>Ga0209253_10005606_pt1 | contig 10891 bp, 9 predicted proteins | sample FrelakmetBRP12BR_FD_187145 | JGI IMG/M metagenome (GOLD analysis project Ga0209253, IMG submission 187145) | Freshwater lake sediment microbial communities from the University of Notre Dame, USA, for methane emissions studies - BRP12 BR (SPAdes)... | ecosystem: Environmental > Aquatic >... | reverse complement strand
CCATCCGCCCTCCGACCCGGCCGTGAACCCCACCCTCCGCACCGCCCCCGTCATCAGCGCGTACCGCGCAAGGCGCGGAGACGCGGACCCGCACCCGATCGCCCAGTCGTATCGTTCCGCACGGATCCTCCCGATCAGGGATGCGTTCCGCGTCCAGGTGGAGAGGAAACTGCGTCCCACGGCGTGCTTGGCCTTCTCGTAGGTGTAGACATCGTCGACGTCGGGATTGCCGAGGAGCGCATCGGCGTTGTAGGTGTTGACGAGGACGCCGATCCGGGCGCGGGGGAAGGCGCCGCGGACCGCCCGGATCGCGGGCGTTGTGCAGACGAGGTCCCCGATGTTGTCCCGTCGGATGAAGAGAATCTTCACGCCTCCCTCCGCTGTCCGGATGCCGCCTCGTGGAGCAGCGAAGCGATTTTATCGGCACGCCCGACCCAGGTGAACATCCGCGCGTCCCGTCGGGCGCAGGCGGCGATTCGGGAGGCAAGGGAATTGTCCTGCAGGATCCGACGGATGGCACTTGCCAGCGCCTCCGGTTCCCCGGGGGGAACCAGGAGGGCATTCTCTCCGTCCCGCAATACCTCCCGAAGCGAGGGCAAGTCCGAGGCGACGACCGGGACACCTGCCGCCATGGCTTCGAAGAGTTTGAGGGGAGAGGTGTACTTCGACACGCCTTCCGCAAGATTGGGGACAACGGCAACCCGTGCGGTGGCCAGGAAGCCGCGAACCTCGACGTAAGGGACGGTGCCCCGGAAATCGACCCGGTCCGCGACCCCCTCCTCTCTGGCAATCCGCTTCACCCGGTCGAGCGACTCCCCGCTCCCGCCCACGACGATGAGACGTTCATCCGGAATGCGGGACATTGCGCGGAGGAGCACTTCCACCCCCTTCCAGGGGTACAACTGCCCCACGTACAGGATCCCGTTCCCGGGCACTTCCCTGCGGATCTCCAGAAAGTCCGATGGGACACCGTCCGGTATGACCGCGTCCGCGGGACGCCCGGACAGCTCCCGCAGGTCCTCCGCCAGGGCGTTCGAGATCGTGATCAGGCGGTCGGCTTCCCGGTAGACGAATAACTCCATCGCCTTCAGGGTGGCGGCCTTCTCCGGCCGTTCGGTCGTCCTGTGGAAGATTTCATGGGCCTCGAAGATCAGGGGGAGACGATGGATCCGGCGCCAGCGGAGGAGGAACCGGGCCAGCTTCAGGTACCGGACGAAGATCACCCCGCGGGGTTCCCTCCTGGCGCGCAGAAGGAGCGCCGCGTGGAAGGGCGCGTGCCAGGAGATCCTTCCGCGCAGGACCGGTATCGGCACGATCTGGAGGAACGGGGAAGGGGAAAGACCGTAGGACCGCAGCAGATCCTCCCCGCTGCACCCGCGCCGGATCCCCGCCAGGATCTGAACCGGCACGCCACGGGTCGCCAGTGCGTGGCAGGTGTGCACGATCTGGATGAACCGTGCCCGGTGGTCCGGCAGGATCTCGGGGACCGGATAGAGTACCGTCATACTCGAACGTTCATCGTGTTGATCCATTCGGCCAGCGCGAGGAGGCACCAGATCCGCTTGTGGTGAACATCTTCATTCCGGAAGAGACGCTCTATCGCCTCCCGCCGGAAGAGTCGTCCCATTGGCCCGCATCCGAGGATTCTACTGCGGGACCACTCCTTCAGATCTCCCTTGAGCCACACATGGGTCGGTGCTGCAAACCCAACTTTCGGCCCATCGAGGAAGCCCGGGGGGAACCAGTCTTGAAATGCCTCTTTCAGGATGTGCTTCCCCTCTTTTCCATGGAGCTTGTAGGTGGCCGGCAGTGACGCCGCGAATTCCACGATCTTGTGATCCAGAAGGGGAGATCTGCATTCCAGGGAATTCATCATGCTGCAGATGTCCACTTTGAAGAGGACGTCCTCGCTCAGGAAGCTCATCTGGTCCGCGTACAGGTACCGGTCCAGGCCGTCCGTCCGGGAGAGGAGCCGCTTCCAATAGCCTTCCGCGTCCCAGCGGTTCTCCCGCAACAGGGGCCCATAGAGAGCATCCTTCTCTTCCATCCGGAAGATTTCGACAAAGCAGGCATACCGTTGCGCCCCTGGGAGAAACAGCGCCTTGTCCTCCCGGGTGTGGGGGAACCGGCGGTCGCGCCGCCGGGGGTTGAACAGCCGCTCCGCGAACAGGCCGGTCCGCCGAGACATGGCCCAGAGGCGTCGCAGGCGGTAACGATCAATCCGGTCGAGGAAGGAGAGCTGGCGGAACCGCTTGTATCCCGCGAAGGTCTCGTCGCCTCCGTCCCCCGTGAGGGCGACCTTGACGTGCCGGGCCGTCTGCTCCGAGACGTGGTAGGTGGGGACCATGGAAGAGTCGCCGTACGGCTCCCCGAAGGCCCGGGCCGCCCTGGGGAGAAGCTCCTCCAGGCCGGTTGACCCCCCAACCCTGAATTCCGTGTGGTCGGTTCCCAACCGGCGTGCGACTTCCCGGGCGCGCTCCGCCTCATCGTATCCCCGCACGCCGAACCCGACGGTGAACGTCTTCACGGGGGAATCCAGGATGCGGCTCATCGCCGCCACGACAATGCTCGAGTCTATCCCCCCGCTGAGGAACGCTCCGAGCGGCACGTCGCTTCGCAACCGGATCCGCGTCGCATCGAGAAGGATTTCACGAAGTCGCGCGCACGCCTCCGGGAAGGGGATCCCGGTCGGAGCTCCATACGGAATGTCCCAGTACCGCTCTATGCGCTCGATCCTGCCGTCCCGGACAATCATATAGTGCGCAGGGGGGAGCTTCCGCACGGAGCGGAATCCGGTCAACGGGGATGGAATGTACTGGAGAGCAAGATACGCATCGATTGCGACCGGGTCGATCTCGCGGGAGAGATGCCCGGCCATCCCGAAGAGGGCCTGGATTTCCGAGGCGAAGAAAACCCCGTCGTGTCCTTCGTGGTACACGAGCGGCTTTACCCCCAGCCGGTCCCGGGCGATAAAGAGGCGACGTTTCGGTTTGTCCCAGATTGCGATGGCGAACATCCCGCGAAGGTCCTTCAGGCAATCCACGCCGCTGTCTTCATACAGGTGCAGAATGACTTCTGTATCGCTGGACGTTCGAAAGACGTGGCCCCGGGTCCGGAGATCCTCGCGGAGTTCCCTGTAATTGTAGATTTCCCCGTTGAAGACGATCCAGACCGTGCCGTCCTCGTTCGTCATCGGCTGGTTGCCGGTGGTGAGATCGATGATGGAGAGGCGCGTGTGCCCGAGGAGGACCCGGCTGTCGTCGTGGACGCCCCGATCGTCGGGACCCCTGAGGGAGAGCAATCGAAGCCCTGCGTCCACGTCGACGGCGCCGGGGACGCAGGGATCGACGAGGTCGTACCCGAGGATCCCGCACATCACCGTATCCGGGCGATGATCTTGACGTCGCGATAGGGATCCATGACCCTCTCAGCCGATTCCTCGTCCGTCTTCCATGAGATCACGGAAGATCCCCTCGAGCCGCTTTACGATGGTATCCCATGAGAAAAAGCCCTCTGCGCGACTCCGGGCGGCGATTCCCATGGCCGCCCGGAGATCCGGTCGATCCCGCAGGCGACACAACGCCGCTGCGATGGCCTCCGGGTCCCGCGGCGGAACGAGATATCCCGTCTCCCCCTCCACGATCCCCTCCGGAATTCCACCCTTGGTTGTCCCGATGGCGGGCTTGCCGGATGCCATCGCCTCGCAGAGCGTGTTGGGGAAGGCGTCGTCGTCTCCTATGGTCGGGAATAGGACGACATCCGCCGCAGAATAGACGGCGGGCATCTCGCGGGCCGGGATCGCCCCGGGGAAGAAGACCCGCGCCCCGAGGGACCGCTCACGGACGAGCCGTTCCAGCTTGGGTTGGTATTCCCCGCTCCCCACGATGACATACTTCACCTTGGGGTCCTGAACGTGCGTCATGGCCTCGATCCCGACCTGCATCCCCTTCCACCCCACCAGGCGGCCGACGCTCATCACGACGAAGTCATCGGGGGAGAGGCCGAGTCGCATCATCGTCCCGGGATCTTTCGGCACGGGCCGAAATCGGTCGGTATCCACTCCATTGTACAGAACTCCGGGCCGGAGCCCGCAGTAAGACGCAATCTGGGAGGCGTTGTGTCCGCTGCAGGACAGGAAGGAGTCCAGCCGCCGCGCCAGGGAGGCATACCCCGGAAAGAAATCCGTCCCCCCGCTCCGGTAGACGACCCTGGCCCCCGTTTTGCCCCGCACGTAGAGAGAGATGGGGAACTCGTACGGCTTGCGGATGTAGAGGATGTCGTACTGCTCCCGCAGCAGGGAGCCCAGAGCGTGCCGGCCGAAGGAAACCCTTTCCGCGAACTTGCGGAACCGGGACCCAAGGTTCGGGAAACGACTCCGTTCGACGAAGGGGAACGTGAAGACCGTCACCCCTCCCGGCACCTCCCACCGGACCGACCCCTCGCCCCCATAGAGGTGGACAGTGTGCCCCATCGCCGCGAGTCTCCGTGCAGTCTCCCAGTAGGAAGTCTGGATCCCGCCGTAGCTCAGCGTGACGGTCATCTCGTACAGGGCGATCTTCAACGGGAAATGCCTCCCCCTTTCCGGCAAACGAGGATATTGAGGAAACACCAGTTCGGGTTCGCGAAGACGGCGTTCAGGAGCCGGTAGAGCCAGAGATACCTCGACGGGTTTTTCTGGACGAACTTGTACAGCAACGGCACGGTCGGGAAGAACCCCTTCCTGCGGACGACAGAGAATCCCGCCTTCTCCAGCAGGACGAGGAATTCCTGGATCGGCCGGTCTCCGGGGTGCTTCTCCACGGACGCCGTCCGTCCAAGCTTCCCCCGCAGAAGAAACCGGAAACGGGAAGCGAGGTGGGCGAGATTCGGGATCGAGGCGATGAGGGTCCCCCCGGGACAGAGGATCCTATGGAGTTCCTCGACGGCCCTGGGTTGCCGGTCGATCGGGATATGTTCGATCACGTCGAGAAAGAGCGCCATGTCGTAGGACCCGTCCCCTACCGGAAGTTCGAGGGCGTTCCCCTTGATCACAATGGATGATGAGTAGTTTTCGTCTACCCCGAGAACGCGGGAGAACCCCTCTTTTCGCAACTCTTCGACGAACACCCCCTCTCCGCACCCCACGTCGACGATCGTGGTGTCCTTCGGGTATCCGGCGAGGGCCCCGAGGACAAAGGCCTTCTTGGACAGGTAGAGGGGGTAGTACGACCAGTCCGGCGAGACGTGCCGGTGATACTCCCCCCGGGATTCGTACTCGCCTGTCTTCAGGACACCTCCCATCTCGTGGCGCGGATCAGGCATGGGTGGACGCCTCCTGGTAACGGGGGTGAAGTTCTTTGGGCTGGATGTTCCGGTAGATCCTCACCTATTGGACCATGGTCGGCTTCACGATACCATCCCCCGGGGAGGCTCTCCGCCGGCTCCCGTTTTCTCCGCCCACGCGCGGGACAGGACGGCCAGGGTTTCCGAGACGTTGCGCTCCGGGGTCAGCGTTTCCGCGGCGCGACGGGCCGCGGGCCCCATCCGGCGGCGGAGGGTCCCGTCGAGGAGGGCCTCCATCCGCTCCGCGAGGAGAGCGTCGTCCTGCGGATCGGAGAGGACGAATCCCGACTCCCCGTCCCGCAGGACCTCCGATGCGCCGTTGACCGTTGTCGTCACGACCGGGAGGCCGGCCGCCATCGCCTCAAGACAGGCGTTGCTGAACGGTTCGTACACCGTCGGGAACACGAAGGCGTCGGCTCCAAGGTAGAAATCGGCGGCCCCGGCCACCGGGCCCGTGAAGACGATACGGTCCTCCGCGCCGCCGCCCCGGAGCATGCGCCGGTAGGGAGCCGGGTCCCCTTTCCCGACGACGACGACGCGAAAGCTTCGACCCGTGCGGGAGAGCCGGACCGCGGCCCTCGCCAGGACTCCCACCCCCTTGCGGGCGAAGCCGGAGCCGACGAAGAGGAAGACCGGCACCCCCGCCGGGATCTCCAGCCTCCCGCGGAGCGCGGCGGCCGCCGTCTCCCGCCGCTCCGGAGGGAAAAGGGCGGCGTCGACGCCGTTGCGCACCACGGCGATACGCTCCGGGGGAAGGCCGAACCGGCGGACGATCTCTTCCCGGCCACGGTCGGAATTCGCGATGACCGCGCGGAGGCGCCCCGACGCGAACATCGCCTTCTCGAGATGCAGGTAGGCAAGGTTCAGGGGGCGCAGGGCACCGAGGGGCCACGAGATGGGATGCAACGGGCGCTTTCTCTCGAGCCACTCCGCGTGGCACCCGTCGCCCGCCCGGTAGACCTCGGCCCCTGGGATCCGTTCGAGGGAGAACAGGAGCCAGTCCGGGTGGGCACGGGCCCACTCCCGGACGGCCCGTGCGAAGAGGAAAAGACGCAGGGGGACCGGCTTCCGGGGGACGGAGAGCCTCACCAGGGGAACGCCCGAAGCCCCCTCCCCTTCCCAGGAGGCGCAGAGGAGGCGCATGGGGATCCCGGCGGAGCGCAATCCCGCGAGAAGCCCATCGAGGTAGCGTTCCGCCCCGCCGTGCGGGGAGTAGCCGTATCGTGCGAGGGCGACCTTCATCCGGGGAGGACTCCCTTGGCCGCCGCCAGATACCGGTAGAATCTTTCCGTTTCGTCCCCCATGGCGATCACCGAGTGGCGCTCGAGGATCAGCCGTCGCCCCGCCGCGCCAAAGCGCCCCCGGATCCCGGGGTCGGCGAGAAGCCGGCCGACGGCATCCGCATAGGCGGCGGGATCCCCGGCAGGGCAGAGGATCCCCGTCGTCCCGTGGTGGACCACCTCGGGGATTCCCCCGATGGGCGAGGCGACGACGGCACGGCCCATCGCCATCGCCTGGAGGATCACCTGGGGGACCCCCTCGAAACGGTCCGAGGAGAGAACGACCGCGTCGGAGGCCGCCAGGATCGCGGGGACGTCCCGGCGGAACCCGGTCATCCGGACGGCGCCTGTCAGTTTCTTCGCTTCGATCTCCCGGGCGATCCGCTCGCGCTGGGGGCCTTCGCCGACGACGAGGGCGCGTACCGGGATCTTTCTCTCCCCGAGCCTGCGGACCGCCTCCAGGAACACGTCGTGGCGCTTCCAGCTGCGAAGGACCCCGATCATGACGACGAGAAATTCCCCGGGGAGGAGGCCGAACTCCTCCCGCACCGCGTCGCCGGAGACGTCCGGGGAGAAGCGGACCACGTCCACGCCGGTGGGGATCGACACCACGCGGTCCGGATCGATCCCGACGCCGATGAGCTGGTCCCGGATCATCTTGCCCGTGGTCACGTACCCGTCGGGCCAACGGTAGACGACGTTGAAGATTCCCCGGTGGACCGGAACGGAGATGTGGCGCGTGCGGACCAGGAGCGGGACGCCCGCGACCTTCGCCGCCATCGAACCCACCCACGAGTCTTTCCCGCTGTGGGTATTCACCACGTCGGCCCTTTCCCTCCGGAAGATGCGGACCATGGCGGCCACCGCGGCGAGGTCGAAGGAGGAGCGGATCGGCACCGGATGTACGGGGATTCCCCCCTCGTCCGCCCGGGCCCGGATCTCCGCCTCGGGCCGGCAGACGACCGCTGCCCGGTGCCCCCGCCGCATCATCTCCCGGCACTCGAGCAGGATCCGGTGTTCCTGCCCGCCGAACCCGTCGGACCACTCCGTGTGGACGATCGACCACACGTCAGGCGCTTCCCGCACGCCGTGCGCCCCGGGGACCGCTCACGGCGTGCACCGGCGGATCCCCACCGGGTCCAGCAGCGAGCGTACCTGCCGCCAGACGGCATCCACCGGGATCATGGACATGGGCGCCCGGGGGGTGCACCCCGAACCGGTGGCCGGGTGTTCGATTGCGCGCAATCGTTCGTGGCCGAGGGGTACCAGGTTGCGACCCGGGTGGTGGCAATGATAGAGGGCGACCATCGGGATCCCCAAGGCGCCGGCGAGGTGCGTCGGTCCGGTATCCACCCCGACATACAGGTGCACCCGCTCCATCACGGCGGCCGTATCCCGAATGCCCATCCGTCCCGCCAGCACGGTGGCCCGCGACCCGACCTTCCCGGCAAGCCACGCCGCCCGTTTCCGGCTCTCCTTGCCCCCCAGCAGGAGCAGGTGCGCATCCGGGTACGTGTCGAGGATCCGCCGGCCCAGATCGGCGAACGACTCGATCGGCCAGTCCCGATACGATTTCGTCGGGAAACTCGCCATCTGCATCGCCACCAGCCGTTTCCCCGTCGCGGGCACGTTTCGGTCTACGAATCGCGCCGCACGGTCCCGTTCGGGTTCCGACGGGAAGAAGGCGAGTCGGAAGTCGCGGGTCGTCGCCCCGATGGCCTGCGGCAGGAGCAGACGCTCGTGCACGGCGTGCATGTTGCCGGGCGCCTCGACGGCGCGCCACAGCAGCCGGTTGAGTTCTTCCCTCCCCTGCCTGAACGCCACGACACGCTCCGCCACCCGGGCCGCGTACCGGATGAGGGGAGCGTCCTTCCCGTAGACGAGAGCGACGTCCCATCGCCTCCCCCCGATCCTCCCGCGCCACCTGGCCGTCTTGGGGGTGATGGTCCCCAACGCATCCAGCCATGGAAGGCCCCGGAGAAGATCCACGCGGGCGGGGTGGAGAAGGCATCCGATCTTCCCGGCCGGAAAGGCCTCCCGGAGGGCCCGGATCACCGGGGTCGCCAGGAGGGTGTCGCCGATGCGGGCGACGTTGATGACGAGGACCGACGCGCGGCCATCGATCCCGCCCCCTCCCCCCGTCATGCTCCCGCCCTCCGTCGACACGCCCCGCGCGGGGCGGGAGCGACCCGCGCCGGCGCCTTCATGCCGCGCCGGGACCCGCAAGAACCCGGTCCAGCGCTTCCCGGACCTCCTCCAGGGTGGTTTCCTCGAGGCAGCAACTCCGCTTCGTTCCCTCGCAGCCGTCCTTCCCGCAAGGGACGCAATCCCAATCCTTCTGGACGACCGCGTGCCTTCCCACCACCCGGGAGCCGGATTTCCGCTCCGGCGTGTACCCCCAGTCGATCCCCTCCCACGGAGCCCAGTTGAAGGCGCCGGAGGGGCCGAATACGGCCAGCGTGGGCGTGCCCACCGCCGCGGAGATGTGCATCGGGGCCGAATCGACGCCCACGAACAGGCGCGCGCCGGCGACCAGCGCCCCCAGCTCCTTCAGGGTGAGGTTCCCGACGAGCGTCGGGACGCCCCGGCCCCGGATCTCCAGAATCTCCCTCACGATCCTGTGCTCGGCCGGATCCGGGGCGCCGGTCATCAGGGGCCGGATTCCCCTCTCTTCCAGATAATCCAGCACCCCGGCCATCCCCGCGGTGGTCCAGCACTTGAATTTCCATCGGGACCCGGGATGGACGACGGCGTACCGATCGCCGGTCAGGCCAGCCTCTCGGGCCTTCTGATGTGCCCTTTGGCGGTCCTCTTCGGAAAAGTGGAAACGGAGCCTCAGCTCCCCGGGCGGAATCCCGGCCGCAGCCAGGACGTCCAGGTCCTTCAGTACCGTATGGCGCACCAGCGGCGGCCTCGGGGCGAGGTGGGTGAAGAGGCGCTCCTTCCACAATACGCCTTCGCGACCGGAGGCGACGCCGACCCGAAACCGCGCCCCCGAAAGGAACGCCAGGATGGCGCCGCGGTCCCCCTCCGTCAACTGTACGGCGAGGTCGGGCCGCCACGACCGGATCTCCCGCAGGAAGCGTGCTTCTTCCTTCCACCGTCTCGCCCCACCGGAATCCCGGGCCGACCGGTCGAACACGAGGACGCGATCGACGTCGGGGTTCTCCGCCATCATCGCTTCGGTCCCCGAATTGACCGCCACGGCAAGCCGGGCCTTCGGCCATGCGCTCCGCAGGGCGTGGATCGCGGGGGTGGCCAGCAGGACGTCCCCGATGTTGCGCTGCTTGAAAACGAGGATCGAGGCGACCGGCTCCCCGAGGAGGCTACGCGCCATTCCCGTCCCCCAGCTTGGCGTACTTTACGAAGGTGTACATGGCGTAGAGAACCGCCAGGCGGAACCCGAGCGCCCCGTCGAGGAATCCCAGGCGGAGGACGTACATCCGGAAAAAGGTGAACGGGGCCCGGAAGACAAGGTCGAACGTCGTGCACCGGACCCCTTTCTTCCGGAGTTCCCCGGCTCCGAGGGTGGAGTAGCGGTTCATCCGTTCGACGAAGTCGGCGGTGTCCATGTAGGTGTGGTGGAGCAGATCGCCCCGGAGGGTGCCCACCTTCCCTTCGACCCGGACCACTTCGTGCACCGAGCGGTCCACGAAGCGGCCCGCCCGGCGCCGCCACAGCCGGATCGTGTAGTCTGGATACCATCCCCCGTGGCGAACCCATTCCTTCCCGAAGAAGCTTTTTCTGGGGATCCGGTACCCGTCCACTCCGGGCTCGAACAGCGGCAGGGAGGCGATCTCCTTCGCCAGCTCCGGTGTGACCCGCTCGTCGGCGTCGATGCTCAAGACCCAGTCGTTCTCCGCCTTGTCGAGAGCGCTGTTCTTCTGCGGTCCGAATCCCTTCCACGCCTCGGGGAACCAGCGGACCCTCGGGTCCCTGCGGCAGATCTGTTCCGTCCGGTCGACGCTGCCCGAATCGACGACGATCACTTCGTCGGCGAACGGGATCGACGCCAGGCAGTCGCCGATGTTCCTTTCCTCGTTCCTGGTGATGACGATGGCGGTGATCTTCATGGAGCCTTCCCTCCGGTGGGCGCCGCGCCCGATCCCGAGAGGAACTCCGCCATCGCCGCCGCGACCTCCGCGGCCTTGATGGTGGCGCGGCACTCCGCGTCCCGCGGGCACACCTTGTCCCCCTTGATCTGGCACGCCGTGCACGGCAGCGGCGCCTGGAAGAAGCGATGGTCCGGCCCCACCGGCGCCGCGTACCGGCCGTCGCTCCCCCGGAAG
>Ga0209253_10005605_pt1 | contig 10892 bp, 8 predicted proteins | sample FrelakmetBRP12BR_FD_187145 | JGI IMG/M metagenome (GOLD analysis project Ga0209253, IMG submission 187145) | Freshwater lake sediment microbial communities from the University of Notre Dame, USA, for methane emissions studies - BRP12 BR (SPAdes)... | ecosystem: Environmental > Aquatic >... | reverse complement strand
ACAGGGCCTGGGGAGTATGGGGAGGGGGACATCTTCCTGGGGGTCATGGTTCCTCAACTCAGAAAGCTTTCCAAAGAATATGGGGAACTGGATCTTGGCGAAGTGGAAGCGTTGCTCAAGTCTTCAGTTCACGAGGAAAGGCTTCTGGCCCTGCTGATCCTTATCCGCAAATACATGAGGGGAGACGAAGCCGAAAAAAAGAAGATTTACGGCCTCTACCTGAAAAGCACTCGATGGATCAACAACTGGGATCTTGTTGATCTCTCTGCTCCCAACATTGTCGGCGATTTCTTGATGAACAGGAACAGAAAGCCTCTTTATAGACTCGCCCAGTCATCCGTATTGTGGGAACGTCGAGTTGCGATCTTGGCGACCTTTCAGTTCATCAAGAGTCACCAATTCGATGATACACTCAGAATCGGAGAGATTCTCATCTCCGATCAAGAAGACCTCATCCACAAGGCTGTCGGTTGGATGCTCAGGGAGGTGGGGAAAAGGGACCCGGCCGCTGAGGAAAGCTTCTTGAGAGCGCAGTACAGGCAAATGCCTCGGATCATGCTGCGGTATGCGATCGAGAGATTCCCCGCTGCCAAAAGAGAACTCTTCATGAAAGGCAGAATATGAAGGGGGGGTAAACCTGCCGGCGAATGAAAAGGGGCTGTCGGATTTGCGACAGCCCCTTGCTTTTTATTTTTCGTGAGATGCCGAGACACAGAATCGAACTGTGGACACGCGGATTTTCAGTCCGCTGCTCTACCGACTGAGCTATCTCGGCATCGTGGGCCAATTATACCGGCCAACGATCCGATGTCAAGGCGAAAGATCAATCCAAATTCACGGCCTAACTTCCAAAGGCATAAAGGGAGGGAGGTTTGGAAGGATTCCTGATCACCGGCAAGGCATTAGATGCAAGGCGCCCAGGAGCTACGACTGAGCGTATGGAGCAATACGCCGCAAAGAGGAGCGAGCGCTTGCTGGTGATCAGGGTCAATGAGGTTTCGCGTCCTCCAGTTCCAGGTCCAGATCCAGGTCTTCCAGGTCAAGAGAAAGCTCGTCATCCGCAGGCGTGGCGCCGGCCTTCTTCTTTAGGGCTGTGGCGCTGACCACGCGCGCTTCACGTTTTGATTTTGGAGAGGCGCCCGGTAAAGGGATTTCATCGAGTTTGATTTCGTCCATTTCGAGGAGTTTGTCCAATTCATCTGAAGCATTGGCATCGGACCCAAGCTCCAGTTCCCCCGTGTCATTGATTTTGAGGTCATCCAGGCTGAGTTCAATTTCCTCTTTGCCTTGAGTCTCTTCCGCTTCCAGATCCAGCGGCTCAAGCTCTGGAGCGGTGGCTTCTTTGTCCTTCTTGCTCAGCAGGTCTGAGGCAGGTTCAGAGCCTTCAGTTTCCTCTTCCTCAAGGTCGAGAGTAATATCCAGCTCGGAATCTGCCGCTTCCTGCACTGAAAATTCTTCTTCGCCTTTTTCTTCTGAATCCAGCAAAAATTCCTCTTCGCCTTCTTCTCCCAGATCGAAGTCTGGAAGAGCTTCTTCAGGTTCCAATTTGAAGTCCCCTGTATCAGATTTGCCCGTCTCGGTTTTTAACTTCTGCAAGCCCTTGGCAACTCTAGCCTGAACCTCTCCTGTGTCCAGGGAGATGGACGATGTGTCATCCAGGGAGAGCTCGCCCGAATCCAGGCTCAGCTCAGATGAATCGTCAAGAGAGACCTCATCGGAGTCCAGTGAGCTGGAGTCGTCCATGCTAATATCTGCCTCTTTTTCAAAGGGAATCTGAGATGCCGCAGGAGCAGGACCAATCTGAGACTCATTGACTTCCCCGGTCAATGCGCCAAGAAGGAATGGCGGGTCAGGTCTGAATGCGGGAATATGCAGTTTCTCCTGTTCAGAGGAGATATCTTTGTTACACTTTGGGCAACTCAGGTTATAGTCAAAGCTGACATAACCGCACTTAGGGCATTTCATTAGTGACTCCTATAAATCAGTATTTCTTGTTCAAACAAAACAAAAATTAACTAATGCATAGGCAATTTCGGAAACTGTGGAATATATAAATATCACAATTTTTAGTTCCCGTCAATGGCTAACCACTTGACAGGATGATTGCTACCTGCCCTAAATTGAAAATGCTTCCATTATTTGTTGTCCTCCAGGGAGCTGCAGCGTCTGATGGCCATTCTGGCCAGTTCGTCGCATCGCTCATTTTCCTTGTGTCCGCTGTGTCCGGGTACCCAGACCCACTCCATCTCATGAGGTTTGCTCAAATCAAGAAGCACTTCCCAGAGATCTCTGTTGAGCACAGGCTTTTTCTGCGAATTCATCCACTTCTTTTTAATCCAACCCCTTATCCACTGGGTCATGCCTTTGACAACATAATTGGAATCGGAGATGACCTTCACCTTACAGGGTCTCTTAAGAAGACGAAGGCCTTCGATCACTCCCATTAGTTCCATCCGGTTGTTCGTCGTGTGAGGCGCACAGCCGGATGCCTCTTTGGTTGCTTTGCCGCAGCGCAAAATGACCCCAAACCCGCCGGGCCCTGGGTTGCCACTGCATGCCCCGTCCGCAAAGATCTCTACGACTGCTTCCTTTTTCTTCTTGCTTCGTGGAGGCTTTTCCAAATCCATTCTCCTGAAGATCATTTCGCCTTGATCATTGTTCATTTAACATTGACAGAAAAGGGCGTTTTCGGACTTTTTACGTAGAAGCCTCAGATTAAGACTCCAAGGAAGAGCCGTCAGCATTAGTTGATGAACTTCCCCCTCACATGGATCACGACTTCCGGTCTTTCAGGATAGCTTGTCCTGAGCCTGAGGAGACCCTGGTAATAGTTGCCCACATTCGGGATGCTCGTGAAGGTGACCCGGTAGTGCTTCCCCTTCGCAACTTCTTCGATGTTGAATTTCACCTTCTCGTTGAGGGTGTAGTCGACGGGCTCGAGTTTCAGAGGCTTGTTGAGCTCCCCTTTGATGTCCACGGCTCTTGTGACGGCTTCCTGCGTGGTTCCCTGCAGGAAAACCATTCTCTCCGATAGCACGATAGGCGTTTTGACCAGAGCCTCCATGACAAGCGTGTCCTGAGGGATTTTCGGGTCGTTGGTGTAGACCCTAGCGGCTTTCCGGAACTTGCCCTCGTATCCTCTGGTATCGACCTTCAGTGTAATTTTTCCCTCCCCTCCGGGGGGGATGGACCTATCATAGTAGGCCACGGCGCAGCCTCACCCGGGATTCACGTTCTTGATTTCAAGAGGCTGGTTGCCTTTGTTCAAAACCTTGAAGGCATGTTCAACGACTTTCCCTTCCTCCACTTCCCTGAAATCAAAGGATCTCTCGGGGAGCACCATGGCAGGTCCGGAAGGGGTCTGAGCCTGGGAAAAAGACAAAAGAGCAAAACAAAACAGAAAACACAATGAAGCCGGGGTGAAGAGTCGCTTCATGGATTCCTCCTCATTGACTCACGAGGCGCCGGCGCTCGCAAGGATGGTTCCGGCGAGCGGAAAGCCGCGTATTTACTAGAAAGAATAGCACAGAGCCTTTGAAGAGGGCAAGAGAATTGTAATGACAAGGCCGGTTGAGTTTTTCTAGAATACACGAGGGAACACCTGGGAGGTGACGTGATGACCGCAAAATCCAAGGGCCGGGGGCAACGATCGCCGTCCAAGGGCAAAAAGAAGAAGCCGAACAGGGTCGAGCAGGTGCAGGTCCTGAAAGAGTCTGAATATGACTACCGGTGCGCCTACGAAGCAAGCCGCGTGGCTGAAAAGAGATACAGGACCCTCCTCGATTTTGTCCCTTACCCGATGGCGGTCTTCACCGTGGAAGGTAAGGTGAGCTACCTCAATCCAGCATTTACCCAGACCTTCGGCTGGTCCCTTGAGGAGTTGCAGGGGAAGCACATCCCTTATGTTCCGGCGGATCTTCAGGAGCAGGTCAAGGCGGATATCAAAAAACTTCTCGATGAGAAGATGATCCATCGACATGAGAGCAGGAGGTTGACCAAGGATGGACAAGTCATCGAGGTGCTGATGAGCGGCGCCGTCTTTTCAGAAATGGAAGGCGAGCCGGCAGGAGAAGTGGTCCTCTTGAGAGATATCACCCAGGAGAAAAAACTCCAACTGACCCAGGACGCTCTTTTCCGCATTAGCATGGCCCTGCCTTCCTACCCTCGTCTGGAAGATCTTCTGGACTACGTGAGCAGAGAGATCAAACGCGTTCTTGAGGTGGAAGGCGCGCTCGTGATTCTCCTGGATGAGGCGAAGAAAGAATTTTACTTCCTGGGCGCGGCTTATGATGACAGGGACACCCAGAGAAGAGCCAAGGAAGTTCGGTATCCCGCGAGCAAAGGGGTCTCAGGAAGAGTTCTCAAGACGGGTCAGCCGGTCATTGTCCTTGATACCTCAAAGGATCCGTATTTCTACGGCTTTGTCGATGACCAGATGCATTTCAAATCGCGCAACATGCTGGACGTCCCTCTAAAGAGCGGTGATCGCATCATTGGCGTGCTCTGTGCCATTAACAAGAGGAAGGCTGTTTTTGACCAGACGGACGTGGAACGTCTCAATCTCATTGCCGGCACCGTGGCGCTCTCCATCGAGAACGCGAGGTACGCCAAGGAGGTCACGGAAGCCTACAAGGAACTCGCGAGTTTGAACCGCGCCAAGGATCGGGCCATTAACCATCTTTCCCACGAGTTGAAGACCCCGGTTTCAGTCCTCATGGCAAGCCTGAACATCCTGTCGAAAAAATTGGAAGATCTTCCGGAACAAGGCTGGAAAAAGACTTACGAGAGAGCCTGGCGAAACCTCGATCGCATCCTGGGGATTCAGTACCAGGTGGAAGACATCATGGCCGACAGGCAGTACCGGACCTACCATCTTCTCAACATGCTTCTGGAGCAGTGCACGGATGAGCTTGAAACTCTTGTGGTGCAGGAAGTGGGAGAAGGTCCAATCATTGACAGGATCAAAAACAAGATCGAAGAGCTCTACGGGCCCAAGGAGATAAAGGTTTCCGAATTCTCCCTGGAAAGATTTGTGGAATGGAGGATCGAGACTTTAAGACCAAAGTATCCTTACCGGGAAGTGGAGATCGCCACTCATCTTGAATCGGTGCCGAACATTTGCGTGCCGGAGGATGTGCTCGAAAAAGTGGTGGATGGGCTCCTCCGGAATGCGATAGAGGCGACTCCGGATGAAGGAAAAATCGAGATCACGGTTCATCGGAAAGGGGATGGAGGAGAGCTGATCGTTCATGACTACGGGATCGGCATCACGGAGGAGAATCAGAAAAGACTCTTCGAAGGTTTTTTTACCACCCATGATACGATGGCCTACTCCTCGAAGAGACCTTTTGACTTCTACGCTGGAGGTAAGGGAGCAGACCTCCTGCGCATGAAGATTTTCGCCGAGCGGTTCAGCTTCGAAATCGACATGGAATCCTCGCGATGCGGATTCATCCCCAAAGACAGTGATCTCTGCCCCGGAAGAATCAGCAAGTGCCGGTTTTGCAGGGAGCGGGAGGACTGCCTCAAGTCAGGAGAAACCACGTTCAGGGTCTATTTCCCGCCAGCCCCGGATGACCAGAGTTGTGCTCCAGCAAAGAGCGAAGGGAAGAATACAGAAGACAGTAGACAGTAGACAGAAAAAGAAGGACCCAGAGCACCGAAACCTCTGAAGACTACCTGATAAGCAGGCTGATCAAAAACGCCTAGATGCAAGGCACCCGAAATTCCGAGGAACGAGGCGTACACAGAAGTACGCCGCAGTGACGAGGGATGAGGGAAACGCCGCAGATGGGCGTTTTTCATCAGCATGCTCTAATGCAGGATGAGGGACCGGTAATACTCGTTCGTCTCCATAAGCTGCTGGTGAGTGCTCGAGGTGAGGCGCTTGTTTTCATCCAGGAGCAACACGCGATCGCAATACTTCAGCGTAGAGAGTTTGTTGGATACGACAAGGAGGGTTTTGTCCTTTACGAAGGCAGGGAGAGAACGAAGGATCGATCCCTCTGTCTTGCCGTCAAGGGAGGAGGTGGGCTCATCAAGAACAAGGACATCCGGTACCTTGACCAACGCTCTTGCAATGGAAAGCCTCTGTTTCTGCCCTTCCGATAATCTTATTCCCTTTTCCCCGATCTCTGTGTGGTAGCCCGATGGCAGACCCATAATGAAATCATGCAATTCCGCTGCTCGGGATGCCTGAATCATTTCCTCCTCACCGGCCTCGGGGTTTCCGTACCTGAGGTTATCCATGATCGTACCGGACAAGAGGAGAGTGTTCTGAGAAACATACCCGATTTTTTTCCTCAACGACGTGACCTGGAGATCGGATGCAGGCCGGCTGTCAAAATAAATCTCACCCGACGTAGGCCTGTAGAAGCAAAGGATAAGACTCAGGAGCGTCGTTTTTCCGACACCGCTCTGTCCCGCCACGGCCAAATGTTCACCGGGCCGGATCTCAAAAGAGAGACGATCGAGCACGTTTTCACGGCCGTTGTAAGAGAAAGAGACTTCCCTGAACTCGATTTCACCCTTCAAATGATCCACTTTGATCCCCGTCCGTGAATTCTCCTCAGGGAGGATTCGGAAGAGGGCCCAAATCCGTTGAAGGGCTGCCAGGGCTTTCTGGAGCTGGAGATTGGCGGTTGCGAGGAACTGGGCCGGGCCAAAGACATATCCCAGATAACCCTGGAACGCGAGAAGGGAGCCCAGTGTCCACTCCTCCTTGATGACCCAGTAGGCGCCTAGAGCAAGAGCAATGCCTCGCGAAACAGCAGGCAGGATGCTGATCGCCGTGTCCGCCAAGGAGCTGACAGCGGTTTGCTCAAGGGAGATTTGAAATGCTTTTTTGAGTTCGGAGACGAGACGATTCTGCGTTCTATCCTCGGATGCGAAGGATTTGATCAAGGGCGTGGAGGACAGGGCTTCCTGCATGCGGCTGGAGATGTGGGCTTCCTGCTCCATGCTGCGATGGCTCAGGACATGCACTTTTCTCGCAAAGTAATTCATGGCAAAGAGGATCCCAGGAAAGATAACGAGAATGATCACCGCGAGCCGCCACTCGAGGTAAAAGAGAAAACCGACACCTCCTGCGAATCGGATCAGATTGCTGAGAACGTACACAACGGTGCTCGAAAAGAACCAGCGCAGCCCCTCTGCATCGTCGGATAGTCTGGACATCAAATATCCGGTCTGGATTTCATCGAAGAAGGACTTGGGAAAGTGGAGGACCCTGTCAAAGAGGCGTTGCTGGATGTCGAGCGTGATTCCCTGCTCAAAACGGGCAAAGGTGAAGTCTTCAAGCACCTTGACGAGTTTTTCAGCCAGGATAAGAACGATGAGCAAAGCAATAGCGCCTGCCAGAAGCCCGAGCTGGCGTTTCAGAATGACATCATCCACGATGTACCGTGTGATGAGCGGCTGGGGGAAAGCGAGAAGGGAGGCAAAAAGAATGAGAAGAAGGCCAGCGGCCGCGTTTCGCCAGTGACGGAGGAGGTACGGTCGCAGGTTGCGGAGACTATCGAGAGTGTTTCCGTACCCCTCCTGACCTGCAATCCTGTCTTCAGGGGATGGACGCGAAAGTCCCTGCTTCAGATAGGTCCACCAGTTATCCAGATCCCTTGCCCTCCGCATGTGTCAATCAGCTTGCAGGATTATTTTACCTCACCTGGAATTCTGCTACAAGCGCTGAGTTGGCACCAAGAAAGGAAGCGCTAACACGAAGGCATGAAAACAGATGCTCTCCCGGAATGCCCTCAAAGCCGTCACCCCGGCGGAAGCCGGGGTCCAGGATGGATTGTTTTTAATGGATTCCGGCTTCCGCCGGAATGACCCAAGAGGTCATTTCCTGACTTCTTACAAACCCATCAGGATTGACAAATATAAAGAAAGCTCTCCTGGTTTTCCTTCGTGCTTTCCTAATTTCGTGCTTTCGTGATTGGTCTTGTATTCGGATGTTAAGGGGTTTTGCAGAAGCTCAAACGGTATGGTACCATGTTGATCCATGGAAACTCAAAGTTATCAAGACTGGAGCCTGAGCGTTCATGATCGCGTTGTAGCGAAACGGGTTCCCATCGATGGCTCCATGGAGGTCACCAAGCGCTGCAACCTCACCTGTGTTCACTGCTACAATAATCTTCCACTTAGCGATCAACAAGCCCGCCGCACCGAACTCACTCTTGGCGAACATTGCCGAATCCTTGACGAGCTGGCCGCAGAAGGATGCCTGTGGCTGCTTTACACCGGAGGGGAGATCTTTGTCAGAAAGGATTTCTTAGACATCTATGCGCATGCCAAGAACGCAGGGTTCCTGATCACTCTTTTCACCAACGCGACCCTCATCACCCCTGCGGTAGCGGAATATCTGGCCACGTGGAGACCTTTCTCCGTAGAAGTCTCCCTCTATGGCTGCACAGCGGTGACGCATGATAGAGTCACGGGTGTTGCCAAGTCCTTTGACAGGACCATGCGGGGAGTGCGGCTTCTCATGGAGGTGGGCTTGCCGCCGATTCTGAAGACCATGGTCCTCAAGCCCAACACCCATGAGATATGGGACATGAAGCGTTTCGTCGAAGAGGAACTGGGCCTGGAGTTCCGGTTTGACGCCATGATCAATCCTCGGGTTGACCCTTCGACGGCGCTCAAGCCCCGCTCAGGGTCAACCCTGAGCAGGCCCCGTGGAGAAGCACGGGGTAGCCGAAGGGTTGACTCATCGCTTGCCCCTCTTAGTGTGAGGCTCTCTCCCACGGAAGTGGTGGAGCTGGATTTGAAGGAGCCGAACAGGAAAAACGAATGGGTCAAGTTCTGCGAGCATTTCAAGAGGCCTGCTCACAACCCTGAGGAGGGGGTTGAACTCTACACCTGCGGCGGTGCTCACAACACTTTTGCGATAGACGCTTCCGGAAAGCTGAGCACCTGCGTGCTCCGGCACGGCGAAACCTACGACCTAAGGAAAGGCAGCTTCAAGGAAGGCTGGGAGGAGTTCCTGCTGAAGGTGAGCAGGAAGAAGGCCACTCGAAAGACAAAGTGCCTGGCCTGCGAGCTAAGGAGCATGTGCGGCATGTGCCCTGCAAACGGGGTGCTTGAGTGCGGAGATGCAGAAGAACCTGTGGACTTCCTCTGTCAGGTCGCCCACCTTAGAGCCCATGCTTTTAAAATTCCCATATCCCCTCACGGAGAGTGCGAGTATTGTCCGGGAGGCACAAAGCACCGGCAAATGATGGAGATGGTGGAAAGGCTAGTGCCGAGGACTGAGGACTGAGCAATGAGCGAGGAAAATCAGTGGCAAAAGAGGGAGAGTAGGTATGGGTGAGAAAGGCAAGATCACGCGGTTTGAACATTTGATAGCTTGGCAAAAGGCGAGGCAACTGGCAAAGAAAATCTATGAGATCACTCGACAAGATCGATTTGCGAGGGATTTTGGTCTCTTAGGTCAGATCCAAAGGGCTGCCGTTTCAATTATGTCCAACATTGCAGAAGGATTTGAAAGAGGTGGCCGAAAAGAATTCCATCAATTTCTCTCAATCGCAAAGGGCTCCTGTGCTGAGCTTCGGTCGATACTCTATGTTGCCCTCGACGTCGGATACGTCGCCGAATCGGAGTTTGAAGAAATATTGCTACTCGCTGAAGAAGTTGGGAGGATCGTGGGCGGTCTAAGGTCTTCCGTGGCGAAACAGGCAAAAGCCCATTAAGGACTGGGTAACCAGGCCTGAGGTCCTTGTTTCTGTCGGTTTTAAACTCATTACTGAGGCCTCAGTCTTCCGTACTGGGTTTATTCTACTCAGTCCTCAGTCCTCGTTACTCATTACTCATTACTTCTTCTACCGCTCTACGACTTCGCTCTTGATGCCTTTAGAGGCCAAGGCGCTTCGCTCTTTTTCCGCATACTCCTTTCGGTCAAAAGCTCCTGAATAGAGCAAGCTCTTCCCGTCAGGCGCTTTAATGACGTAAGGATAAAAGCCTGCAGACAGAAGCGCTCGCTTCTGATCCTCAACTTCCTTGTCAGATCCATAGCTCCCAATCCAATTTGCGTATTTTGTAATCCCAGGCGTAGCTCCTTGAATGTTCCGGTCCCTGATGTACTTCTCGGTCTCATCTTTGGTTCGAAAATACCCTGCAAAAACCCTGAACCAAACACCTTTATCCCCTAGATCCACTTTTGTCCAATAAGGAGAAAGCCCCTTTTCCTGATAGTCGGAGATGGCTTTCTTAACTGCTTCATGGGCTTTCAAAGAGCCGAGATATACGGAATAAGGGTATTCAGGGGTCCTTGGCGGAGAGGGAGAAACTTCCGTTGCGCTGGGTTTGGCCGAAGGCTGAGTCTGGAGTGGCAGTGGCTGAGGTTCCTGCTTGGCAGAAACCTCAGGAGGCTTAGGTTGGTCGGTAGTGGACACGGATGGCGCTTTTTTCTCGATTCGCTCCTCGCCCGGCGCTGCTTGTGCGATTGCTGTGGGCGTTTCCAATTCCACGAGTTTCTCCTCCTTCGACACAGCTGGAGGAGTTGGTTCGCTTGGCGCAGGTGGGGGTGTGGAAACCTTTTCCTGCGCTTGCGGTTGCTTTGGGGAGATAGCAGGCTTTTCAGGAGGCTTCGCCGGTTGTTTCCTGGGAATAGGTGCTTGAACGACCTGCTGAGGACCAAATCCAAAATAATTGAGCAAAAGAGAAATATCGATGATCCCCATGTAGTTCGAAACTATCCCGGCAAGTATAGCTAGAAGGACTAGGAGGACTGCTGCCTTCGGAGCACCGGATCTCTTCGCGTTTTTCTTGTCGGTTTTGGAAATGCCTTTTGGCGGATGGTTTGAATCTGCTCTTTCACTCTTCACCGGAAGAGGTGTTTTGGCTGTTTCAAGCTTTCGAGGGGTAGGAGGCCCTGCACCCTTAACGGCGCTCTTCTT
>Ga0209253_10005604_pt1 | contig 10893 bp, 12 predicted proteins | sample FrelakmetBRP12BR_FD_187145 | JGI IMG/M metagenome (GOLD analysis project Ga0209253, IMG submission 187145) | Freshwater lake sediment microbial communities from the University of Notre Dame, USA, for methane emissions studies - BRP12 BR (SPAdes)... | ecosystem: Environmental > Aquatic >... | reverse complement strand
ATACCGTCGATCATTGTCGGTCTCTTTGGGTTCCTTTTCTTTGTCATTTACCTTGCACCGCTCACTGGAGGATGGTCGATGATCTCGGGCGGCCTGACCTTGGCCTTCATGGTGCTGCCGATATCGCTAAGAACCTCGGAAGAGGCGCTCAAAACCGTGCCTGCAGAGCTCCGTGAAGGGAGTCTCGGTATAGGCGCGACGAAATGGCAGTCAATAACTACCGTCGTCCTGCCCACCGCGCTTCCCGGAATCATCACGGGGCTTATCCTCGGAGTCGGACGCGCGGTCGGCGAGACCGCTGCCATCCTCCTCACTGCGGGTGGCTCTTTAAACTTGATCCATAGCCTCCGCGACCCTGGGCGCCCTATGACACTCAACATCTATAACGTTCTGACCGAGTATCGCGACACCACTACCGCTTACGGCACAGCCGCCGTGCTGATTATTGCCATCCTCGCTATTACGCTTATTACCGACGTGTTAATGAACAACTATACTAAGAAACTCAAGGGGCTGTAGGGGCCAATGAATAACGCTATCGAGATCAGCGTGAAGAACCTGAACCTCTGGTTCGGCAAGTTCCAAGCGCTCAAGAACGTCAGCATCGACATTCAAAAGAATCAGGTGACGGCGCTCATTGGACCTTCGGGGTGCGGAAAATCGACCTTTATCAAAACGCTGGATAGGATGAACGACCTCGTGGACAACGTTAAGACGACCGGTGAGGTGCTGTATCAAGGAACGAATATCCTCGATTCAGATACAGACGTGGTGGAGCTACGTAAGCAGATCGGAATGGTCTTTCAGAAGCCGAACCCGTTTCCGAAGTCGATCTTCGATAACGTCGCTTACGGCCCAAAGGTGCATGGGGTTCGAAAAAAGCATAATCTGAACGAAGTTGTGGAACGAAGTCTAAAAGCAGCTGCACTCTGGGAAGAAGTAAAAGATCGGTTGAACGAATCCGCGCTGAGGTTGTCCGGCGGTCAGCAGCAGCGGCTTTGTATCGCAAGACTTCTCGCCGTTGAACCTGAGGTCCTTCTCATGGATGAACCTGCGTCAGCGCTTGACCCGATCGCGACATCAAAGATCGAGGATCTGATATACGAGCTTAAAAAGGATTATACTATCATCATCGTCACGCATAACATGCAGCAAGCAGCGCGTGTCGCTACAAATACAGCGTTTTTCTACTTAGGTGAGCTCGTCGAATACGCGCCAACGATAGACTTATTTGAACGGCCACGTGATAAGAGAACAGAGGACTACGTAACCGGAAAGTTTGGATAAGAAAAGGAAGATATGGCTAGGACTCGTTACGTTAGAAAGTTGAAAGAGTTGCGGCAAAACGTTATGGATATGGGTGCCCTTACGTCACAATCTGTACAGGATGTGCTTACCGCCCTTGAGACGAGTGATGCTGCGCTTGCTGAGCGTGTAATAGCAAACGACGATGTGATAGACAATTTCGACAGAAAGATTGAGGCACAGTGTATGTCTCTTCTCGCTCTCGAACAACCAATGGCAAAAGACTTGCGAATAATTGCCACTTCGTTAAAGATGATCACTGATTTAGAGCGCATCGGTGATTTCGTCGTCGATATCGCTGAAGAGGTCGTCACTATGGCTAAACCCATTCGAATACCCGTTTCCGCAACGAAATTCAACGAGCTCGTCACTGAAGTCAAGTCGATGGTCGCTGATAGCATCGAAACGTATGCGGAAGGCAACGTTCAAAAGGCACGCCGCTTTGAGGGACGCGACGACAGAATTGACTTTCTGTACAAACACATCGTTGAAAACATGGTTAAAGCGCTCGCACAAGGCCAATGTTCGACGGAAACCGTTGCTGACGTGGCAAGCCTGTTATATATTATTCGATATCTTGAGCGCATCGCAGATCACGCGGTCAACATTGGCAATCGTGTCTGCTACATGGAAGAAGGTGATCGGCGCTACTTGAAATAGTAAACTTCTTGTGTAACGTTAATCTCGACTTTTTTGGTCATAGGTGCGATCGTACCGAGGCGTGACCTCGTCGGTTCTCACGCCGGCGTTGCAGAACATTTTCGAAACGCCCGGTCGGGGTTTGCGAGCGTTGCTCCTCATTGCTCATGTCGAGCGTAAGGAATCGTCACTGTGGGGGGGGGGCAAGAGCCGTGCTAATATGGCGATAACCCAATATGGTAAGGCGTCTAGTTAGTGGAAAAGGAAGAAATTCGCAGATAGGAGGTATCAAATGGGTTTTTCATTGACCACAATAAGAGCTCCGTTAGACGTTCCCCAAGAGATGCGAACTGAATACGTAAAAAATTTATTCAATATTACTCGGGGAAGCGGCCGTCTGATGTTATTTGCGGGAGATCAGAAGATAGAACACCTTAATGACGATTTCTATGGCCCTGGAATTTCGCCTGAGGACAACGATCCTGAACACTTATTTCGCATCGCGAGCAGCGCTGAAATCGGGTGTTTTGCGACCCAAATGGGCTTAATCGCTCGCTACGGTGAGGATTATCCGCACGTTAACTACCTTGTCAAGCTTAATTCCAAGACGAATGTTGTAAAGACAGAACAGGCAGAACCTTTAAGCAGCGCGTTTTATTCCATGGCCCAAGTCGATGAGTTTCGGCGGTATTCGGGCTTGAGGATTCCAGCGGTTGGATACACGATTTATGCGGGAAGTGGACGTGAAGCGCAAATGTTGCGTGAAGCAGCCCAAATGATCTACGACGCCCACAAGCGTGGTATTATCGCGATCGTTTGGATTTATCCCCGCGGAGTTGCAGTGAAAGACGAGTATGACCCGCACCTCATTGCAGGAGCAGCCGGGTTGGGCTGCGCCCTTGGCGCTGATTTTGTGAAATTAAATTATCCGAAGCAAGACGGCGTTGATTCCCAAGAGGCCTTCAAGGAGGCCGTACAGGCTGCAGGTAGGTGCAAAGTGCTGTGCGCCGGAGGTTCAAGCGTCGACGTGAAGCTTTTTCTCGAGCGCTTATGGGGGCAAGTATTCGTCAGCGGCGCAGGTGGTAACGCGACCGGCAGGAACATCCACCAGAAGCGCCTTAAAGAAGCCATTCAAATGTGCAACTCAATTACAGCCGTTGTGGTAAACGGGGCGGACGTAGCAGAAGCACTGGACATCTACAAGGGAAAAAAACAGTTTAAAGTTAAGGATTACCCCATGCCGTAATTCGATGTGCCGGTTTTCCACGACGTCATCGCGTAAGTGATCTGTGCGTGCGTGGATCGAGAGGAGTCATGATATACACGATCACACTGAACCCTGCGCTTGACCGCATACTCACTGTTGAGTCTATTCATTATCGTAATCCTAATAGGGTGGACGGCGATGAACGATATGCTGGTGGGAAGGGCATCGACGTTTCAAAAGCGCTTACTCGGCTGGGCGTGGATAATAAAGCGATAGGGTTTGCTGGCGGGTTTACTGGGCAGGAGCTCGAAGGATGCCTTTTTAATCTCGGCGTTGATTGCGAGTTTGTGAAGATATCTGCCGAAACCCGCACCAATGTATACATTCACGAGACGGTAAAAAATCGCCAGATCTCATTTAACCTGCGTGGACCGTTGATCCGGCCCTTTGAGCTTATGGAAATGATCGATGTTGTAAAAGGGCTTGAGGATGTAAGTTACGTAATCCTCAGCGGGAGCATCCCTGCCGGGGTCAATCCGATTATTTATCAAAAAATTATTGAGATCGCGAAAGCCAAAGGAGCTAAGGTCGTCCTCGATGCTGACGACGAGCCTTTCAAAGCTGGCTTACGGGCAACGCCTCATATCATTAAGCCGAATGTTCAAGAGCTCGAACGATTATTGACTCGACAGCTTACAGACATCGATGGGATCGTGAGCGCTGCCGTGGAGGTCCAAGAAAAAGGCATTAATGTTGTCCTCGTTTCTATGGGAGCGAATGGCGTATTGCTCGTGACGAAAGATGAGCGATGGATAGCGCGCCCACCGCGAGTAACCGTCATGAATACCATCGGAGCTGGAGATTCAGCGGTTGCCGGCTTTGTTCAAGGCTTGGTCTTGGGCGAGAGCTGCAAGGAGGCGGTAAAGCGGGCTGCTGCGACCGGAACAGCAGCGACCCTTATCAATGACGTTTCAATAACCAAAGAAAGCGTTGATGCGATTCTTGCGCAAGTGAAGGTCCGCCGGGCTACTTAGGGCGTATGCGCTCCGGCACTATTTCTGTCGATAGGTATTGATCTCATTTCGGAAATTTGTCGCCATCTTGTGAGGTGATTGTGCGAAAATTATGTCTCTCGACATCGCGATAATGCCCATACGCCCTTCAGAGTTCATACCGCATGTAACTGCAGTCTGGAGGTCTCCGCCTTGTGAGCCAACGCCCGGTATGAGGAGTGGGACATCCTCACCTATAATACCGCGCATTGCTTTTAGCTCGCTTCCATGCGCAGCGCCGACGACGAAGCCGACATTGTCGTATTTGTTCCATCCCAAAGCTTTCTTTGCTACGATCTGATAGAGCGGTTCTGAACAAATGAGGTCCTGTATCTCGGTCGCTCCGGCGTTAGACGTCTTGCAAAGAATGAAGACGCCTTTATTGCGTCGTTCAAGGAAGGGTTCTATAGCATCGAGTCCCATATAGGGGCTGACGGTGACGGCGTCACCTCCTATGATCTCGTATATGTATTTGGCGTACGCCTTTGATGAGTGCGCCACGTCGGCCCGCTTTGCATCGACTATGACCGGCACCCGGACGAACTCCTTTATGTACTGCACCGTTTTAATCAGGGCTTCTATGCCGGAGGGTCCGCGCGCTTCGTAGAACGCTGTATTCACTTTGTAACAGCACACTAAATCGAGCGTGGCGCTTATTATACGTTGATTAAAATCAAGCGTATCATCCACGGTGCCGTCAGGGTCTAACCCTACGCATAGCCAGCTGTTGTTCTGACGCGCTGTTTTTTCTAAGTCTCGTAAAAAAGCCACCATTATCGTTCTTTCCTGAGCATAGGAACTATGCCCCTACTCTAGTCTCTTATACTCTTTATTAACCACTGCTAGCGACACTAACGTTAGTGACGCGGATCGTTGGCGTTGTCAATCCAAAGTACGTCGTGACATCTCGACTCAATCCGTCGATCTGCTTTAGCAAATCGAGGACGTTGATTCCTATGTTCGTTTGTTTTAGCGCGTGGGTACGTTCACCGTCTTCGATGGCATATCCTGCGTACACCATGCCGGAGAACTCCCCCGTGCTCATATTCGGGCGATCGCCTGTAGCGCGTACATACACACCGCGTCGCACGTCCTTAATAACATCCGTCTCGCCACCACGTGTGATTAGTAGGTTTGTCGGAGAAATTGAAGGCGGTTGTCGATAGTCTCCCCGAGAGGCGTCGCCTGTGCTCATCCTGCTTTCTTTGTTTGCAGTGTAGCTGTCATACAGATATGAACGCAAGACGCCATTTTCGATAAGCACGGTTCGCTGTGATGGCACGCCTTCCGCGTCAAACGGACTCGTCTCTAAACCACCGCTTATGAGCCCATCATCAACGAGCGTGAAACCATTTACAGCGATCTGTTCGCCAATTTTCCCCGTAAGAAACGACCGATCTCGTTGTACTTCGTCGGCGCTCACTGCCGTAGCAGCGGCAATGACCGGCCCTACAGCAAGTGGGTCAAACACGACGGGCATCTTGCCTGATTGAATCGGCTGTGGATTCAAGCTGCTTAGTGACATCTCTCCAGCGGTTCGTCCGACCAACTCAATGTCTAAATCGAAGCGCCGAGACGCGGCATACTCGAAGCCATTCCCACTGGAGTCTCTCTCGTGTGCGATAACGTCCACGTCGAGTGCTGCTTGCGTCCCACTTTCCGTCCCTTCTACCCCGAGCGTATTTGCAATGGCACCGCTCCACAGTCCGACTGATGCACCAGAATTGATGATATCGACGCGCTTGTCAATACGGGAAGCGTCGGCTACATCAATAGCAAGCTGCACTACGGCTGCGACGTCAAGAGATGCGATCGTGCGATCCCAAGTACCGGTAACAGTGGGGTAGCGCTCGGGGGGCGAAAGCGACTTAAAATCCTTGTCAGGGCTTCCTGCGCGTGCAGCCGAGATCGCCTTTTCGACCGCGAACTCAACTCGTTCAAGCGAGGCGTGCGCGTAGCCCATGCTGCCATCCTTAAAGACGCGAACGCCAATGCCACACTCGAAGCCGCTTTGACTCGATTTGATGTGTCCTTTTTCGAGCTCCGCGCTTATTGAGTTCGAATAGGTGGCGAACGCTTCTCCTTGATAGATTGACGTGTCTATGAGCGCTAAAGACCTGATACATGCGTCAAGAAGCGTACTCTCTCGTTCAGCAGCTTTATTTGTCATCTATATACCTCCGACGACAACATCGCTAACTCGCATATAGGCCCCACCCGTGGTGTTCGGAGTCATTTGTCCACCTTTTCCGCACGTTCCGGGATCGAACGCCAAAGTCTTTCCTATTGCGCTGATATTGTGAAGAACCTCGAGCGTCATTGCGCTGAGTGCCGCGTCTCTCAAATGATCGCGTAGTTCGCCGTGTTCTACGATGTACGCCTCTCTACTTTTGAATGTTAGCATCCCTGTTGCGGGAGTTGTATAGCCGTACTGCCAACCGATAAAATATATCCCACTAAATCCTTCGAGCAGCTCCTCGAAGGTAAAGTCCCCAGGCTCAAAGAATGTGTTGCTCATCCGAACAATGGGCGGGGCGTCATATCGCTGGACACGCGCGCTACCGTTCGATCCCAAGCCAAGGCGCGATCCAGTCTCGATATCGGTGAGGTAGCTTTGTAGAATCCCCCGCTCCATAAGCACCTTTCGCTGAGTCCGTATGCCCTCATCATCGTAGGCCATATAGCCATAGCTCTTCAAACTTGGATCGTCAACGATCGTAACGGCATCAGAGCCAATCGTCTGTGTAAGCTTTCCGGCGAGGATGGACGTACCCGAAATGATCGCGTCAGCTTCGGCGGCATGGCCGAATGCCTCATGCGCAAAAACGCCTGACAGAGACGGATCGAGCATGGCTTCGAACTGTCCAGATGGTGCCGGTTTTGCATCGAGCAGCGAAACTGCTTGCGCTGCCGCAATTCGACCGATGTTCCCATCATCTGAGAACAGTTCAAATCCCTTTGAGTCGCCCCTCGCCTTGTAGCCAGATTGCCGAAGTGCGCCTTCTTTGGCAAAGATCATGGCACGCGCGATCGATCGCACCGCGGTTTCATCGATGTACGTCCCTTCAGAATTTGCAATGATCTTCCGCAGCACAACGTCACTGTAGCCAATCTCTGTGCTGTTGACGCGGTCATCTGTCTCTTTAGCTTCTTGCTCTTGACGGAGCACATAGTTGAGCTTGTCTGCGATCGAGACGTGGGGCGGTAGCTGTTGTACGGTTGGTTTCACGGTGGCTTCAAACACCGGCACATCGATCGAGAATTTTTCAGCGCGCGTAAATACAGCTTTAGCGAGACTAACCGCGCGTTCAGCGCAGTTTATCAGCCCGTTTCGATTCACCTGTGTAGTGTACGCAAACCCCCACGCGCCGTCTAAAAAAGCTCTTATTCCAGCTCCGAGCTCATTTGAGCTGTTTATCTTTGTCATTCCGTCTTTTAATGAGATGGATGTGCCCTCGGAGCTTTCGAGTCTGATATCAGCAAATTGAGCCCCATGTGCACACGCATTGCTAAGGGCCTCTTCAACGTCCGCCCGTTTTTCGCTTAGTTCTTGCATCAGCGTTTGCATCTCCGTACGACTAACATTGGGCTTGGATAAATGGTTTTTCCACGAAGGCGTAAAGCCCGCAATATGGTCTACGCCGAGGCACTTGAACAGCACACTCTCAGATCTTCAGTAAAGTCGCCGCGGACGCGTAGTATATAAAGACTAACGTCTACCTGACTATGAGGAAGCTGAAGCTGGTCAACGTCAAACGAGGTGGTTTCCTGATCGAAGAACAACCAAGTAAGGTAAGATTGCCTAGAAAAAATAGTAACGAAATTTTTGGAACGGTCGAAAAGATGCTCGGTGGAAGCCGAATTACCGTTCGATCTCAAGATGGAAAAACTCGCATGGGGCGAATTCCGGGGAAAATGAAAAGAAGGGTGTGGCTCCGTGTGGGTGATGTCATTATTATCAGACCGTGGAGCATCCAAGATGAAAAGGCGGACGTTGTCTGGCGGTATCTTCCCCCTCAAGCCGACTGGCTAAGAAGGAAAGGGTACATTTAACCGCTCTATACGCTCCCACGGATGTCTTTTTTATCTTAGTTGTTTTTTCATTGAGTTTAGTTTGGAACCGTATAGCCCCCGCAGCAATGAAAACAAGATCCGATGAATATGACGTGATAGTAGTGGGGGCGGGTCCGGCAGGTTCTATGGCTGCAAAAAAAGCAGCCGCCGATTGCGACGTCCTCCTGGTTGAGAAACGCCAAGAGATCGGTTCCCCTGTAAGATGTGCAGAAGGCGTGCCCCTTAAAGAAACGCCGTTCATTTTTCATACGTCATTCGAAAAATATGTCGAAACTAACAAGAAGTGGGTCGCGAGCGAAGTGAAAGGAGTCTGTGCCAACGCTCCAGATGGAACGACTGTTGAGGTGTCGGGTGAGATGCTTGGCACTGATGAGCCGCTTGGCTACATCTTAGAGCGTAAGCTCTTTGATCGGCAGCTTGCGAAAGACGCCGCTCGCGCTGGGGCGCAGCTTATGGTGCGCACCCGAGCAACGGGGCTCATTCTGGAGGATGGCGCAGTACGGGGTGTTAAACTCAACCACCTCGGGGAAGCCTTTGAGGCGCGCGCTCGGGTGGTAGTAGGTGCCGATGGAATTGAATCTCAGGTAGGTCGGTGGGGGGGCATAAACACTACGCTCAAGCTCAAGGACATTGAGAGCTGCGCTCAATATCATATGCAAAACGTTGAACTAAAGGAGAATATTCTCGACTTCTACTTTGGCTCAGAAGTGCCAGGCGGTTACGCCTGGGTTTTTCCCAAAGGAAACGACTCAGGCAATATTGGACTTGGGGTGCTCGGAAGCAAGTTGGGTGGCAAGCGGCCGTTGGATTACCTCAACACGTTTGTCGCGCGGCACTTTCCCGACAGCAGACCAGTCGAACTCGTTGTGGGTGGCTGCCCTGTCAGCGATGAGCTTCCGACTATCGTAGGAGACGGACTGATGCTTGTAGGTGATGCTGCTCGTCATACTGAGCCGATCACTGGCGGAGGTATTATGGCGGCACTTCAAAGTGGCACGATCGCAGGGGCGGTCGCGAGCAAAGCCGTGCGCCAAAATAACGCATCGTCTAAAGTGCTACGCGAGTACGAAAATGAATGGAAAGCCTCTTTCGGCAAAGAGCGTAAACTGATGTACAAAGCCAAAGAGTTCGTCGTATCTCTTTCTGATAACGAAATCAACACGTTCTTTCACGCGTTTGCAGGAATCACAGCTGGGGAGTTGAACATGAAAGGGGCTATAAGACGGTTGCTAGGGTTGGATCCAACGCTTATGCTTAAAATCCGTCAACTTCTGTAACCCTTAGAGCCTCCAAGATTTTGCTTAGAGCCTCTTTACCTCCTCTGTTTTAGGCTTGCGTCGAAAAAGGCGGTCCCTCAATGATCGTTTCGGCGGTTCCTCTTCGAGCTCAGGCAGGGGTGCTTGGACCTCCTCAGGTTCTACCTCGTTTTGGGTTCGTAGAGAGGGTGAAGACGCAGACTGCGGGAGCAAGCGGGTAAGGGCCTCGCTTACATCCGCAAGTCGGTCAATGACCTTGCTAGACTCACTCCCATAGAATCCTGCAATAGTTTCATACCGTTTGATTTCATCCTCTCGCGCCAATTTAAAGCTCTCATACTGCGCTGTAAGCCTCTCTATCATATCTGTTTTCATGAAAAGGAGCTCGTCTTTATGGCGCAGCTCCCGTTCCCGCTTTTCCAATTCTGTTTCTAAGCGAATCACCGTGTCACGGGGCACCATTAGTGTTTCGAGGCGACTATCGGCGCTACGCTCATTCGCAGGCGTTTTACCAAGATACGCGTCTAGCGCCGCAGCGACGATTTTACTCCGGCTGCTATTTTCGGATCTCGCCTGATTATCAGCAGCGGCTAAAAGTTCGTCTGAAATGGCAATAGTAACTTTATTTAACGGCATATAACTCCCTCATATCACCGTAAAAGAGCAAACGAATCGTTAGATGATTAAGTCACACCAAAGTATGACTGCTTCATACTTGAGTGTATCGTGAGTTAACGCAGCCTTCCACTAAATGATCCGTGCTATTTCCAATGCAAATTCTGAGAGTTAGCCGTTAAAAAAAGCCCGAATATTAGCCTGAGCATCAAAATAACGAAAAAATAAGCCTATTAATTAAATTAAAATCGATTTTTAACCTTTCTGAATAAACGAGGCGCTTAAATGATTTCGTTTCTGCGCTCGCTGCTTCAGATTGAAACGGCAGTCGAAATGGAGCTGGAAACTATTTATAACGGTTTTCACGTCATCAGAGAAATCTAATTCGATCTGTTAGGCTTGCGAAATAAGATTTAATCGTAAAAACGGCCAGTATGTGCTTTAATTACTAAAATAAAAATCTTAGCGCAATTGAATACCTCTATTTCGAGTCCAGATTTTAAAAAGAAGGATGAAATAGAAACGAAATCGTTAAATATTATCAAAGGGCCCTTTAATATGTCGATGCAGCGGGAGCCGGGCCGCGCCTTAAGGCCCTACCTCAAAACGCGCTCTTTTCGTTGGCGGGCCCGTGCTCCGCGTTGGTCGCCGCTTTTTATCGATATTTTTTTCTTCGTTCCTTTCGTTATACTTTTCGATTTGTTTCAGAAAGCTCTGCGTGCTAAAAACGATTAAAAAATCGCGA
>Ga0209253_10005603_pt1 | contig 10893 bp, 9 predicted proteins | sample FrelakmetBRP12BR_FD_187145 | JGI IMG/M metagenome (GOLD analysis project Ga0209253, IMG submission 187145) | Freshwater lake sediment microbial communities from the University of Notre Dame, USA, for methane emissions studies - BRP12 BR (SPAdes)... | ecosystem: Environmental > Aquatic >... | reverse complement strand
AAGATCGACTCCATTGCTTTCCCATCCATCAGTACAGGCATCTATGGATATCCCGTAGATGAAGCTTCCCGGATTGCCCTCAAAACGGTAGCGGAGTACTTGAAGGAGCATCCTGAAATAAAACTTGCCCGGTTTGTCCTCTTTGACTCAAGAACGTTCGAGGTCTATAAGGAGGCCTTGCAGGAATTATCACATCTAAAGAAATGACCTTCATCAGGCAGATGAAATGTCAAGAGTTTGCTGAAACGGAAAGTCGGGGACAGCCATCGTAGCGAATCTTTATTTACTTGAAGTCCTTTCCGATGCTCCAGGCCTTTCCGATGGGCTCTCCAACGCCCCAGTAACGGTTATCGGGCATTGTCAATGTGAAAGGATTAATCTTCTTGGTATCCGGTTTGCCGTCCGTCAAATAGCGTTCTTCCGTGTAAGCCCCGACAATTTCTCCGATGAAAAATTCGTCTGCCGGGAGGTCCACCGTTTTGATGACTTTACACTCCATGACTAAGGGACAATTCCGGATCATGGGGGCATGCTTTAACTCTCCAAAGAAAGACTCAAAGATCCCGGACTTATCGACCTTATCACCTGAAAAAAGACCGACATAATCGACGGCCTTGACGAGATCGACACCAGGCACATTGACACTGAATTCCTGATGTTCCCGGATGCCTTTGTTTGTATGATGCCTTTTTCCTAAAGCCACTCCGATCATGGGAGGATCAAAGTTCACCCGGCAAGCCCACGCCACTGCCAGATAGTTGATCTTTCCATCGACCATTGTCCCCACCACCGTCATTGGCATGGGATAAACAAACGCGCTGTTGGAGATCTTAATTTTTTCCATTCTCACTCCCCCTATCTCTGACTGACACACAGCGTTATTATCACAACAGACGCGTCACTCGCGCCCCGTATCAAGTACGGGTTAAACTCCAACGGGAATCCAAAAAAAACACTGGATTCCCCCGTATCAAGTCCGGGGCAGGCTCAGTCAAGCCCGGAATGACAAGCTGCGCGAGATTCATGTAGTCATGTACAACTAAACCTTCCGACATAATCTTGGATGGATGGGGGGCATCTATTTCGGACGATTTAATTTCGCCCCCCAGTATATGGGGACTTTACACTTTTGCCTCACACTGATCGGTAAAGGATAGATCAGCGGTGAATGCCCTTTATTCTAAGATTTTTTTTAGGGCTTCATCGGTTTTGCGGCCTCTCGGGCCTTCTCCAGGGAGGTAGATCATCACGCCCTTTCCCCCTCTCATGGGGACAACCTCAATCTTCGCTTCCGAGGCTAGTTTATTCGTAAATTCAATAGGGTCTCGGTTAAAGTATCTTCGAAAGGCCTCATTGAGCCCGCTGAATACACTGTTAATCCCTCGATAGGGTTCTTTTCTCAATTTCTTGATCCCTCCGATCACGAATGCCTCCTCGGAGATCGAAGGATTCCCGTCTGTGATGATTTGGATGATTTCGTCGGTGGTAGCTCTTTTTGGTGCTTCCCCGGGAAGAAAGAGCATCATCCCACCTTTAAAGGGTCGGGGCTCGATCTTTCCTTCAGCAGCCAGCTTGGTGGTGGCCTCTACGGGATTGGTTCCAAAATATTTCCGAAACGCCTCATTGAAACCACTGTAGACACTATGAATCCCTCGAAATGGCTCTTTTCTCAGCTTCTTGATCGCCTGGACGACAAATTCCTCTTCAGTCAATTTTTTCCCCTCTTCCATTGGCCACCTCCGTTCCCCCTTCCATTTCTCCCCCTCAAGGGGAGCATAAGGGTGGGGGTAAATTAGAATTTTTTAATCCAAATTTAATCTTCTTTTAATGTTGATGTTGTATAGTATTTTTAAGACAAGACAAAAATATCTCTTTCCTCCTCGTTTAACCTTTAACCTTGTCCACCAGATTCAATGAGTCTGGTGGATTTTTTTTGCTTTAATGAACTTTCATGGCATCTCGAAGCTCACGGGAGAGAAGCTCCACGGTCCCTCTTGTTCCTCCTGCCAATTTTCTTCGCCACTCGCCCTCAGTCTCAAACCGTTCATCCCTAATCCTTTCCCCCCATCCCCTGATGGCTTCACGGATTCCAAAGTAGTCGAAGGGATCATTTTTGATCTCCCTCGAACGGGCCATCACATCCGGGCTTACCCGGATGAAGGCCCGAAGCGCAGCCCCTGTCTTAATACTGTATTTTCGGCCTGCCCAGGCCTTTGGAAACTGGCTGAGGATTGCTTTAAAGTAATTGAGAAAAAACCGCTTCCCATTCTGCTGGAGCTCCTTGGATCGGTCTGGCCCCCCGATCTTCTCGATGCTGGTGAAAAGGTCGACCATCTCATCAGCCAGTGAAGCCTGGGAAACTCGGCCTTTTCCTACCCCTAAGATCCTGATTTCTCCCTTGAGTGGAGAACTTTCCTCTTCATTAAGCATGCGAATGATGTCATGGGCTAAAGCCTGGTGGGGATCGGCATAGAGCCTCCGGCCGGCCAGGGAAACGAGATGGGAAGGGTTGAGCCGTGTGTGTTTCGCGTTGATGGTGACGAAAAGCTCGACCGTCTGCCGTGGATCAAGGTTATCGAAGAGTACAGAAGGGACGTCGATCTCGAGATCCTTCTCCGTTTTGGCACTCAGGGCCAGGAGCCGGTGCTGCCCATCCAGACATCGGAGAACCCCCGGCTCTTCAGGAATTTGAAGCATCCCAAGATTCAGGCTTTTCCCCAGCGGTGAGAAACCGATCCGACTTTCTGCGATCATGATGACCGCCCCTGGAATGGCAGGGAGGTTTTGAGCTTCCTGGCATTCTAAGTAATATTGAATCAGTTCCCTGATCTTTTTACGAATCACGGGTCTCTGAAAGGCGGCCTCACTCTGTCCGATCCGTTTCTCGAGAAGCTCCCAATTAATCGCTGACACCGGAGCAGGTTTGGGCTTCTTCTCTTTCTCTTCTCCAATGGAGTAGCTTAAAACCTCGAACTTGACTAGCCGTTGAATATCACCGGAGGTAAAAGAGGTCTGATAGAATTCGACCCCGAACTGTCTTACTTTTAAGGCTGGAATCGTTATCATGATCCGTCACCTCCTTTCCTATCGTTAGGGTATTAATATAGATATCAAAAATTCGATACATTAACAAGCCATTTTTTTGAACTTCCAGAACACAGGTTAATGCCCCATGCCGAGGGCACCCTCGAACCATGAAAAAAAGAGTCTCCCTCTCCCCAGGGCCGGGAGAGGGTGCGGGCCTTCGCCGCGCCGTAACGGCCACGGCCGCGCAGGCGGGTGAGGGTGGAACGTGCTGGTTTCCCCCCCACCTCAATCCTCTCCCCCGGAGGGGAGAGGACAAGCAAGGGAGAGAGAAAATAATTTCTTATTGACCCCTACTCTGAAATTTGATAGGGTTATAGCGATGCTGAGGTCGAGGTAGCTTTCGAGGTAACCCTAACCCAGTTCATGGTGCTTAAATGGCCAAAGATGATGTTGCACCCCATTTTCTCAAAGAGAATGGGGTCTTTTATTTTATATTCCAACTCAAATGAGCAATTCTACGATTGAAGCATCTAAGATTGTCATTCCCGCCAAAGCGGGAATCCAGAAAATAGGCCAAGAACCTGGATTCCTGTTTCCACAGGAATGACATGCTTCTATTTCACCTATTGGGTGAATACCCGATGTGAAAGGAAAGAACCCTCTCCTGCAATCATGATCGTAATCGCTAAACCGGTTCGCCAATAATAGGACTTTTATCCAGGGTGGTTCAATCATGTCTCGTTTCCTAAAGGCCATTATTCTGGGCGTTCTCACAGGAGTGTTAGGGCTGGTGTTAACCCTTTTTCCGCTTGGGGTTGATCTCGAGGAAGACATCGGCCTTGATCTCCTGTTCAAATTAAGGGGCGTAAAAGAACCTCCTCCGGGGGTAATCATCATCAGTTTGGATAAGGCCTCCTCTGACTCCCTTCATGTGCCCAATGACCCACGCAAATGGCCTCGCTCCCTTCACGCCCGTCTGACAGAAATCTTAGCCAAAGAAGGGGCGAGAGTCATCGTTTTTGACGTTTTTTTCGATGAAGTCAAATCCGCAGACGAAGAATCCCTCTTCAGTGAGGCAATCCAACAAGCGGGCAACGTCGTCCTCTGTGAACGCCTTGAAATGGAAAAGGTCTCCTTGTTGAACAAGGAAAGTGACCTCCCGGGAGACCTGACCATTGTAAAGCTGGTGCCGCCCATTCCCTCTCTTGCTCAATCTGCTGTTGCCCTAGCACCTTTTCCTCTTCCAAAAGTCCCTGTGAAGGTCAGCCAATGTTGGACCTTCAAGACAGCAGCAGGAGACACACCCACTCTTCCCGTCGTGGCCTTTCAACTCTTCGCTATGGAGATTTACGATGAGTTATTAGGTCTGCTTAAAAAGATCGATCCTGTCCAGGCCGCGAATTTGCCCCGTCACAAGGAGGAGGTCATCGAAGGCAAAAATGTCAAAAAGGTCATTCAACAGATCAGGGAGATCTTTGAAAGTGATCCGCTCGTTGCTGAAACGATGCTAAGGGAATTGCAGGAGCGGACCCCGGCCTCTCACGACATCAAGAAGACCCAGCTTCTTAAATCCCTCATCAAAATGTACCAAAGTGCCAATAGCGAATACTTGAACTTCTATGGCCCCTCCGGAACCATCCCCACGATTCCATTCCATCAAGTCCTGAAGAAGGAGGAGAAGGTTTCTCAGGGCCAGAGGCCCCTTGACTTTAAGGGAAAGGCAGTCTTTATCGGCCTCTCGGAACGCTTCCAGCCTGGACAGAAGGACGGTTTTTATACCACTTTCTCCCAATCGAGCGGCATTGATATCAGTGGTGTTGAAATTGCCGCCACCGCCTTTTCAAACCTCCTGAAAGATCAACCGATTCACCCCCTCGGCTTCATTTTCCACCTCCTTCTCATTTTCGTCTGGGGTGTGGCCATCGGGATGATCTTTCTCCTCCTTCCTGCCCTCCTCGCGGCTGCAGCCGTCATCGGATTGAGTATTGCCTATCTCCTTTTTGCAGGATACCAATTTAATGCGATGACCACCTGGTACCCCATTATTGCCCCCTTATTGATTCAATTTCCCCTCGCCTTCTTTGGCGCTGTTTTATGGCGGTATATCGATTCGAATAGGGAACGCCAGAACATCCGGAAAGCCTTCGGATATTATCTCCCAAACGGGGTTATTGATCAGTTATCAAAAAATATTGCCCATATCAAAACCAGCCACCAGGTGGTCTACGGGATCTGTCTCTCTACGGATGCAGAGCATTATACCGCTCTCTCGGAAGCCATGGATCCAGAGAAACTGGGCAATTTCATGAATCAATATTATGAAACGGTTTTCAGACCCATCAAACAACGGGCCGGGATCGTGGCCAACGTCATCGGCGATTCTGTATTAGCCATCTGGATAGCGAGCCATCCGGAGACGCCTCTCCGAAAAGAGGCGTGTTATGCCGCTCTCGATATTGCAATGGCCATTCAACAATTCAACCAGTCTTCAGGGAGGTTTCAACTTCCTACACGCATCGGCCTTCATTCCGGACACATCCTGCTCGGCCATATGGGGGCCATGGACCATTACGAATACCGTCCGGTGGGAGACATCGTCAACACGGCCACAAGGGTTGAGGGTCTGAATAAGTACCTGGGAACGCGGATTCTGACCTCGAAAGAGGTGATCCATCAACTGGACGGTTTTTTGACGAGGGAAATTGGAACATTCCTCTTGGCCGGAAAATCAAAACCCCTTGTCATTCATGGACTTCTCTGCCCCCAGGAGACGTCGACCGAGGAGCAGAGAGGAGCCTGTCTCATTTTTAATGAAGCTCTCACGGCATTTCGAAGGCAAGCCTGGGATGAAGCCATTGAGAAATTTCAAAGATCAATGGAAGACTTCGGAGAAGATGGCCCATCATCCTTCTATATCAAATTGTGTGAGGAATATAAAAGGAATCCTCCTGAAACCGGATGGGACGGAGTCGTTCATATGGATAAAAAGTAACGGAAAGATAAGGGAGACCCTCCCCCTTGCTTGCGGTCGCTAAGCGCCTGCGCAACACGAGGGGGAGGGAAAGGGTGGGCCTTCTTACCCCTCACCCTGCCCCTCTCCCCCAGGAGACTGTGTCGCAATGGGAATCGGAGATGATTGTCATTCTGAACCCTTCGCTTGCTGTCATTCTGAAGGAGAGCAGCGACTGAAGAATCTCGCTCAGGGTAAACTCCGTGAAGAATCTAATCATTTTAACTGAATCGATTGTAGAGATTCTTCGGCTAATGCCTCAGAATGACATTGCGACACGGTCTCCTGGGGAGAGGGATGGGGTAAGGGGAAGATTAATGAGGGCGCTACAGATCCTTTAGGGACAAGGGGTTGGCTAATCCCCAACTTCCAATCCCTGATCCCCACATTCTCTATTAATCCTTTTTCCAGAATGAGCTCTGGCCCTTCATCCTCCAGAGATATCTTCCAGACCAGGTTCGAGAACTGGAAGAGCCTTCTCATGAGATAGGTTCTCTTTGAACCCCTTAATCCCCCCTTTCCCCCTTTAGCAAAGGGGGGGAAGGGGGGATTTTTAGAGAAGGTATGGGACTGGAATAGAAACAAAGGAATTCCCTTTCCAGCCATTATCTCCATCTCTCTCAAAGATCTCTCGAAAAGAGGCCCAACTTCTCTCTCAGGCACATCCTCGTCCAGAAAGGTGGTGATCGGCCCAAGAAGGATGACACATTGTTTTCGAAGATGTTGTCGAAAGGGAGAGGGAAGGGATTCTGGCTGGATCGCTCCTTCCTGGTGAAGTAAGGATGCCAGCCTCTCAACGAGCGTAGCCATCTGGTAGCAGGTAAAGGCTCTCGCAATTCGAATTTTTTTGAGAAGCCTCTCTGGAGGAATCAATATCTTTCTGGCGAAGGATGAGACCATGTAGGGATCGAAGCCGTTTGCTCCATCCAATACAATGACGTCTATTCCTCCTCCTGCCATCCACCCTGCAAGATAGGAGGAAATCCCTGCTACTCGCTCTCCCTCAAAAAGGACTTTTCTCTGCAAGCTGGATTGACCCTGTGTGCCGGCCAGAACGAGCTCGGAAAAGATTTCATCCAGCGAAACCCTGGGATAGTTCGGAGTCAATTCCATCCTCTTTGATAGTTCGGAGTAATTTAGTTCGGAGTTCGGAGTCTTTAAATCTTTTTCAGGGATTTCATTAATCCATTGATCATCTTGGACAGCTCTATATTTAGCATTTCCTGAACACACCGATGACTTTGCCGAGAATTTGGATCTCCCCTGAGCCCTCCTCAATCCGGATCGTCTCCCAGCGCTCATTGTCTGGCCTCAATTCAATCCTTTTCCCTTTCTTGAAGAACCGCTTCACCGTCGCCTCCTCGCCCATCAGAGTCACCACTACATCCCCGTTTTCTGCAGAAGGCTGAGACCGAACGACCACATAATCATCCGGAAGGATATAGGGCAACATGCTGTCGCCCTTTACCTTTAGAAGAAAGAGCTCTTTCCCCTTCGCCCAGTCGGCAGGAAATGGAATGGTTCCTTCGACATGTTCGACGGCTAAAATAGGCTTTCCTGCAGTAACCCGTCCCAGGATGGGAATCTCCCGAATCGAAGACCTTCTCTCTTTTCTCGAATATTCACCGTATCCTGCCTCTCCCTGGGGCAATCCATGGGGTTCACCCCCCTGAAAGACAAGGACCTCAAGGCCTCTGGACATCGAACCCCTTCGCTTCAGGTAGCCCTTCCTCTCCAGGGCCTTGAGATGATCGAAGGCTGCCCGGGGATAGATATGAAAGTATTCACCAATCTCCCTCACCGAGGGAGGATAACCTCGCTCCTTGATGAATGCTTTGATGAAACTAAAAATCTCCTCCTGTCGAGCCGTTAGTTCCATAACTACCTCCGAGAAAAGGATACTATACATTTGTTTAGTTGTCAAGCATTTTAAAATTCTTGCCCACCCCCCGGAGGGGAGACCCCCCCGATTGCACTCGAGACCGAGGGGTTACGAAAGGACTGACTTTCCATTGTATTTATTGCAAAAACTGGGTTAAAATAATTTTTACTTGTCATTCCGTCTTTGAAATTTAGATCGCATTTGAGATTTCACGATGTGGGACCATATGAAAGAAGATATCCGGATGATTAAGGAGAGGGATCCTGCCGCAAAAAACTATGCGGAGATTCTCCTCTGTTATCCGGGGCTTCACGCGATCTGGCTTCATCGCATCGCGCATTTTATTTATCTGCGAAAATGGTATACAACAGCCCGACTGATCTCCCATCTTAGTCGAGGGGTTACAGGGATCGAGATCCATCCTGGAGCCAAGATTGGAAGGCGCGTCTTTATCGACCATGGAATGGGTGTGGTCATCGGAGAGACCAGCGAAATCGGCGACGATTGCCTGATTTATAAAGGGGTCGTCTTGGGAGGGACGACCCTCGAAAAAAAGAAACGTCATCCCACTCTGGGAAACCGCGTGGTGGTTGGTTCCAATTCGACGATCCTCGGTGCCATTACGATTGGCGATGGCGCAAGAATCGGCTCCAACTCTGTCGTCGTTAAGTCAGTCCCGTCCGGCGCTACGGTGGTCGGTGTCCCGGGCCGCATTGTGGAGTCTTTGCCGTCCGAAACCCGGGCGGAGCTCGATTTCGAACACGGGAATCTTCCAGATCCATTGTCAGACCTGATGAAGATGCTACTGCAGTTGCATAGCCGGTTAGAGGAACGGATCAAACGATTAGAAAATCAGACTGAAAAGAACCGCTAAGGAGCGAACGATGGCGAAGTATCCCAAATTTCTCATGGACCATTTTCAAAACCCAAAAAATGTGGGTGAAATTCCGGACGCGGATGGGGTTGGCACGGTTGGCAATGCCCACTGCGGTGACATCATGCAGATGTACATCAAAGTGAATGGGAATAAGATCACGGAGGCAAAGTTCAAGACCTTCGGCTGTGGCGCGGCCATCGCCACAAGCTCCATTCTCACGGAACGGATCAAAGGCGCAACCCTCGATGAGGCCCTCAATATCTCTGAGGAGACCTCAAAAGAAGTCCTATCCCAGTTACCCAAGGAAAAGATACCCTGTTTCACCTTGGCCACAGACGCCCTGAAATTGGCAATCGAAGAGTGTCGGTGCAAATTGGCGGGGTTTCACGAAAAGGGTGGCTTCGAGCTTATGGAAGCCGAATAAAAAGACTAAATGGAAAATGACCATGACCAAAGTAGATAAAGTCGTGTTCCTCAAAAACCCCAATGAGATTTTGGAACAGATCATCAAAAATTTTATCAAGGAGAGCGAGTTTAACCGAAGAGTCCAATTAGACCAGGGCATCTATTGGGAGGAACCCCTGGTTGGCTTTACGTCGGGCATGAACCCTCTCTTCTTCGAATACAAGACTCTTATCGGTCCATTCCACCAAACTCCCCGGGAGATTATCGTTTCAGCCCTGAGAGAAAGAGGTCGGGGCCTTCTCCTCTCCGAAACCGAACAGATCAGTGTTATTTCCTGGATTCTTCCTGCCACCGAAGAGACTCGCAAGAGTAACCGCAAGGAGGAACGATTCCCATCCAAACTCTGGGCCTATACAAAAGATTTTGGAGAAGCCTGTAATGATGCCTTGAGGAGACATGTCATCACCTTTTTGGAGAATATGGGACACGTTGCCGTAGCGCCTGTCCTTTTGCCTTCCTTCCAGCAGCTCCGTCATGAGAAGGCAGGATGGGCTTCTCCATGGTCGGAACGTCATGTCGCTTTTGCATGTGGTCTTGGAACCTTCAGCTTGAGCGATGGGTTTATCACTCCGAAGGGAATCGCTGTAAGAATTGGGAGTGTTGTCACCCTTCTTAAGTTGGCACCCACTGAGAAAGGATACCGCCACCCAAAAGAAAATTGCCTCTCCTTTCGAAATGAAACCTGCGGAAGGTGCATCACCCGGTGTCCTGCAGGTGCAATCACCGAAAAGGGGCACGATAAGGATAAATGTCGAGAATACATTGGTTCCAAACCCCTGCATGAGAAGCGGCTGGAATATGGGTTAAAAAACCCAACCACCTCCTGTGGTCTCTGTCAGACAGGCGTTCCTTGTGAATTTCGAATCCCACGGCCCGACTTGATCGCTTAAAATTAAGAATGAACTCTCAAATCATTGAACCCTTCAAAAATTCTTCGAGAGAAAGCCCTATTGGTTGATAAGGAAGAAGGGATGAAAAGACGGATAGCGTTTCTGATGATGTTCCTCTTCGTGTTCCTGTTTTCTTTTGGCGTCCAGCAATCCATCTCTCAGAATCCATCTCCTATGATCGGGGTGGGCAAAGGCACCCCTCAATACAGGGCGATTGCAGGGGTATCCATGGGAGGCTACGGAGCAATGAATATCGGCCTGAGCCATGCCGATACCTTCAAAACCATGGCCTGCCTCGGAGGGCCCCTCGATATGGCCTACATCCTCAAATATATAGAAATCGATTTGCTCGGAAATTATGACAATCCCTCCGTCTATCCCAATCGGGATACCATGATCGACATGCTCCAGGATCTGTCAATCAGTTTTGGAAACCCTGTCTATTACAATCCTCAATCTACTTACTTTCCTCCCGGGATCACCAGCGAGAATGCCAGAAAGGCTACCACCCTCTCCAATTTCAAGGATGGAGAATATAATCCGGACGGAAGCCTTCCGGTCATCACCTATGGAGACCCCTACCCCAGTGACTGGGTCGAGGCCTTGTTGGCCGTCGATCGCAATCGAAATGGAAAGAGAGATCCTGGAGAACCCATCATCAGACAGTTCCGTGAGCCTTTTACAGATCTCAATGGAAACGGGATGCATGATCCTGCTGAGCCTTTTCTTGATTTCGGGCCTG
>Ga0209253_10005602_pt1 | contig 10893 bp, 11 predicted proteins | sample FrelakmetBRP12BR_FD_187145 | JGI IMG/M metagenome (GOLD analysis project Ga0209253, IMG submission 187145) | Freshwater lake sediment microbial communities from the University of Notre Dame, USA, for methane emissions studies - BRP12 BR (SPAdes)... | ecosystem: Environmental > Aquatic >... | reverse complement strand
CCCGCCGAAGTCCCCGCCCGACTAGAATCGCGGTCCCGAGGAGGTCGAACACATGGGTATCGAACAGCGGCTCAACGAACTTGGCATCGAACTTCCGGCGGCGCCCGTTCCGGTCGCGTGATACGCGACCCCGAGCGTGCGCAACTGATCATGCTCTCTTATCCAGTGGGTAATCGCGACCAACCGGTTACAGAGCAGCTTGATGTTGTGGCGCAAGGTCAGGAATCGGTCTTCGCCGCGGGTAAGCAGGTTGCACAGAACAGTCGCGACGCCGGCCGTCTGCAATTCGCTTGCGACGTAGGCGTCGCGGGAGGTCGGCGCGTAGGCTCCGCCGCTGACAATGGCGATCACGACAATCCCTCGCGCCGCGTCGGGGACGGCAAGAGCGCCGTCCAGCCAGGCACGGCCAGCCGGGATCTGGACTCCGGTCGGCAGATTCTTCAACGGGCACTAAACCGGTGCATGGATACGTATCGGTATACGGCGCGGACCGAATGGTTCTTTATAGACGTCGAAGCGTCCCGCCAGGGGGGCGGCGCAGAAGCGGCAGTGGCCGTCGGCGGTAACGTTGTAGACGCGGATGTCGTACCAGTCCCGCACGATGACCGGCTTGTGACAGCTCGGGCAGTAAGTGGCGCCGCCCTCGATGTCGTGCACGTTTCCGGTAAAGACATAATGCAGGCCGTTGGCCAGGGCAATGCGGCGGGCGCGAGTCAGCGTCGACGCCGGCGTTGCCGGCAAGTCGGTGAGCTTCCAGTCCGGATGAAACGCGGTGAAGTGTACCGGCACGTCGGGGCCGAGCTCCTTCATCACCCACCGGGAAAGCGCCTCGATTTCCTGGTCGGAGTCGTTCTTCGTCGGGATCAGCAAGGTCGTGATCTCGAACCAGACGTTGGTCTCGTGCTTGAGATAAACGAGCGTGTCGAGGACAGGCTGCAGCCGTGCGCCGCACAGGCGAATATAGAAATCGTCCGTGAAGGCCTTGAGGTCGACATTCGCCGCGTCCATCTTCGCGTAAAACTCGCGCCGCGGAACATCGTGAATGTAGCCGGCCGTCACCGCAACGGTCCGCACCCCGAGCGCGTGGCACGCGTCGGCGGCGTCCATGGCGTATTCGGCGAAGATCACCGGATCGTTGTACGTGAAGGCGACGCTCTTGCAGCCGTGCCGTGCCGCGGCGCGGGCGATCGCCTCGGGCGTGGCTTCATCCATCAAGCGGTCCATGTCGCGCGACTTGGAGATGTCCCAGTTCTGGCAGAACTTGCACGCCAGATTGCAGCCAGCGGTGCCGAACGAGAGGATGCTCGATCCCGGGTAGAAATGATTCAACGGCTTCTTCTCGACGGGGTCGATGCAGAAGCCGGAGGATCGGCCGTAGGTCGTCAGAAGCATCTTTCCGCCAATGTTCTGGCGTACGAAACACGCGCCGCGCTGGCCGTCATGCAGCTTGCAGTCGCGCGGACACAGATCGCATTGAATGCGGCCGTCGGGCAGTGCGTGCCACCAGCGGCCCGGGTGGTTCGCCTGACCTATTTCGTCGGTATGAGCGTTGGTTCCTTCCATTTGGTCACCGTATAGCGTGCGAGTTCGACGTCGCCGCTCCAGAAATCGGCCGGCAGCCCGGCCTTGCGCTTCAACTGCATCATGAAGTGACGCGGATCGGGCAGACTCTCCCACACCTGGGGTAAAAAAGTCGCGCGGTTGGCGCCGCGCATGAAAATCAGTCCATCCGTACCCGGGCGTAATTGCCCTAGCGCGTCATCCTCGTTTTGTGCCTCCATGCGCTCCGGCGGCGCGAGCAATGACACTTCAATGCGCACGAGATCGAAGTCCCGGCGCTCCAGCGGTGGGAAGCGCGGATCGCGAAACGCCGCGGCGAGGGCATTGTGTTGGACATCGTCGCGCAACAAACGGCGCGCTTCGAGGCTGCCGATACACCCTCGCAACTCGCCGCGCATCGTGAGCGTGACGAAGGTTGCCCCCGGCTGGGCCAACTCGGGCAGCGCAGGCGCCACGGCGCCGTCGCCGCCGCCGAACCTGCTTCCGATCGCCGCGCGGCTGAGTTTGAGCAGGGTGCTTCCGAGTTCAGTGGACATCCGGTTCTTTCTCGAAGATGGCGAACGACGCATAGCCGACGACGCGGTTCTTGTCACCGGCCGTGTCGCCCGAGTTGCGCAGATCGATCAACTCGATTCTCATGCCATGGCGGCGCGCCCACATCAGAGCACCGTTGATCGGGGTAGCGCCGCATGCCTGCTCATGGTTGATGTCCGCCGACAGCGTCAGAATCCGCTCGGCGGTGGCCCGGTCGATGCGTGCGGCCATTCCGTACGGGTGATAGTGCGACAGATCCGAGCTGATCACGATGAGCGTGCCCGGATCGTCGGCGAGCGCCTCGATCACGCGCGCCACGTCGGCGGGCTCGGCGTCGCCTACCGCCAACGGCACCAGTTTGAAGCTGCCGAGCACGCATTGCAAAAAAGGCAGCTGCACTTCCAGGGAGTGCTCGAACGCATGCGCCCCGGCATTTTCGCTCACACCCGGCAAACCGACCACGCGAGCGACCGCCTCCTTGTCGATGGGGATCTGGCCAAGCGGCGTCGCAAAGCAATCCGCAGCGGGCAACGCAATCCCGCTCACGTAAGCGCGGTGCGCCGGACCAAACAGGACAATTCTCCGCACTTTCCCGCGTAGCGCCCCGAGCATCGCATAAGCCGAAGCCGCCACCGGGCCCGAATAAACATATCCAGCGTGCGGAACAACGAGCGCTTTCGGCGCCTCACTGTCTTCGCGGACAGCGGCGTCCGCGAGCAACCCGTCGACCTCCGCGCGCAGCTCGGCCGGGTTGGCCGGATAGAACATCCCGGCCACGGCGGCGGGTCTGATCGTCATCATGGCAAACTCCTTTTCCGCTTGACAGCCCAGAGCTTGTGAATTGTTCGTTGGGGAGCGGCCTTGTCCGCGATAACTGCATGATTGCGTTGCTGTTTCCCCGGCATCCCCGCTCCCACAAGGGGATTTTTTTCACAGGCTCTCGGAGCTTGTGAACTGTTTTACCGCGGGAACGGCGTTGGCCGCCACGCGTACGTAAATATGCTGACTGTCGCAGCCGATCTCGCTTCCCTATCAGGTTTTTTCAGGTTCTCAGTTCCATTATAGGCAGCCGGGCCAAAAGTTCCCGCTCGCGGCGCCGATGTTCCTGGTGGGAAACTGCCAATCCTTCGAGGGGGCGGGGTGGATCTTGGTTCATAATTCCAGCACGGAAGTCAGCGGGGACACGCTTTTCGCCGATTCCCCGCGTCCGCCGATGGCGCGAAATGTTGGCAGGTTCGAGATCCGACGGCTGCTTGGCAAGGGCGCCCAGAGCGTGGTTTTTCTCGCGTTCGATCCGACCCTCGAACGCGAGGTGGCCATCAAGACCCTGCATTTCAAGCACCGCGACGTCGCCCAAAACCAGTTTCTCCTGCACGAGGCGCGCACGGTCGGCAAGATGCGTCACGCGCACATCGTTCCCATCTTCGAAGCGGGGGAACAGGACGGTGATCCCTACCTGGTGTTCGAATACGTCGAGGGACAGACGCTGGCGCAGTGGATCAAGGCTGAAGGGGCCATGGCGCCGGAGCGGAGCCTGGAAATGATGCGGCATGTACTCGACGCGGTCGCCTATGCCCATCGCTTCGGCACCATACACCGCGATCTCAAGCCTTCGAATATCCTCATCGACAGCGACGGCAAACCGCGCGTGATGGACTTCGGCATCGCCTGCAAAGTGGCGGAGAGCCGGGAGGGCGACGCGGCACTCATCGGTACGCCGGCATACATGGCGCCCGAGTATGTCGCGGATCGCTTCGTCAGCCCCCAGGGGGACGTCTTCGCCGCGGGACTCATCCTCTACGAGATGGTCTTCGGCCGACGAGCCATCGCCGCGGCCGACGTGTTCGAGGCGCTGCACAAGGTCGCCAACGAGCAGATCCAGTTTCCGGCGGAACCGGCGGTTGATGACCGCTTGCGCCAGATCATCGCAAAGGCAACCGCGCGCGACCCCACCTTGCGGTACATCTCAGCACAGGAAATGCTCGAGGCTATCGCGGCGTATCTCAATCCGGTTCTCGGCGAATCTCAGTCCTCCGACGAGCGCGGCAGCCAGGGAACGCTGGATTTCCTCCTGCGACGCATGCGCCACAAAAGTGATTTCCCGGCGCTGTCGGCGGCGATCAGCGCGATCAACCGGCTGGCCTCTTCAGAAAAGGAGAGCCTGAACGCGATATCGAACACCATCCTCAAGGACTTCGCCCTGACGAACAAGATCCTGCGGTTGGTCAACTCGGCTTACTACCGGCAAGCCGGCGGCGGCTCCATCAGCACGGTTTCGCGCGCCATCGTCGTACTCGGCTTCAATGCGATCCGGAGCATCGCCATCTCCCTGCTGCTGTTCGAGCACTTACAGAACAAGCAGCACGCCCAGGTTCTGAAAGAGGAGTTTCTCCGCACCAACCTGAGCGCTGTCCTGGCCAAGGGTCTTGCGGCCAAGTATATGGCGCGCGACGCCGAAGAAGCATTCATCTGCTCGCTGTTCCATAATCTGGGCCGATTACTGACGCAGTACTACTTTCCGGAGGAGGCCGAGACGATTGGCCGGCTGGTCGCTCACGGATCAACGAGCGAGGAGAGCGCGGCGGCGCGGGTGCTGGGCATGACGTACCAGGAACTCGGCATCGGTGTGGCGCGCAATTGGGGTTTCCCGGATCTTATCGTGCATAGCATGCGCCGGCTTCCGTCCGGCGACGTCAGAGCGCCCGACTCACGCGAAGCCAGGTTACGGACCGTCGCCGAGTTTTCCAACGACCTGTGCGACGTCATCGGAAAGCACGCCGCGGCTGAACAGCGGCGGGAACTGGAGCGGCTTAACCGGCGTTTTCGCGAAGCCATCCCGCTGAGCGAGAAAGACGTGCAAAGCATCGTTGAACAGGCACGGGAGGAGATCACCGAGTTCTGCAAAATCGTGCACCTCAATCCGAAACAGACAACCATCGGCAGGCAACTCCTGCAGGCGGCGCCCGCGGAGGCAGCGACGGTTGCGCGGGCGTCCGATAATGCCCCGGTGCCCGGAACGCTGGTGGATGCTCCCACCCTGCCCGGGGGCGCGTTGGCGGGGGAGGACGAAACGATGACCGGCGAAGACCCTGCCGAACGAAGCACGATGCCGACCTTCGACACCCAGGCCGTGCTGGCCGCCGGCATCCAGGACATCAGCAATTCCCTGGTGGAGGATTTTTCCCTGAATGATGTCCTGCGGATTATCCTGGAGACCATGTACCGTGCGCTCGGCTTCCGGCGCGTTATCCTGTGCGTGCGCGACCTGCGCACCCAGTCGATGAACGCCCGCTTCGGCTTCGGCGAAGGAGTCGAGGAATCGGTCAAGCGCTTCCGCTTTGCCGTCGGCCACGGCAACGATATCTTCAACGTCGTGCTCGCCAAAGGCGTGGACATCCTGATCTCCGATGCGGCCGAGGCGCATATCGCGGCGCGGATCCCGGACTGGTACCGCAAGGTCATAACGGCTCAGACTTTCATCGTGCTGCCGCTGATGATCAAGAATGCGCCGGTGGCGATGATCTACGCGGACAAGGATCGCGCCGGCGAAATCGTGATCTCGGACAAGGAGCTTTCGCTGCTGCGCACGCTGCGCAATCAGGCGGTGCTGGCGATCAAACAATCGAGTTGACATGAGCAGTCATTTCGCGCTCGTTCCGGCGGCGGGCAGCGGCAGCCGAATGGGCGGCGGCAGGCCCAAGCAATACCTCCCCCTGGCGGGCAGACCGATGATCCACCACGCTCTGGCGACGCTGTGCGGCTCTACCCAGATCCGCACGGTAATCGTCGTGCTCGAAGCGGCGGATACCGAGTGGAGCCGCCACGATTGGAGCGGATTGGCTCCCAAGCTGAAGGTGCTCTACTGCGGCGGGGCGACGCGCGCCCAATCGGTACTGAACGGGCTGCGCGCGCTCGCCTGCGAGATCCAGGGCGACGATTGGGTGCTGGTACACGATGCCGCCCGCCCATGCCTGGCGGATCATCATCTTGACCGCCTGATTCGAGAAGTGACGGAGGAGGACGTCGGCGGCATTCTTGCCATACCGGTCGCCGATACGCTGAAGCGCGCCGATGAAAGGCAGCGTGTCGCCGCGACGGTGCCACGAGAGGGATTGTGGCAGGCGCAGACGCCGCAGATGTTCCGCTATAACCTGCTGCGCCGAGCGCTGGAGACGAAGCGCGAGGTCACCGACGAGGCCGCCGCCATAGAGGCGCTGGGACTGCACCCCAGGCTGGTGGCCGCCGACGCCACGAATCTGAAAGTCACCTATCCGCTTGACCTGGCGCTGGCCGGCTGGATTCTCACCCACCGGGAAAAGGCCTGAAAATGTCCTTTCGTATTGGCCAGGGCTTCGATGTCCACGCGCTCGTGCCCGGCAGAAAGCTGGTGATGGGCGGCGTGGCAATCCCCTTCGATCGAGGCCTGCTCGGACACTCCGACGCCGACGTGCTGCTGCACGCGATCACCGATGCACTGCTCGGCGCTGCCGGGCTCGGGGACATCGGCCGGCATTTTCCCGATACCGATCCCGCCTACGCGGGGGCGGACAGTCGCGCTCTCCTGCGCGAAGCGGCTCGGCGCGTCGACGCCGCCGGTTTTCGGGTTTGCAACGTCGATGCCACGGTGATTTGTCGGGCGCCCCGCCTGGCGCCGTATATCGACCGGATGGTCGCCAACGTCGTCGAGGATCTGGGTCTGGCTGCCGGTAAGGTGAACGTCAAGGCCAAGACGACCGAACGGCTCGGTTTCGTCGGCCGCGGCGAAGGCATTTGTGCCGAAGCGGTGGTGCTGATCGAGCGGAGCCGCGCGTGAAGGCAACGGCCGGAAAGCCAGAGTCGCCGGGAATGCGGCGGGTTTTCTTCGCGATCTGGCCACCGCTGGCGGTGTCGAATGCCCTGGCCGAGTTGGCCAGTGATGCCGCCCCACGCTGTGGCGGACGGCAGATGCGCAGGGAAACCCTGCACCTCACCCTGGCCTTCATCGGCAACGTGGAGCAGGATCGAATTCGCGACCTGGAGGGCGCGGCGGATTCGCTGTCGGCGAAGGCATGCGAACTTGTTCTCGACGAAATGGCGTATTGGCCGCGCCATCGCATCGTCTGGTGCGGAACGAAGCATCCCCCGATGGAGCTGATGTCGCTCGCCGAACAACTCGGACGGGCGCTGGATGACCGCGGATTCAAGACCGACAAGCGGCCGTTCGCGGTCCACGTGACGGTGCTGCGCAACGCGCGGTGCCGCGACGATGGATGGGGCGATCCGACACCCATCGTCTGGCCGATACGGGAATTTGTCCTCGTCGAATCGAATCTGAAACCCGAAGGGGCCAGCTACACCATCCTCCGCGGCTGGCCCTTGGCGGCAGGGTAGGAACGGGAAGCGGGAAAGCCCTTGGCGTGAAATTGGCGGCGGCGCGGCGCCGCTCAGAGGTTGTGAATTTTTCGCTGTGGGAGCGGCCTTGGCCGCGATAACTACATGATTGCGTTTATATTTCTCGGGCAACCCCGCTCCCGCAGGCGGATTTTTTCACAGGCTCTCAGTTGACCGCGCTCGCGGCGGGCAGCGACCAGCCCTTCCGGCTCCCGATTTTCACGGCCCAGGCGTCAAACGGCGCCGATTTTCCCTTGAGTTCGAGTGGGGGAAGCCGGAGCGCCTCGCGCTCGAAGCCGAGCAAGCGCGCCGCGTTGAGTACGGATGCGGAAGCGAGGAACTCGCCGGCGCGCGCCCGGCCGGTCAGACGGGCAGCGGTGTTTACTGCATCGCCCACGAGCGTATAACTTTCCAACCCCGAGGCGCCGACGTAACCTGCGACGACGTCGCCCGACTCGATTCCGACGCCCAAGCCGACGCGCACGCCGAACAGCTCGTTCCACCGCTCGGACATCTCATCGAACTGCGTGAGCATGTCCCACGCACTGCGCACCGCGCGCAGCGGCGCATCCGATTCCTCGACCGGAACGCCGAACCCGGTCATCAGGCTGTCCCCGGCGATGCCGAACACCTTGCCGCGATGGCGGCGCGTGACCGTGACGAGCGCGGGAAAGAACTCGTTCAGCGCCTGCAACACCGTGGGCGGATCCAGACGTTCCGACATCGCGGTGAATCCGCGCAGATCGGCGAACATGACGACCGCCTTGCAGCGGACGTGAGGTGCGTTGCTGCGCGACTCGTCGTCCATCATCCGCGAGCCCGCGCGGTCCATCGGTTCGTTGGCCGCCGCGTGCACCGCCGGCCGGCCAAAGCGCACAGCGGGAGTGTCTCGCCCCGGCATGCAGTCCGCGCAAGCGCGCTTGCGGCGTTCGCGACCGAGCCGAGCGAGCGCACGCACGCGCACGCGCAGCTCTTCGCTGTCCAGCGGCGCGCCGATCACGTCGTCCACCCCGTCCCGCACACAACGCGCGAACAGTCCGGGACTGCCGCGCGGAGCGATCAGCAGAATCGGCACGCCGGCAAGCGCCGGATCGGCCTGAATCGCTTCAAAGATCCCGGATCCCTTGGGCGAACCGGCATCGCCGCCGACGATGATCACGTCGGGCTGCCGGTCTTGCGCTCGTCCGCGGCTAAGGTGGTCAAGCGTGACGGACGCGACGCGGCATCCGCCGCGGCGCAGGCATTCCTCGGCCGCGCGCAGATTCGGGGTGTCGGTCCCGACAATCAGGATCTCGGCATCTAGCGGTACCATCGCGCCTGTCAACGGCACAACCGGCGTGAAATTTATGGTATCCGGTCGCATTGTGCCGATCAGGTCGAACGGCATGGCTTCGCGGACCGTCGCGCCGTCCTTGACACTGTCCCTGGGCTGCTGCAAAGTCCGCTGGGTCACCAACCTTTCGCGGAGCCACGTTAATGCCCATTTCGATGTATCACGCGTCGGTGCCCGTCTATACCCGCCAGCTTGGCGGCCTCGCCGGTTGCCTGAGGAAAGCACAGGCTCACTATGCGGAAAGGAGGTACGACGAGTCTGCCCTGCTCGGCTACCGGCTCTATCCGGACATGTTCCACTTCACCAGGCAGGTGCAGGCCTCGACTGATCACGCGAGGAATGGCGCGGCACGGCTCGCGGGACTGGAACCGCCGAAATATGAAGATGACGAGAAAAGCCTCGCCGAACTGATCGGCCGGGTCGAGAAGACCATTACGTTCCTCAATACGATCACGCCGGAGCAAGTCGATGGCTCCGAGGAAAAGACGATCACCCTGAAGATCCGCGACCGCGAACTGAGCTTCAAGGGCTTGTCATTCCTGTTGAACCAGTCCATGCCGAACTTCTACTTCCACGTCACGACCGCCTATAACATCATGCGGCACAACGGCGTGGAAATTGGCAAACGGGACTTTCTGGGAGCAAGCTAGCCCGAAGTCCTGTACAGCCGAAATGGCTGGATCAGCGGTTCGTCAGCCCCCCAGCAAACGCGGAACGATACGCGGAACGACGAATAGAGGGCGTACGAGGTAATCGATCGGTCCAGGCGATAGGTCCAGGCAGTCAAAGCGTCGTAGACTCTCAACGGCTTCGCATTCATCGTTACCCGGACCCGCCCTGGATCACCATGGACCCCCGAGCCGAGCGTCGCGGCGGACATCAGATCAGGCTTGCCGCGGCGCGTGATGCACGGTGACGCGGCGCATCACGCCGAAAAACAACTTTTTCTTGCAACGTTCCGGGAGTAAATTGCCGCTGTCGCCATGAAGGGCGACGGATCAACGTAGAGGTGCAAATGGATACCACCGATCAGATCACGACGATTGAACAAGCCTATACACACGCGCTGGCGATAGCACGGGAGGCAGCGACCCGCTATTACGAATTCGCGGATATCCTCATGGAATACAGTAGCGAGGCCACGGCCCGGGTTTTCGAGCGGCTGGCGAAGATGGCGAATGAGTATGCCGAGACAGTCGCCGACAAGGCGGGCGGGGTGACACTGCCGGTGCTGGAGGCGTGGCGCCACAGTTGGATTGACGCGGGACCGCCCGACAAGGTATCGCGCGACATCGTCTACCACATGATGACACCCTACGGCGCGTTGAACATCGCTCTCGGCGGCGAACAGCGCGCCAAGGCTTTCTTCGAGCATGTGGCGCAGGCGAGTCGCGATGCGAATGTCAGGACCTTCGCCAAGGAAATCGTTGCACACGTAGACATGCGCATCAAGTGGATCGAGCAGGCGCTGCGCAGCGCGCCGCGGCCGTTCCAGTACGGCGATGACTACGAGGCTTTCCTGATGCGCTGAGAGCCTGTGAAATAAAACCCCTTGTGGGAGCGGGCTTGCCCGCGACATTTCACGCAATCATGTACTTATCGCGGCCAAGGCCGCTCCCACAACAAAATATTCACAAGCTCTGAGCTCGCGCCGGCGCCGGCGAATGCCCGAGCCGGCGCGGTCAGCGCGCGAAGACGGATCGGCGGCTCAAACGAAGTCCTGCGAACGCCAGTGCGGCCAGTGACAGCGCGCCGGGTTCGGGAACGCTGGCGGGCGGGTCGACGACGATGACGTCGTTTCCGCAGAATTCCGACCACTGGATGTCAAGTGGCAGCTTGGTGTAATCGCCAAAAGAAGCCATGTCGATCGACGCTTCGTAGAAATAGTGATCCCCTCCTTTTCCACCGATGTCTTTGTAGGGGCCACCCGTTTTGACATCCCCTGTTCCAACAAGAGCGCAGTCGGTTGCATCGCATTTCAGGGCAACGGGGTCTTTTCCATTCGGATATTTCTGATTCTGATTGTTCCACAGACCGTAGTACCAGCCCGAATTGTTGTTGACGCGGTACAGCTCGCCGACCGTCAGTGCGGGCCT
>Ga0209253_10005601_pt1 | contig 10894 bp, 11 predicted proteins | sample FrelakmetBRP12BR_FD_187145 | JGI IMG/M metagenome (GOLD analysis project Ga0209253, IMG submission 187145) | Freshwater lake sediment microbial communities from the University of Notre Dame, USA, for methane emissions studies - BRP12 BR (SPAdes)... | ecosystem: Environmental > Aquatic >... | reverse complement strand
GATTGGCGATTTGGCCATTGCCAATCAATCCCCGGAACTCTATCAGTCATTCCGGAGACTCCCGGCTCAGCCCCCTGCGGCACGCATCATTGAGGAAACACAACTCTTTGGAGCTCCCCGCCTACGGATCGCCCAAGCCCTCGCGCAGATGTGGGCCTTACCCCCATTTCTCGTGGAGTTATTTTCGGTCGAAGGCTGCCAATCCCAGGAGCGATGGGGAACCAGCCAAAACGTGCTCAAGGGGCTCGTGACCGGATCGTCCGCGTTGATCGATGCTATGACAGGGCCTCCCTCACCCGCCACAATGGAGGCCGCCAAGCGGGGGCTCCTCACGGGAACCGGGCTGCCGTCCCATATGTTCGGAGACATCCTCGTACGCGCCCTCGATCGCGGGAAGCAGTTGGTCATTTCGGCCGGCCTCTCCTTCGATCTCTGGGGGGATGCGGTGCCACCGGAACCCATTTGCCCAATTTCAGTGTCTACCCCGGTAGAGATCCCGCCGGACATAACGACATCTCGAAAGCGCGGACCGGCGGCGATTGAAACGAATCCGCTCGAGACCCTGCAAACGCTGCAAACCGCGTTGCGTGAGGCCAAGGACATCAACACGCTCTTGAGCACGCTCGTTCACGCTCTGCACCGGGACGGCGGCTTTGCCCGCGTCGCCCTGGCCCTGCTCAATCCAAGCAATACCGATCACCTGGTCGGGCGGCTGCTGCGTGGGGTAGATGAGCCAGCCCTCTATCTCGACAGTCTTTCCGGGTCGCTGACCAATGACCATCCATATTTCTTGCAGCTCATGAAACGGTCTGACGCGATCTGGGTCGATGATTTCACCATCCCGATGGCCGAGCAGGTCCATCCAGCTTTTCTCCGAACCTGGAATCCTGGATCCGCCATCATTGCGCCGCTTCGGGTGGGGACCCGGCCCATCGGTATGTTGTACTGCGACAACGGCCCGATCCCCCGGCAGGTGCAGCAGAAGGATTACCACGCATTTCAACTCTTTTTCAGCCAGACGACACTCAGTATGAACCGCTTGGCCGGCGTGCTCTAGGCAGTACACGCCCCTCTGGCACACAGACTCCGACCCGTAGATCTCCTGCTTCCAGCCATGGCGCGCGACACTTCTCGGTCTCTCGTTATGAAATCGGGATGGTCAAGATCCGTTCGCCGACATCCGAGACCGACAGCGATTCTCACTCTAAATGAATCGCATGTCGCTGCCCGCAGGGCACGCTCTACGCCTTGCATTTCGCGCCCGCTGACGCCGAGGACCTCAATGCTCCGCTTGAGACACTGGCCAAGCGACTCGACGGCGACGGTGGGTTCCGACGTGTCGCCCTAGCCCTCATCCACCAGAAGGACTGTGTCAATGACGGGCCTCGTCACTCTCTGCGTGAAAGACCGAATCCCCTACCTCTCCACCTTCTCAGGACCGTTCAGCCAGGACCACCCTTCTTCCAGCACGAGATGAAGAGTGCTGAACCTTTGTTCATCGAAGATGTTACGACCCTGCTTTGTGCGCCTCTGAACCCTGCCTTCCTGCAGGTCCGGAAAGGCGGATGGGCAATCTTTGCTCCCCTCCGTGCCCGAACGCGGCCGGTGGGAATGATCCTGCGCGATGGCTGGCCCTTCCTCACCTGACGCAACCGACCGATATGCAGGCGTTTCAACTTGTCAACCAGGAGGCCGCACGAGTCTCACCTGATTGGCAGGAATGGACTGAGGACAAGACAAAGTCGGCAGGTTATTGGGCCATCAACGTTTCGCGGGTGCCTGGCACGCACTCTTCACGCTTCCAGGACTTCAAGATTTTCTGCTCGTTGAACGTCAGCGTATACCGGTAGCAGTAGAGGGTCGGCTTCGTTCCATCTCCCCCTTTGCTGAGAAGCGCACCAACCGAGTCGGTCGCATTGCCGAACCCGGGGGAGGTCATCGAGTCCAGCTCCTTGTCGCCCATCGCGACCCGATAGGTCCAGATACTGTCCCCTCCCAACGCCGGCGTCTTGGCCGTATGCGGGGCGCCCAACTTCTCGCGGACATCGTCCTGTGTCAGCCGGTCCACGCCCTTCTTGAAGTAGGTATCCCGCCAGGGGCCTCCGCAAGCCGCTAGCATTATGGCCAGGAGAAGGCCAAGTCCGCAGGCGGTCATACGAACGGCTGGGGCGTGACGGATCATGATTGAGAATTCAGCTGCTGCATGCGTTTGACGGAACAATACAGCGCATAACCTTGCGCCAGCATTCCGGTGGTTAGAAGCCCCAGCGCCGTATGCAGCCAATGGGAGGCTGGATTGTCGAGTCCATACATGCCGAGGACAAATCCGAGTGCGATCGCCACAATGCCAACCGCACGGGCCATCATGCCCTGCAGCCGCCAATTGGTTTCCGTCTCGTGCTTCTGCTCCATCATGCTGATACGCTACCCTAGACAGGAAGAGGACTTCAACTCCGCCGCTGCTTAAGGGCCGACAGCCGCGCCTCGAACGGCGCCGCATCGGCCTCGCGATGCAACTTTTTCAACAGGCCGACAAGATCGTCCAGGCTCTTCTCAACATCCCGATGTGTCTCCCCCAGCGCCTGCTCCCGAATGGCCAACACGCGCCGATACAGGGGTTCTCCTTTCTCGAAAAGCCCCTGCGTCACATAGAGCAACCCCAGATTATGCAGCGTGAGCGCCACGTCGGGATGATCAGGACCATGGAGGCGCTCTTTGATCGCCAGCGCGCGTATGAGCAATGGTTCCGCCTGCGTATACTGCCCATGCATCCGATGCAAGACGCCAAGGTTATTCAGCGTCGCCGCCACATCGGCATGATTCTCTCCATGCGCATCCTGATATATCTTCAAGGCCTGAAGATAGGCCGGTTCCGCCTCCACATACTTGCCCTGCGCCGCGAACGCTTGGGCTTCGCTCGAGAGCGCGACCGCAACATGTCGATCTCCCACCCCATACTGATCCTCGGCTTTCTTCACGGCTGAAGCGAAAATGCGCTCGGCATATGAATAGTCGCCCTTCTGCATTGCTCGCTGCCCGGCCGCCATTGCGGACTCCCAGGTTTGTTGTTGGCAGGAAATCATCAAGGCCATCACAAGAACCGGCGTGAAAGCACCTGTTGAGAATCGAAGACTCATGACGCTCGCATCTGCTCAACAATGGATTCGGCCGGATAGGTCACGATCTCGGCCAGCGTCGGATGGTAGTGCGGGATTCGAAGAAGATCGTGCACGGTCCCGTGATAGTACATCACCGCAATCAGCTCATGAATCAGCTCCCCGGATTCGGGCCCGACAATCTCAGCACCCAGTAGGGTACCGCTTGTGCGGTCTGCCATCAATTTCACAAACCCCTGTGTGCTCCCGAGACACATGGCCTTTCCATGGTCGGCAAACGGATAGGTCCCGGTGAGATAGGAGAGGCCGCGAGCACGGCAGGCTTTTTCCGTCAGACCCACCGCAGCGACTTGGGGCTCGGTAAAGATGACTTCCGCCACCAGCCGATCGTCGAAACGTCTGGGAGGATCACCCGGATGGCAGGCATTCCACCCGGCCAGTTCCCCCTGTTGGATGGCAATGTGCACAACATCGTAGAGATTGGTGACGTCCCCGACGGCAAAGATGTGGGGCTGCGATGTCCGCATTCCGTCATCCACAACCACACGACCGGCGTCCACCGTCACCTGGGCCGCCGACAGATTCAGACCGGCGATGTTCGGAACCCGGCCAAGCGCGTTGAGCACCAGATCGCCGACCAGGATTTCTTCTTCACCTTTTTGCATGACGGACACCGTCATCTTCTTCCCGTCGCGCTGAACGTGGAACGCCTGCGTGTCGGTCATGACACGAAGGCCTTCGGCGGCGAGTGCCTGTCCGAGTGCGACCCCGACGGCGGCATCAAGATGGGACAGGACATGAGGCGCCCGCTGCACGAGGGTGACCCGCGTACCGATCCGCGCGAAGAACTGGGCAAACTCCAATCCGACGGGGCCGGCCCCCAGCACGATGAGCGACTCCGGCTGCTCCCGTCGATCCAGCAGACTGTCGCTGGTAACACAGCCCGCCTCCGTCAGACCCGGAATCGCCACCTCGCGCGGAACCGAGCCGGTCGCAATGATGAAGGATTTCGCGGCCAGACAAATCGAACCGACCTGCAGCCGATAGGGCGAAAGAAAGGTCGCCGGCGCTTCGTAGAGCACAAAGGCCGGATCGCGCAATTGCTGAATCCGGTACTCGGCGAACTCCCGGACCAAACGATTCTTTCGATCGACAATGGCCGAGAGGCTGGCGCGGACCTCAACCGGCAACAAGCCGAATTCAGGAGCTCGCCGCATCACAGCGGCAATCTCAGCCGATCGCAGGATGGTCTTCGTCGGCATGCAGCCCCGCAGAATGCAGAGTCCGCCGAGGGGGCCCTGATCAACGATCGCTACGTCCGCTCCCGCCTCACGGGCCGTCCGTGCCGCCGCGTAGCCGGCTGAGCCGCCGCCGATCACGACCACGTCATGTGTCCGTTGAGTTGTCATACCCCTTCCATTTATAGTCGAGACAGAAAGGATATACCATGATCCAGCCAGGCCGCTATCGACACTACAAAGGAAACGACTACGAAGTCGTCGGTGTGGCGAAACACTCCGAAACGGAAGAGGAGGTCGTCGTCTACCGTGCGCTCTATGGCGAAAAGGGGCTCTGGGTGAGACCCCTCGCCATGTTCATTGAAACTGTGCTCATTGAGGGGCGACCGTTTCCCCGGTTTCAATTCGTGGCGGAATGCCCCACTCCACCTGAGATGTAACTCCCCGATCAGGCCTTCCAGTCAACTCTCTCGACTATTCGGATGTCTGCTGCTTAAGTATTTCCCACAAGCGCCGATACTACGGGTGAGGAGAGGCTTCCATGCCAATCGTCCAGTCTATCAATGGGATTGTCGAAATCTACCCGGTGAGAGCCGTGAAACCACGAGGGCCGGTAGTCGACGCCGTCGACAGCCAGGCAGGCAAGGAACAACGCCAGCAGGCCGGAGATCGCACGCAGCTGGCCGCACAACAGGCCTATCAAGAACAGACCCGCCAGGCGCGCCCCCCAAAGCCGGCCATCCTGGCCAGGGATTTAATGACCGCCCCGGTTGTCACATTGCCCTCCGAAGCCACCATCGTCGACGCCTGGGTACTGATGACCCATCGATCGTTCCGCCATCTGCCGATTTCGTCTGTCCACGGCACTCTGGTTGGAATGGTCTCGGACCGGGATCTGATTCGCCACGCCCCCGATCTCGTCATCGCCGGAATTCAGAGCACCGCCGCGCGACGGCGGTTGGCAGAAATCATGAGCCCGCGTGTGCTCTCCGCCACTCCCACCACCGATATCCGGGAGATCGCCCGGGTCATGATGGATGAACGGGTCGGCGCGCTGCCGATCCTCGATACCGAGCGACGCCCCGTCGGCATCATCTCAAAGCAGGACCTGCTCCGCGGCCTGGCCAACCATGGGCCGTTAGAACTCTGGACTTGATCCCCCCGCTTTCGTGAACCGATCCGAATGCGCACGTTCAAAACGTAGCTTTATAGTCAACTGGTTATATCCCCACCCCCCAAAAGGTCGCCCACCTTCGTAGGATAGGCTTCTGTCCTGTCACAGGCTAGTCTGACCATCACGGAAATGGCCGGTACCGTGGCGATCATTCGCCCTTCCACAGCAGGATAGAGGAGGCTCACGAAAATTCTGATGGACTCGTTCTTCAGCACACCGGTGGCATTCGGGATATCCGGCCTGGTGCTATTTGCAATCGGACTCTTACTGAAACACCCGCGCGGGCAACGGTGGATGCTGGGCCTCAGCCTATTCCTCTATGTCCGCTACCTCATGTGGCGCCTGCTCTACACCATCCCAACCGACGATCTGTCCAGCATGACCGTCGGATGGATCGTGTTTCTGGCCGAAATTTATGGATTCTGCCAATTCGCCTTCTTTACTTTTCAGTCGTGGTCACCAATGGAGCGCCAGCCGGTTCCTTTGACCGTCTATCCGACCGTTCCCACCGTGGACATGATGGTCACCGTGGTGGACGAGCCGCTGGAGATTCTGTCCCAGACATTGGTGGGCTGCCTATCGCAGGAATATCCGAAGGACCGGTTCCGTGTATACGTCCTGGACGACGGTCACCGGCGAGAGGTCAAGGCGCTGGCCGAATCGCTCGGCTGTGGCTACCTCCGGCGTCCCGACCGTCCTCGCCACGCCAAGGCCGGGAACCTGAATCATGCACTGCGGCTCACCAACGGCGACCTTATTGCCGTCTTTGACGTCGATCATGTTCCGACACACGCGTTCTTGAATGACACCGTCGGCTTCTTCACCGATCCGAAGGTGGCGATCGTTCAAACTCCTCATCATTTTTACAACCCGGACGTCTTCCAACGGAATCTGCGTGTCGGAGACCAGGTGAAAAACGAACAAGCCCTCTTTTTCCGAGCCCTGCAAGTCGGACGCGATGCTCATAACAGTGCGTTTTTCGCCGGTAGCGGCGGCCTCTTCCGGCGGAAACCGCTTGAGGAGATCGGCGGCTTTCAAACCGCCACCATCACGGAAGACATCCATACCAGCATGCAACTGCACGCGAAGGGCTATAAGTCCTGTTACCTCAACCGCGTGTTGTCGGCCGGGCTCATGCCGGAAACCTTCGAGGGCTATCTCAAACAGCGTAAACGGTGGGCCATGGGATGCATCCAGGTCCTCCAACATGATAACCCCCTCACCAAGCGCGGCCTCACGCTGGCTCAACGCATCGACTATTTCGGGTCCATCTTCTATTTCTTCTTCGGCACGCCGCGGCTGATTTGTCTCGTTGCGCCCTTGGCCAGCCTTCTCTTTCAGACCCCGCCGCTGAAAGCCGATGTGTGGGCCCTCTCGGCCTATTTCTTTTCCTTCTATATCGCCTCTACCCTGGTCATGCGCCCCGTCAGCCGCGGATCACGCAATCCCTTCTGGTCGGACATCTATGAGATCGCAATGTGTTTCTCGCTCAGCACCGTCGCACTCAAGACGCTGGCCACGCCGAGTAAAGAGCGGCCGTTTGAGGTCACCCCGAAAGGACAACGGGTGAAGAAAAACACCTCCACGGAACTTTCGTTGGCCTGGCCGCTGCTCCTAACCTTCGCCATGTTGATCGTCGGACTCGTGTGGGGGCTTCAGCAATGGCGACAGGGGACGGGGGATCCGGGGTTGCCGATCAGTCTGTTCTGGGGCTCGGCGAATCTTCTCTTATTGACCATTGCGCTCTTCGTGGCGAGCGAACAGAACCAGGGCCGGCACATGTTCCGGCTCACTCGCGACTATGCCGGCGAGATCCTGATCGATGGAGACACGGTCCCGGCACGTGTCTCCAACATCAGCGAGCGAGGCGCAGCCCTTGTGCTCCACCGGCCGGTCTATTCGACGCACGACTCCGTGACGCTGCTCCTGACGACCCCTCAAGGCACCATGCTCCGCTTGAACGGACAGATCGTGCGACAAGCTCCCTTGCCGTCAGGACAGGTTGACGTCGGACTCCTCTTTCCTGATTTGACCCCGCTCGCCAGGCGGACCCTGACAGAAAAAATGTTCGGTGACCCGGCTCCATGGCAGGAGGGCGACCGGTTTCACCCTGGCATTGCAAGCAGCCTGCAGTCCCTGCTGCAAGCCCTGGCCGTTCCCTGGCGACGATACACATGGGACCAGCGGCGCAAGCTCCGTCTTCAAACCCACACCCCATGCCGCCTGAATACCGGCGATCGACTCATCACGGGACATCTAACGGATATGTCCTTTACGGGAATCAGTACCGTGTTCCGGCGCACCCCGGCGGGCTCTCTTGCGGGAAGCCTGCTGGAGTTGCCGCAGGTCACACTAAAAGTCAGTCCGGTGGCCATCGTCCGCCGCTGGACCACCACGGTGGTGCGATTCCGTGTCGACAGCATTGAGAGCGGCGAACCGCGCTGGCGTGAGTGGCATGAACGCGAGTGGCGCCACGGTCGCCTGAAAGAAACACAAGCCCGTGTCTAAGGGGCCATTCTCGATACTCCGGTTCACACAGAATTTGTGCTACACACTGTTTTCCGCGCGGTGTTCACATTAAGGAGAGGATCGATGGCGAGATTGGTGCTTTTCTTATTGGCAACACTTGCCCTCATCGCCCAGCCGGCAACCAGCCGGGCGGGAGATGTATTCACGGGATTTCAGATCGATAACAAGAGCCAGTATTTTGGTTATCTCGGCGTGCGGACGCCGGTGCTTCAAATGTCCGGCGGAACGAGTCTCTTTGCCCAGGTCATGACGGCAGCACTGGGGTACAGCTTCAAGACCAACGGGCAGCTATTGGACGCGAACGTGCAATTCATCGTGCCGTCGCTCGGCATCAGCCAGAACGTCGGTGGCTGGACTCTGTCAGCTCAGGCCGGGCCGCAGGTGCGCCGCATCGAAGAACAGCGGTTGAACACCAGTGCGTCGATCGAGCATCAAATCGGGGCCTATGGGCAACTCGAAGCGTTGTACTGGCATGAGAAGGGCAGCCTCCACGCCATTACATCCTATGCCGACCTTGATAAATTCTTCTGGGGCCGTCTCCGCGGGAAACTCCTAGCATACAAATCAGACAAGGGCTGTTGCACAACCTATGTCGGGTGGGATGTGGCGGCCATGCAAAATGACGACTTTCGTGCAGTCCAATCTGGGCCGCTCGTCGAAGTGCCTATCGGCAAGGTCTTTCTCCTTGCCAAAGGCGGGTATCAATACAGCAGTCCTTTCCACAGCGGGGGGTATGGAGGAGTGGAGATTTACTTTCCCTTTTGAGACCCAGTCACTTGACCGGCGTCCAGCAGGCAAACGTCGCCGCCTGACCAACCAGGGTGCCGGAGGCATCGACCACGTTCCACACCGTCGCATCCTCGACCAAAAACCGCTTCCCGGTTGCTGAAATCCTGACCCCCCGATAACCTGCAAAATATCCCTGTGACTCGGCTACCGCCAGCATACGGGCACGCTCATCCCGGTTCATCGGCTCGGCGGTGAGTCGAGATGGTGTGCGCGTGAACTGCGTCCACGACAATTCCCACAGGTCGAGTGCCCGCTGATTACCGTAATTCAAGACGGGGTCGGACTCTATGCCGTGGGACACTACGACAAAAGGCGCGGCAAAGAGTCCCCGGGCCTGCTCTTCCGGCGAACCGGTTCGCGTGAGCAACTCCCGCCCGGTCCAACGATGAAAGCTATCCAAGAGAAGCTGCGACCAGGCGACGACACGGGGGTGCGACCAACTGCCGATCGACATACAGTGCTGCTATCACGTCTGACGGGGCAAGGCAAGCGAAGGAGTCAGGGCTTGCTGGAATTGACCTTGCGGGTGTTCGGTTTGGGGAGGAGGCGGTATTCGACGAGTCGACAGCTGCAGAAGGCCACCTGACGGGTGTCGGTGGTCACCCGCACTATAATGGAGTGGCAGAATACACAGCCCAGCGAGCGGGTATCCCGGGCAATGGTCCAACGGGGAACGGAGAGGCATTCAGGGTCGAGCATGTTGTCATTCATCATATGCCGTATCGGCAGCACGGGAAAAATCTGAAGCCCATTGACGGCATCTTCGGCTGTCCCTGGCATGCAGCCTAAGCCCTATGTATAATGTCCCTCTTTTCCAATCCACTGATGCTGGTTAGTGAGGAACTCGTCATGGCAGGTAAGACCTTATTCGACAAGATCTGGGATTCTCATCTCGTGCGGGAGGAACCGGACGGGACGACACTCTTGTATATCGACCGGCAGCTGGTCCATGAGGTCACCTCGCCGCAGGCCTTCGAGGGGTTGAAACTGGCAGGGCGACGGCCGCGACGACCGGCCGCGACGCTCGCCGTCCCGGACCACAATGTGCCGACCACAGACCGCCGGCTCGGTATCGCAGATGCGATCAGTGCCAAACAAATTCAAACTCTGGAAGACAACTGCCGGGACTTCAATATTACGCTGTTCGGTATGAACGACATCCGCCAGGGTGTGGTCCACGTCATCGGGCCGGAACAAGGCTTCACCCTCCCCGGTACGACGATCGTCTGCGGCGATTCCCACACCTCCACACACGGCGCCTTCGGCGCGCTGGCCTTCGGCATCGGCACCAGCGAAGTCGAGCATGTGCTGGCGACGCAGTGCCTGGTCCAGAAGCGGCCCAAAACGATGGAGATCCGGGTCGATGGAGTCCTTTCGGATCGCTGTTCCGCCAAAGACATCATTCTCGCCATCATCGGCAGGATCGGCACGGCCGGCGGGACCGGTTATGTCATCGAATATACGGGATCAGCCATTCGCGCCTTGAGCATGGAAGGCCGTATGACGCTGTGCAACATGTCGATCGAAGGCGGCGCCCGTACGGGCATGGTGGCTCCCGACGAAAAGACCATCGCCTACATCAAGGGACGGCCGCTGGCCCCGAAGGGCGCGCTGTTCGAGCAAGCCGTGCAGGCATGGGAACAATTAAAGACGGATCCAAACGCGAAGTACGACGCCACCCTGGTCATGCGGGCCGAGGACATTGCCCCCCAAGTCAGTTGGGGAACCAGCCCCGGCATGGTGCTCGGCGTCGATCAGCGCGTTCCCGACCCGGCGAAGGTGACTGACGAGAACACCCGCAAAGCAACCGAACGCGCATTGGAATACATGGGGCTGACTGCCAACATGCCGATTACGGATATCAAGATCGACAAGGTGTTCATCGGCTCCTGCACGAACGCACGCATTGAAGATCTGCGTCTCGCTGCGTCACTGGCCAAAGGCAAGCAGGTCGCCAAGACCGTGCATGCGATGGTGGTGCCCGGCTCCGGTCTCGTCAAGCAGCAGGCCGAACAGGAAGGACTCGATCGGATCTTCCGTGACGCCGG
>Ga0209253_10005600_pt1 | contig 10898 bp, 11 predicted proteins | sample FrelakmetBRP12BR_FD_187145 | JGI IMG/M metagenome (GOLD analysis project Ga0209253, IMG submission 187145) | Freshwater lake sediment microbial communities from the University of Notre Dame, USA, for methane emissions studies - BRP12 BR (SPAdes)... | ecosystem: Environmental > Aquatic >... | reverse complement strand
AGCGGATAGTAGGAAGCGGCGCCGAACGTTCAGGCTCAACTTCTTATCTATCCGCTATCCGCTATCCGCTATCCGCTATCCGCTATCCGCTATCCGCTCCGCACCTCCGGTATCATTCCCTGCTGCGTCCCCCGCCGAGCGTCGCCGATGCCCCACGTCGCCAAGCCGATCCCCGCCCACGAACGCCTGATTTTCGCCATGGACGTGCCCGACCCGGACTCGGCACGCCGCCTCGCGGACACGCTGGGCGACTCGGTGCACTTCTACAAGCTCGGCCTCGAGCTCTTCATGTCCGGCGGCTACTTCGAGCTGCTCGACTGGATGGTCGGCCGTGGCAAGAAGGTGTTCGTCGACCTGAAGTTTTTCGACGTCCCGGCGACGGTCGCGGCCGCGGTCAAGCAACTGCGCAACCGTGGCGTCGAGCTGACGACGGTGCACGGCAACCAGGCGATCATGGAAGCGGCCGGGGCGGCGAAAGGCGACGTCAAGGTGCTGGCCGTGACGGTGCTGACGAGCCTCGATCGCGGCGACCTCGACGATCTCGGCTTCGCCTGCGACGTCGAGAAGCTGGTGCTCTCGCGCGCGCGGCGCGCGCTGGAGGCGGGTTGCGATGGCGTCGTGTCGTCGGGCCTCGAGGCACCGATGCTGCGCGAGTTCATCGACCAGCGGCTGCTGGTGGTGATTCCCGGCATCCGCCCGGTCGACAACAAGCCGGTCGATGACCAGAAGCGCACCGTGGACGTCGGGCAGGCCTTTGCGAACGGCGCCGATTACATCGTCGTCGGCCGGCCGATTCGTGACGCGGCCGACCCGCGCGCGGCGGCGCAGGCCATCCAGCAGACCATCGCCGGAATCTTCGGCCCGGAGCGTGCCAAGTGAGCGCGCCGCTGCAGAACGACCTGTTCCTGCGCGCGCTGCTGCGCGAGCCGACGCCACGCACGCCGCTGTGGATGATGCGCCAGGCCGGGCGCTACCTGCCCGAGTACCGAGCGACCCGTGCCAAGGCCGGCAGCTTCCTGAACCTGTGCATGAACCCGGAGCTGGCCTGCGAGGTCACGCTGCAGCCGCTGGAGCGCTTCCGGCTCGACGCGGCGATCCTGTTTTCCGACATCCTGACGATCCCGCATGCGATGCGGGTCGGCCTCGAATTCGAGGCCGGCGAGGGCCCGAAGATCGCGCGCCCCGTTCGCAGCGCGGCGGACATCGACAAGCTGCCGATCCCGGACCCCGAGGGCGAGCTCAAGTACGTGATGGACGCCGTGCGGCTGATCCGCCGCGAGCTCGGCGGCCGCGTGCCGCTGATCGGCTTTGCCGGCAGCCCCTGGACCGTCGGTACCTACATGGTCGAGGGCGGCAGCAGCAAGAACTTCCAGCACATCAAGGGCATGCTGTACGGCGCCCCGCGCGAGTTGCACCGGCTGCTCGAGATCATCACGCGGGCGACGCTCGCTTACCTGAATGCGCAGATTGCTGCGGGCGCGCAGGCCGTCATGGTGTTCGACACCTGGGGCGGCGCTCTGACGCCGGCCGACTACCGCGAGTTCTCGCTGCGCTACATGCAGCAGATCGTCGACGGACTCACGCGCGAACGCGAGGGCCGGCGCGTGCCGGTGATCCTGTTCACCAAGGGCGGCGGCCAGTGGCTCGCCGACCTGGCGGCTACCGGTTGCGATGCGCTGGGTGTCGACTGGACGACCGACCTCGCCGATGCCCGCGTTGCCGTGCAGGACCGCGTCGCGCTGCAGGGCAATCTCGACCCGAGCGTGCTCTACGCTCCGCCGGCGCAGATCCGCGCGCAGGTCGCGCGCGTGCTCGCGAGCTTTGGCCACGGCCACGGCCACGTTTTCAATCTCGGCCACGGCATTCATCCCGACGTCCCACCCGAGCACGCGCTCGCGATGGTGGAAGCCGTGCACGAGTTGAGTCCTGCATATCACGGGAGGGGATAGGGAGTAGCGGATAGCGGATAGCGGATAGCGGATAGTCGGAAGTGGCGACTGATCGCGCGGCGGCACCTTCTTACTATCCGCTATCCGCTTTCCTATCCCCCATCCCCTCAGGAGCGTCCTCTATGGACATCAGCAAGATCGGCATCGGTGAGGATCCGCCGCGCGACGTCAACGTCCTGATCGAGATCCCGCAGGGCGGCGTCCCGGTGAAGTACGAGCTCGACAAGGAATCGGGCGCGCTGCGCGTGGACCGGTTCCTGAACACGGCGATGTTCTACCCGGGCAACTACGGCTTCATCCCGCACACGCTGTCGGGCGACGGCGACCCGGTGGACGTCATCGTGGTGGTGCCGAGCCCGGTCGTGGCAGGCGCAATCGTTCGCGTCCGGCCCGTCGGCGCGCTGCTGATGAAGGACGAGGCGGGTGACGACGAGAAGGTGATCGCGGTGCCGGTCGACAAGCTGCACCCGTTCTACGAGGGCGTCCGTTCGTACAAGGACCTGCCCGCGACGCTGACCAACCAGATCGCGCACTTCTTCCAGCACTACAAGGACCTGGAGAAGGGCAAGTGGGTGACGATCGTGAGCTGGGTCGGCACGGACCGCGCCGAGAAGATGATCGTCGAGGGCATCCGTCGTGCCGCGCGGGCGGGCGATGATGTCGCCGCCCACCACGTGGCGGGCGGCGCGCTGCGCAAGAGGTAGACGGGTCGTTTCTCGCCGAACGCGCTCGTTTCACTGCCTGCCGCAGCGGCTGCGGACCCGGTATCGTCCGGTTCATGGCTTCGACCGGCACCTTGACGGAGTAATGCGTGCGATTACAATGTAATCCGATGCATTACATCATGATGATTCGAAAGTTTCGCCACCGGGGCCTGGAGCGGTTCTTCACCAAGGGTGATCATGCCGGAATCCCTGCGGCCCGCGTCGACCGGATCGCCCGCATTCTCGATCGCCTCGATGCGGCCGTGGCTCCTGCCGACCTGAACTTGCCCGGGTATCGCTGGCATGCCTTGAAAGGCGGGCGACGCGGCGACTATGCCGTGGCCGTCTCGGGAAATTGGCGCGTTACGTTCCGCTTCGACGGCGAGGATGCCGTAGACGTCGATCTCGAGGACTACCACTGATGAAGAAGAGCCTGCGTGATCCGGCCCGTCGCCCGACGCACCCGGGCGCCGTCCTGCGCGAAGACGTGCTGCCCGCGCTCGGGATGACGCAGGGCGACTTTGCAGCGGCCCTCGGAGTCAGTCGTCTGACGGTATCGGAAATTCTTCACGAAAGGCGGGGGCTTTCCGCGGAAATGTCCCTGCGGCTTGCTACGCTGCTGCGCACTACGCCCGAGAGCTGGCTGCGCATGCAGGAAGCGGTGGATCTCTGGGAACTGCGCCAGCAGCCGCAGCGATTTGCAGGCATCCGGCCCCTGCCGAATGCCCGACTCACGGCCTGACGCCGAACCGCGGCTTCACTTCGCCTTGAGCTGGTCCTTCAGCTCGCGGCGCAGGATCTTGCCGACGTTGGTCTTCGGCAGCTCGTCGCGGAAGTAGACGCGCTTCGGCACTTTGTAGCCGGTCAGTGATTTCCGGCAGTGTTCGATCAGGTCTTCCTCGGTGAGCGCCGGGTCCTTCTTCACCGCAAACAGCGCCACGATCTCGCCGGCGCGCTCGTCCGGCTGCGCGACCGCGGCGACCTCGAGCACACCGGGATGCGTGACGGCCACGCCCTCGACCTCGTTCGGATACACGTTGAAGCCCGAGACGAGGATCATGTCCTTCTTGCGATCCTCGATGAACACGTAGCCCTGCGGGTCCATGTAGCCGATGTCGCCAGTGCGCAGCACGTGCCCCGGTAGCAGGACTTTCTCGGTCTCGTCCGCCCGGTTCCAGTAGCCGCGCATCACCTGCGGGCCCTCGACGCAGATCTCGCCGGACTGCCCGACCGGCAGCGCATTGCCGTCGTCGTCGCGGATCGTGATCACGGTGGAGGGAACCGGCAGGCCGATCGAGCCGTTGAACTCCGGGTCGTCCAGCTTGTTGATGCAGGCGGCCGGCGAGGTCTCGGTGAGGCCCCAGGCCTGGGTCAGCGTGTTGCCGGTGACCTGCTTCCAGCGCTCGGCCACGGCGCGCTGCACCGCCATGCCGCCGCCGAGGCTGACCTTGAGCGCGCTGAAATCGAGACGATCGAAGCCGGGCGTGTTGAGCAGCGCGTTGAACAGCGTGTTCACGCCTGCGAAGAACGTGAAGCGGTACTTGCCGAGTTCCTTGACGAAGCCGGGGAAGTCGCGCGGATTCGCGATCAGCACGTTGTGCGCGCCGAGCTTGATGAACGTCAGGCAGCCCTGCAGCGAGAAGATGTGATAGAGCGGCAGCGCGGTGACGAGCACCATCTGCTCGGTCTGGTCACGCAGCGAGGGGCCCATCCACGCCTCCGTCTGCAGCACGTTCGCGACCATGTTGCGGTGGGTCAGCACCGCGCCCTTCGACACGCCGGTCGTGCCGCCGGTGTACTGCAGGAACGCGACGTCGTCGTGCCCGAGTGGCATCGACTGCAGGTTCTCGAACTTGCCTTTGCCGAGCGCCTCGAGGAAGCCGATCGAGCCCGGCAGCGAGTATTCCGGCACCTGCTTGCGCACGTGACGGACCACGAAATTGACCAGCGTCGACTTCGGGAAGCCGAGCAGGTCGCCAACGCCGGTGACGATCACCGTCTCGATTTTCGTCGCCGGCAGCACCGCGTCGAGCGTGTGCGCGAAGTTCTCCAGGATCAGGATCGCCTTGGCGCCCGAGTCCTTGAGCTGGTGCTCGAGTTCGCGCGGCGTGTAGAGCGGATTCGTGTTGACGACGGTGAGCCCGGCGCGAAACGCGGCCGCGATCGCGACCGGGTACTGCAGGATGTTCGGCAGCATGATCGCGATGCGATCGCCATGACCGAGGCCCGCCACCTTCTGCAGGTAGGCCGCGAACTGCCGGCTCAGGCGGTCGAGGTCCGCGTAGGTCAGCGCCCGGTCCATCAGCGTGTACGCCGGCCGGTCGGCGAACTGCACGAAGCTGCGTTCGAGCATCGCCTGCAGCGAGGCGACCTCGTCCGGGTTGATTTCCGCCGGCACGCCGGCCGGGTAGTTCCTGAGCCAGATCTTGTCCAATCGAGCGACCCCCGTTTCGTTCTGTGCGTCCGCCGGCGAATCCGTCGCCAGTCCTCGGGCGAATCCCCTATATAGCAGTGCCGCAGGCGCTTTTCACCGTTTGAGCAGTGGCTTGAGCTGCGGCCAGACCATCTCGACCAGCCTGGGCTGCGCGGCCGCGTTCGGGTGCAGGCCGTCTTCGAGCATCAGCGAGTCGTCGAGCGCGATGCCGTCCAGGAAGAACGGCACCAGCGGGAGTCCGTGTTTCGTGGCGAGTTCCCCGAACAGATCGTGAAATGCCTTGGTATAGGCCGCGCCGTAGTTCGGGGGAATTCGCATGCCGATCAGCAGCACGCTCGCGCCGGAATCCCGCGACAGCCGGATCAGCGACTCGAAATTCGCGCGGACGTCCGCGATGGGCAGGCCGCGCAGCCCGTCGTTGCCGCCCAGCTCGATGACGACGACCGCCGGGCGATGTCGCTCGAGCGCCCGCGGCAGCCGCGCCAGCGCGCCGCCGGTGGTCTCGCCGCTCGAGCTGGCGTTGACTACCCGGTGTCCGTACCCTTTGGACTTCAGGCGGTCCTGCAGCAGGGCCACCCAACCCTGCTCCAGGCGGATCCCGTAGGCCGCGCTCAGGCTGTCGCCCAGCACCAGCACCGTGGGCGGCTCTGCGCGCGCGGCCGGAGCGCCCAATAACAGGCACAGGCAGAAACAGAGGCAGATGGCTCGGATGGACACGGTTCTCGAAGCAGAGCGGGTGGGCAAGCAGGTTAGCAGTCCCGAGGGAACGCTCGCCATTCTGTCGGACGTCTCGCTCACGATCGGCCGCGGCGAGTCCGTGGCGATCATGGGCGCCTCCGGCGCCGGCAAGTCGACGCTGCTGGCATTGCTCGCCGGTCTGGACGAGCCGACGGCCGGAACCGTGCGCCTTGCGGGCAGCGACCTGACGGCGCTCGACGAGGATGGCCGGGCGGCCGTGCGCGCGAGGCACGTCGGCTTCGTGTTCCAGTCGTTCCACCTGCTGCCGTCGCTGACGGCGCTCGAGAACGTCATGCTGCCGCTCGAGCTGGCGCAGCGCGGCGATGCGCGCAGGGACGCGCTCGAGGTGCTCGAACGGGTGGGCCTCGCCGGGCGCGTCGGCCACTACCCGCGGCAGCTGTCCGGCGGCGAGCAGCAGCGCGTCGCCATCGCGCGCGCGTTCGTGACGCGCCCGGCCGTGCTGTTCGCCGACGAGCCCACCGGCAACCTCGACGCCGCCACGGGCGAGCGCATCATGGAACTGCTGTTCGGGCTCAATGCCGCTTCCGGCGCGACGCTGGTGCTGGTCACGCACGACAGTGCGCTCGCGGCTCGCTGCAATCGCGTGATCCAGCTCGACGCCGGGCGCGTCGTCGGGTCCTGAGCGTGGTCGCCTTGCGGTTCGCGCTGCGCAACCTGCTGCGCGACTTCAAGTCCGGCGAGCTCGCCGTGCTGCTGCTGTCCGTGCTGGTCGCGGTCGCGTCGCTGACGGCTGTGGGCTTCTTCACGAGTCGCGTCGGGCGTGCCGTCAACCAGCAGGCGGGCGAAGTGCTGGCGGCCGATCTGCGACTCGAGTCGCCGCGGCCGATTGCGGAGGGCTATGACGAGGAGGCGGCGCGCCGAGGTCTGCGGGTCGCGCGGATCCTGTCGATGCCAAGTGTGGTGTTCCATGGCGAGGAATCGGTGCTGGTTGCGCTGCGCGCCGTGGGCGAGGGTTACCCGCTGCGCGGCCGGCTGAAGATTGCCGATGAGCCGTTCGGCGCGGCCCGATCAACCTCAGCCATTCCGGCGCCGGGGGAGGCGTGGGCGGACTCGCGGCTGCTCGCCCGGCTGGGCGTGCCGGTTGGTGCGCGGCTGTCGGTGGGTGCGCACGAGATCACCGTCACCCAGGTGCTCGATTACCGGCCCGACCAGGGCGCGGGATTCAGCGATCTCTCGGCGACGTTGATGATCAACCTGGCAGACGTCCCGGCGACGGAGCTGATCCAGCCCGGCAGCCGCGTCAGCCGGGCGGTGCTGTTCGCGGGCGATCCGGACGAGGTCGCGGATTTCCGAGCATCGCTCGCCACCAGCAAGCAGCCCGGCGAACGGCTGCAGGCGATCGCGGACGCGAGCCCGCAGATTCGCGCGTCCTCGGACCGGGCCGGGCGGTTCCTCTCGCTCGCGAGCCTGGTCAGCGTGCTGCTGTCGGCGATCGCGGTCGCGATGGCCGCGCGCCGCTATGCAGCCCGTCACCTCGACAACGTCGCGCTGATGAAATGCATGGGTGCCTCGCAGGGTTTCGTGCTGCGCCAGACAGTGACGCAGCTGGTCGTGATCGCGGTGCTGGTGACGATCGCTGGCACGCTGCTCGGCTTCCTGGCGCAGGCCGGGCTGGCGTGGCTGCTGCGCGACCTGATTCGTGGCGACCTGCCACCGCCGGGACTGCAGGCACTCTGGCTCGGGCTGGCGACCTCGGTGATGATCCTGGTCGGCTTCGCGCTGCCGCCGTTGCTGCAGCTGAAGCGAGTGCCACCGGCGCGCGTCCTGCGCCGCAACCTCGAGCCGCCGCCGTTGCGCTACGCGCTGGTCTACGGCCTCGCGATCGGAGCCGTGCTTGCGCTGCTCTACGGGCTCGTCCGCGACGCCCGGCTCGTCACCTACGTCGCCGCCGGGATCGGCGTGACGTTCCTCGGGCTCGCGCTGGCTGGATGGCTGCTGGTCAAGGCGCTGGCGCCGCTGCGCCGCGGGGTCGGTGTCGCATGGCGCTACGGCCTGGCCAACATCGCGCGCCGCGGTCGTGACAGCGTCGTGCAGATCGTCGCGTTCGGCCTCGGCCTGATGGTCCTGCTGCTGCTCGCGCTGGTTCGCGACGACCTGCTCGAGGACTGGCGCGCGAGCCTGCCCGAGGACGCGCCGAACTACTTCATGATCAACATCCGGCCCGACGAGGGCGACGCGATCCGCGCGTTCTTCCGTGAACGGGGACTTCCACCGACCGATCTCGTGCCGCTCGTCCGTGCGCGCCTGACGCACATCAACGACGTGCCCGTGGATCAGCTCACGTTCGAGTCCGACCGTGCGCAGGGGTTCGTCGAGCGCGAGGCGAACCTGACCTGGTCCGCGACGCTGCGCGACGACAACCGGCTGCTGAGCGGCGAGTGGTGGCGCGAAGGCGACGGCGGCGAAGCGCGCGTGTCGGTCGAGCACGAGTTCGGGGAACGGCTCGGTCTCGACCTCGGTGACACAGTGACCTACGACGTGGCCGGCGAACCGATCAGTGCGAAGGTAACGAGCACGCGCGACGTCCGCTGGGACTCGTTCCAGCCCAACTTCTTCATGGTCTTTTCGCCCGGCGTGCTCGACGACGTGACCGGCACGCTGATCACCAGCGCGCACGTCGCGCCCGCGCAGCGCCCTGCGCTGGTCGATCTCGTGCGCCAGTTTCCCGAGGTGACGATCATCGACCTCGACGCGCTGCTCTCACAGGTCCGCGACGTGATGGACAAGGCCGCGCTCGCCGTGCAGTACGTGTTCCTGTTCACGCTCGCCGCCGGGCTCATGGTGCTGCTCGCGGCAATCCAGGCGACGCGCGACGAGCGCCGCTATGAGAGCGCAATGCTGCGCACGCTCGGTGCCAGCCGGCGTGTCGTGTTCCAGGGCGTGGCGGCCGAGTTCACCGCTCTCGGCCTGCTGTCGGGCCTGCTGGCTTCCGCCGGCGCCACGGTGGCGGGCTACTTCCTGGCTCGCGAGATCTTCAACCTGAGATACGCGCCCGATCCGCTCGTCTGGGTCGCCGGCATCGTCGGTGGCGCGTTGCTCGTTGGGGTGGCGGGCGTGCTCGCGGCGCGGTCGGTGGTGACGCATCCGCCGGTCGAGACCCTTCGGCAGACTCAGTAGCTGCAGGCTTTGACGTTGATCCCGGTCCTCCGTCCGGGATCGATTTCGAGTCGCTCCTCGGGAATCGCTTGGTCGAAATCGACCCCGGACGGAGGACAGGACACGCGGCGCCTGAGCTGCGTCCGCCGGGGCGGACTTCGCACGGCGCAGGTAGCGCCCACCAGTCCCCGCCGGAACGACGCCAGCCGCCTCGGACCTCGGCCGCCGCTGGATCAGATCTGCTGCCTCGCCCACAGCCGGGACCGGTGAGGGCTACTTGCGCCGTGCGAGTCGCCGGTTCCTCCGGCGAGTTGCTCAGGCGCCGCATGTGCGGCGTTCGATCCGGACCTCATTCCGACCAAGCGATTCCCGAGGAGCGACTCGGAATGAGGTCCGGATCGAACGCTGCCACTAAGGCGGCGAGACGACCAGCCGGATCCAACCCGCATCGACGAGCTGACCGCGCCACGTATACCCCTGCAACCGCATCCGGTACTCGCCCGGCCCGAAGGCGGAACTGTTGACCGAGAGGCGCAAGTCGCGGTTCGAGTCGGGAACAAGGCGCTGCAAGTGCAGCACACGGCCGGCATCGACCTTGTCGATCGTCAGCGCGAACGATTTGAAATCGGAATAGGCGACCGGCACGTAGAGCTCGAGCAGCTCGGGGGGCTCGGGCGAACGCAGCGTCGCTTCCGGCGCGGCGGACCAGCTGCGCGGATTCGGCGTGATGCGCAGGGCGCGCACCTGCGACGCGGGCCGCAATGTGAGGGTTCGGACCTGCGACTCGAGTTCGGCCGCGAGCTCCCGATCGCGGTGCGCGGCGACGCGCGCGATTATCGTCAGGATCAGGAGCAGTGCAGCCGCGCCGGCCAGCAGCCCGACGAACCACTTCGTCTGCCACCACTCCGGCTCGAGTTCGACGACCTCGGGCGACCCAGGCGTCCCCGGTGGCGGCGGCAGGTCGAGTTCGACCTGGACGGCCGGCTTGCGACGCCGCAATGGGTTCGACAGCGGCTTCTTGCTCAAGCGGAACCCTTGCGCTTGCCGAACTCGAATGGATCGGCGACGCCCGCGAACAGGCGTTCCAGGGCCCGCGCCTCGCGGTCACGCAACGTCCCGAGGAACTCATCCACGCCGCGCATCCCCTCGAAGGCGTCGAGGCCGTGCTCCAGAAACTCTTGCAGCGACCCGAAACCCGCCGCATGGGCGGGCCGGCGGGCGAACCGGACGAGGCCGCGGATGATCGGCTTGCGCACGACGCCGTCGAGGTAGGAGCCGATCACGTCGAGCAGCGCGATCTGACGCTCGCGGTCCGCTCGGCGGCCGACCTGCCGATACGCGTCTGCGTAAGATTCCACGGTGATCGGTCCGGTGGCCAGCGCGCGCGTGACGTCGCCGTCGAGCTCCTGCGAGAGGATCTCGAGCTCGATCGCGAGGCCGAGGGCCTGCAGCGCCTCGGCTGGCAACAGCGCCTCCATGACCCGGTGCACCCGCTGCAGGTCGCGGTCGCGCGCCCGCGGGTCGCCGCCGCCGTAGAGTTCGCTGAAGAAGAACTCCACCGCGGCCCGGTATCGTGGATTGGCACGCAGGTCGGCGTGGCTGCGCAGCAGACGCTCCGATTGCCAGCGCTGCAGCTCGGCGAGCCGCTTGCGCGCGGCCGGCGAGTCTGCAACGGCATCCCGCAGCGCGGCGTTGCGCTCGAGCAGGCGCGCGAGGTCGCTGGGCTCACCGCGCCCGCGGCCAGCCTTGCCGGTCTCGACGCCGAGGATCTTCACGGAATCAGGCCCGCGTGCTGAGCGTAGTTTCGAGCCGGTCGAGCGTGCGGTGCAGCGAGCCCGTCACCGGTTGCAGCCGGCGCCCGCGCTCGCGAACCGCGGCATTGAAGCTGCGTGATGGGTCCTCGAGCCAGTCTCGGCGCAGCCGGAGGCCGTTGCGTCGGAGAATCGGCTCGAGGCC
>Ga0209253_10005599_pt1 | contig 10898 bp, 9 predicted proteins | sample FrelakmetBRP12BR_FD_187145 | JGI IMG/M metagenome (GOLD analysis project Ga0209253, IMG submission 187145) | Freshwater lake sediment microbial communities from the University of Notre Dame, USA, for methane emissions studies - BRP12 BR (SPAdes)... | ecosystem: Environmental > Aquatic >... | reverse complement strand
CGCAAGAAGTGCCCGAGTTGCTCGGCGCGATGGCGGGCGAACTGCGTTCGCTTTGGCGTGCGCGGGTGCGCTCTGCGGCGTTGACGAAGGAGGCGCCGGTATTTGGGTGGGAAGGGCAGGCGAAAGTGGGTTGACGCACTCAGGGTCTGCGATCGCGCGACAGCCGTCGCCGCCATGCCTTGCGCAATTCCTCCAGCGCCCACATGAGCGCTGCGCCCACAAGCGCCAGCAGCCAAACCTCGATGCCGACGGGGGCCGTGCCAAACAGCCAGTGGCCGGCCGGGGTATAGATGATGAACAGGATCATTCCCAGCTCGGCCATCAGACCCAGCAGGATGTAGCCGTTGCCGAACAACCCGAAGGACAACGATGACTTCAGCGGGTGGCGGCACAGAAAGACATTCATCATCTGCATCACCACGATGGTCGCGAGGCAGGCGGAAGTCGCCTGCAGATACAGCGGATCGCCTCGGTCGAGTGGCGTGCCGTACTGCCAGCCAGCGGCGTTGAGTACGAAGAAGAACACCGCCATTGCCGCCGCCGCTTCGAGCACGCCGAGAAACAGGTAGGCGCGCGCCATCAGGCCCCACGACAGCAGCCGCTCGCTGCGCGCCCGCGGCGGGCGGTGCATCACACCGGGATCGGGCTTCTCGGCGCCCAGTGCCAGCGCCGGCAGCATGTCGGTACCGAGGTCGACCGCGAGGATCTGGATGATGGTCAGCGGCAGCGGAATCCTGAACAGCACGAAAGCGAGGTAGGGCACCAGCTCGGGAATGTTCGAGCTGAGGATGTAGGTGAGGAACTTGCGAATGTTCTCGAACACCGCGCGTCCCTCCTCGATGGCCGCAACGATGCTGGCGAAGTTGTCGTCGAGCAGAATCAGATCCGCCGCCGCCTTGGCCACGTCGGTGCCGGCGATGCCCATGGCGATGCCGATGTCGGCGGCCTTCAGGGCCGGTGCGTCGTTCACGCCGTCACCGGTGACGGCGACGATCTCGCCCTTCGACCTCAAGGCCTGGACGATCAACATCTTCTGCTCCGCCGCCACGCGCGCGAAGAGGATCTCATTCGCGTCGAGTGCCAGCTGCAGTTGCGCCGGCGAGATCGAGCGCAGTTGGTCACCGCTGATGACCACCGGTTGTTCGGATTTCAGCAAGCCGATCTGGCGCGCAATCGCCAGCGCCGTGTGCGGGTGGTCGCCGGTGATCATGATGACGCGGATACCGGCCCGGACGCAACGCGCGATGGCGTCCGGCACCTCGTCGCGTGGTGGGTCCTCCAGCCCGACGAGCCCGCTCAGCGTCAGGCCGCGCTCTTCGCTCGGCATGCCGTCTTCGACTGCGCCATGCGCAAAGGCCAGGACGCGCAGACCGGCCTGGGCCATCTGCTGCTGTGCCGCCAGCAGGCGCGTCTTGGCCGCCGCATCGAGCGGCACGATGCCGGCATCGAACTGGACAAAATCGCAAGCGCCAAGGACCGTCTCTGGTGCGCCTTTGCAATAGAGCATGCGACCTTGAGGGGTCGCGCACAGCACCGACATGCGCTTGCGGTCGGTATCGAACGGAATCTCGTCGAGTCGCTGGTGGTCGGCAAGCGCACCCACCATCTGCCGTCCCATGCGAGCCAACGCCACCTCCATCGGGTCGCCCAGCAGCTTGCGCTGACCGAGCTCGTCGACTTCCCTCAGGCTGTGACACAGCGCGGCATTGATGAACAGGTGACGGTTGTCCTCGGTCAGGCGCGGCTGCGCCGCGAGGTCGCCGAAGTCAAGAAACCCACCGCCCAACCAAAGGTGCTGTACCGACATGCGGTTCTGCGTGAGGGTGCCGGTCTTGTCACAGCAGATCGTCGTCGTGGACCCTAGCGCCTCCACTGCAGGCAGGTGCCGGACCAGCGCGTTGCGTTTGGCCATTCGCTGTGTCGCCATGGCCAACGAGAGCGTCACCGTGGGCAGCAGGCCTTCCGGCACGTTGGCGACGATGATGCCGATGGCAAACAGCAGGTTCGCCCAAATCGGCAATCCCATGGCCTGACCGACGAAGAACAGTGTCACGCCCATGCCCGTGGCGAGTGCGGCGACGATGCGCGACAGGCGCGCAATCTCGCGCTGCAGTGGTGACGCATCCTTGCCGGCCGTTTGCGTCATATGGGCGATCCTGCCGAACTCGGTGCGCATGCCGGTGGCGTACACCACCGCGCGGGCCTGGCCTGACACCACCGAGGTGCCGGCCAGCAGGACGTTCTTTGCGTAGAGGGGCGAGTCCTCGGGGCTGGGGTCGGTGTTGCGCGCCTTGGGCAGGGATTCGCCGGTGACGGTCGCCGTATTCACGCGCAGCCCGAAAGCCTCGATCAGACGGCAGTCGGCCGGCACGAAATTGCCTTCTTCCAGCAGCACGATATCGCCGGGCACCAGGTCGACGGCGAGCATTTCGACAACTTCGCCGCCACGCAGCAGCTGCACCTTCTGCGGCAGCAACTGACGTAGCGCGGCCACTGCCCGCTCGGCCTTGTATTCCTGCCAGAACGAGAAGATGCCGTTGACGATGATGACACCGATGATGGCCACGCCGAGACGGGCCATGCCCTGGCCCGGGTCGAAACGGTCGGCGAGAAACGCCAACGCGGCGCCGATCCAAAGGATGATGGCAAAGAAGTGCGTGAACTCTCGGGCGAAGCTGAGCAGCACCGGCTCGCGGCCGATTTCCTCAAGATGATTCGGTCCGAATTCTGCCCGGCGGCGCACCGCCTCGGCCGCAGCCAGGCCGGCAGCTGTGGTCTTCAGGCTCGCGAGAGACTGTTCGGCGCTGAGGCCATGAATCTGCATCTGACGCTTCTCGGTACTGAATCAATGCACCGCAGCACCCTGCATGTGGTGCAAAGTGAAGGCGTGATCGTCGTCAAGCGCGGCCAAATTGACCTCAGCGCGTCATGTTGTGTCGCGGGCACGGCGCAGTTGGAAGTCCGGGCCGACAGTCTCGTGCTCTTGATTTCAAGCTCATCGGGGACAGGAACGGTGAGCTGGTCGCGGCCTACTTTGTGCTGCAGGCCTATTACAAGCCCGGCAACCTCCAATTTCAGCATACGCTGCAAGACAACGTCTACGGACCTTGGGTGGAGGACACCCCGAGCGGGGACGCCCCGCGGCCGCAACCGGCCGCCATCTCCGAGCCGATATGCCACGAACTGCAGCAGTTGCAGCAGCAGTTCTGCCAGCACTGGCTGTTCTTCGGTGACGATCCGGCGAGAAGCGCCGAGGCCTGATTTAGTGCGAACGGCCGCTCCGGGCATCTGCCGCCGCTGCACCCATTGGTGGACCTGTGCAATGCGGTATCGGTGGCGTACGCGATTCCCGTCGCAGCGTTCGATCTGGCCCAGGTGGCCGGCAGCCAGCAGGCGCGCAGGTGCTGACGCGAGTGCTCGTGGAGGGTGTCTGCCCTTCCCGCCTGCACATCACACGATCTGGTTCCTGAGCTCCATCTCCCCGCGCCAAAGGCAGTCCAGATTCTCCAGAAGAATGTCGATCACCGCATCCTCGTAGGCTCGAGTCTCGCCGGCCGTGTGGGGCGTGATCAGCACGTTGGGCATCGTCCACAGCGGCGAGGCCGGGGCCAGCGGCTCCTCGCGCGTCACGTCCAGGCCGGCGGCGGCGATGCGGCGCTGCTGCAGCGCCTCGATCAGCGCGGGCTCGTCGACGACGCGGCCGCGCGCCACGTTGACGAGATGCGCCGTCGGCTTCATGGCGGCCAGTGCCGCGGCATCGATGAGGCTCTCGGTCTCGGGCGTGAGCGGGCAGGTGAGCGCCACGATGTCGGCCTCGCCCAGCAGCTCGCGCAGGCGGTGGTGGGGGTAGACGGCGTCCGCGCCGGCGGTGCTGGTGGCGGTATCGCGCTTGGTGGCGATCACGCGCATGTCGAAGGCCTGCGCCAGGCGCGCCAGCCGCCCGCCGATGCGGCCCATGCCGACGATCAGGAGGGTCTTGCCGGTGAGCTGGTCTTCGCGTGAGGCGATCTCCGAGATCATGCCGCGCCAGCGCTTGGCGTTCTGGTTGTCGCGCGCCTCGGGCAGGCGCCGGGCCAGTGCCAGGATCAGTGCCATCGCGTGCTCGGCCACGGCCTGGGCGTTCACGCCCGCGGCACTGGCCAGCCGGATGCCGCGTTCGCGCAAGAGGGCCTTGTCGAACTGGTCGGTGCCGGCGCTGATCGACTGGATGAACCTGAGCTTGCTGGTGATGCCGGCGAGCTCGTTCTTCCACAGCATGGAGACCACCAGCACATCGGCCTCTGGCAGGCGAGCGGCCAGCTCCTCGGCCGTGCGCACCTCGAAGTGGGCGATGCCGGTGTTGCGCAGGGCAAAGCGCTCGGCCATGCGGTAGGTGCCGTGGGCAAAGCCGAGGGTGAGGCGGTCTTTGGCGGGGAGCATCGCCAACCTCAGCCGCCTTCGGCCTTGGGCCGGTACCAGCGCGGAAAGAACTGCGCCACCTGCGGCCCCGATGCCTTCAGCGCATGGCAGCCGTCGATGCTGAAGGGCTTGTCGTCGGGGTTCTGCGTCAGCTCGCCCCACAACGCCTGCAGCACGGCGCTGCCCATCACGCCGGCCAGCTCGTTCATGTGGGTGCAGCCGGCGGTGCGGCCGAAGAGCTTGCGAATCGCGTCGCGGTAGCCGCGGCCCACGCGCAACCCGGCGAGTTGCGCGTAGTCGGGCGCGATCGTGCCGCAGGCGTCGCCATAGGGCCCGGCATCGGTGGCGGCCTGCGCGGCGACGATGGTGGCCGTGCGGTCCACCGTGAAGCGCAGCCACATCGCGTGCATCGGCTCGCCGGCGGGCAGCATGCCGCCGGCCTTGGGTATCGGCTCCGGCCAGGCATCGGTGAGGTGGCCCTCGATGTCCCACAGCCCGTCGCTGCGGGCATAGGCGCGGATCGAGATCGAACGCTGGTGCGAGGGTTTGCGTGCGCAGTCGGGTGAGGGCAGGGGCATGGAGTGGGGTGGTGCAAGTCGAAGCTGCCAAGACTACACCGAGGGGCCGGACCGGCAGGTGCGTGAGCGTGGCATCGCTCGCGCGTGGGCAGCCGACCACGGCGTTAGCGATCGAGCCATCCCGCGTAAACAACCCGCTGCCCCGGGCGCTGTGGCAAGCTGCGCCGCTATTCACAGCGCGCAGGCGCGAAGTGCGATGAACATGCCCGATCAACCCCTCGAGCAGTGGCACGTCGATGTCGGCGATGCCGACGTGGCCACGCTCCACATTCCACCGGCTCTCGGGCGCGCCCGAAGATTTCACGTCGATGTGCTGTTCGAGGTCCATTGCCCCACTGAAGGGCAGGGCGCGTGGCATGCCTTGACCGTTGAGCTCGACGGCCGCCAGGCCTGGTCGCGGCAGATCGCGACCAGCAACCCGGGCCAGACGGACAGCCTGGACTACCACCAGCGTGTCGACGTGGCGCAGGGGGCCGGTCTACGCGTGCGGGCCATCACGCGGGTGCGGTCAGCGGTGCGCCATCGGCTGCGCATCGAAGCCGAGGAGCAATAGCGGGTCGCCTGCGGCGGATGCCAGGCGGACGCTGCGTATTCCCGCAACGCAAAGACACCCGGCCCGGTAGCATGGAATGTATGACGCGCATCGACACCGTGACCGGCGTGGCCGTGCAGATCGACGAACCCGCCGACCCGCAGGGCACCATCGTGCTACTGCACGGCTGGCCCGACACCGCAGCGCTGTGGGACGGCACTGTGGCCGTGCTGTCATCACGCTGGCGCTGCGTGCGCTTCACGCTCCCGGGCTTCGCACCCGGGGATGCGCCCGGCGCCCGCACGCTCGATCACGTCGTCGAGTTGTTGCACCAGGTGGTGCTGCACGCCGACGGTGGCCGCCCGGTGACGCTGCTGCTGCATGACTGGGGCTGCCTGTTCGGTTACCACTTTCTGCGTCAGCACCCGGAACGGGTGACGCGCGTGATCGGTGTCGACATCGGTGACGCTGGGTCTAGGGCCCATCGGCGGGAGCTGTCGTTGAAGGCCAAGGTCGGCGTGCTGAGCTACCAGCTGTGGCTGGCGCTGGCCTGGCGCATCGGCGGCACCCTGGGCGATGGCATGGCGCGGCGCATGGCCCGCAAGATGCGCGTACCCGCGCCGCCGCAGAAGATCCGCGCGCAGATGGGCTATCCGTACTGGATCACCTGGACCGGCATGTATGGCTCGTACCGGGCGACCCGGCCCTTCAAGGCCGATGAGCCGGCGATGCCGATGTGCTTCATCTATGGCAAGCGCAAGCCCTTTATGTTCCATTCGCGCGCCTGGACGGCCGCACTCGCGGCCCGTCCAGGCTGCCGGGTCATGGAGATGAAGACCGGCCACTGGGTGATGCTGGACGCACCGCAGGCGTTCCACTCGGCGCTGCTGGACTGGCTGGGCGTGGCCTGATCGGTCGTCGTCGCCACCACGCGTGATACCGGCGACGAACCAGGTGTCGGTCAGACCGGTGGTGGCCGCCACCGAGCGGATCACTAACGCCGGGTTCGCAGGTGGCAGCGGCGTCGTCAGTGAGGTGAAGGCGCGGGCCATTGCGGTGCTGCCTCGTCCTGCGCGTGCCTTGATGTTGCCGAGCATCAGCAAGCAGTCTGTCGGGAATGGTCGGCCGCCTTGCGGTACCTGTTCCTTTATGGGCGATATGCGTTGGCGACCTGCGCGTTGCATACCGGTCGTTGGCGGCCTCGCCCGATTGAATGACGGCTGTCTCAGATCTTCAGCGTCGCTGTTCGATCCCTTCCTGACACGCGAAGTCCTGGTTTTTCGACCGCAAAGCCGTCGTTTGGATTGTGAACGGAGGGTGCCGTGCTGACTCCCACGCATCTAGCCCAGAGCAGGGAATGTCCCCTTTTGCGCACGCAGGCTTCCATCGTCGCTTCGCCGGGGGAAGAACGTTGACTGCAGTCAATCAGGCACCGTTATCGCAGAGTAGAAGGAAGGCGTGTCACGCGCGGGGATAGTGCTACTTTGAAGGGGCGTCTGAAGACGCGAAGTCCGATGGTGACTTGAGGCTTGCCAAATGCTGGAGGCGGACGGAGTGAGGTGTCTGGACCTGGTTCCCTGGCGTTCGCTTGCACTGCATTGCTTGGCGCGTGCGGTAGTGACAACCCAGCTTGCGCTCGCTGTGGGTGCAAGAGGATGTCAGGGTGGACGATGTCGACGGCAAGCGCGCCCGGTGATGATCTGCGACGCTGCGCTCGGGCATGACGAATTCGAACCCATCGTCGGACCCGTTGCGATGGCGACATCCATCATCTTTCCCATTGCCACAGCGCTGCTCTTGACACTGACAGGAGCGCAGACCGCAGCTGCCCAGGACTTCGCGAACGAGCGTCGGCGAATGGTTGAAGACATCACCGCCCTGGTTCGTGAGACACGCGCCGAGGTCGGCAAGCAGGCCTTTGATGAGAGCGTCATGGCTGTCATGGCGCGGGTGCCGCGACACGAGTTCGTGCCTGCGGGCCAGGTTGCCTTTGCCTACCGGAACCGCCCCTTGCCGATAGGCCACGGGCAGACCATCTCGCAGCCATACATCGTCGCGCTGATGACCGATCTGGCCCGGGCGGAACCAGGCCACACGGTGCTCGAGGTCGGTACCGGTTCGGGATACCAGGCGGCGGTGATGGCCCACCTGGCCAAGGCCGTCTACACGATCGAGATCATTGAGCCCTTGGGACTGGAGGCCGCGCAGCGCCTGCGGACGCTGGGCTACACCAACGTCGAGGTGCGCGTGGGCGACGGCTACCACGGCTGGGCAGAACATGCGCCGTACGACGTCATCCTCGTCACCGCGGCGGCCAGCCACATCCCGCCGCCGCTCATCCGCCAGCTCAAGCCCGGCGGCAGGATGGTGATTCCGGTGGGCGCATCGTTCATGGTCCAGCAGCTCATGCTGGTCGAGAAGAATCTCGACGGCACCATCTCGAGCCGGCAGATCCTGCCGGTGAGGTTCGTGCCGCTGACCGGCCAGCGCTAGGCCGGCCCTGGACGTCGATGACCACGACACGCGCGCGGACCGGTGGGGGCGCTGGCCCGCCGGTGATCGCCGTGGCGCTGATCTCGGCCGCCGCACTGGCCTACGAGATCCTCCTGATGCGGCTGTTCTCGATCGTCCTCTGGTATCACTTCGCGTACATGATCATCAGCCTCGCGCTGCTGGGCTACGGCGCCAGTGGCGCCTTGGTGACCATGGCACGAAGCGCGGTCGAGCAGCGATTTGCGCCACTCTTCAGCGCCGCCGCCGCGGCCTTCGGTGTCAGCGCCATCGGCTGCTTCGCGCTGGCGCAGCGTGTGCCGTTCAATCCGCTGGAAATCCTCTGGGATCCACGCCAGCCGGCCTACCTGCTGGCGGTCTACCTGCTGCTGGCACTGCCCTTCCTGTGCGCCGGCGCCTGCGTGTGCATGACCTTCTCGAGATGGCATGGCATGCCCTCGCGCATCTACAGCTTCGACACCCTGGGCGCAGGGGTGGGATGCCTGGGCGTCATCGCCATGCTGTTCATGCTTTCGCCGCAGGATGCATTGAAGATGATCGGCGCCGCGGGATGGGTCGCCGCGGCGGTGGCGTGGCTGCAATGCGGCGGCCCGCGGCGCTGGCCGGCACTGCCGATGCTCGCCGCAGCCGGCTTGTTCTGGCTTTTGCCGAACGCCTGGATCGAGCCCACGATGTCGCCGTACAAGGAGCTTTCGCAGACCCTGCGCCTTCCCGGCGCGCGGGTGGCGGAGGAGCGCTTCAGCCCGTTGGGCCTCGTCAGCGTGGTCGAGAGTCCGCAGATGCCGCTGCGCCACGCGCCAGGCCTGAGCCTCAATGCGTCGCTCGAGCCGCCGCCTCAGCTCGGCGTCTTCATCGACGGCGAAGGGCTGAGTGCACTCACCCGATTCGACGGGCGGCGCGACACCCTCGCCCATCTCGATCAGATGACCTCCGCACTGCCGTACCACCTGCTGCGCCACCCTCGCGTGTTGGTGCTGGGCGCCGGTGCCGGGGCGGACGTGCTGCAGGCCCATTTTCACGACGCCGCGCAGATCGATGCCGTGGAGCTGAACCCCCAGGTCGTCGATCTGGTCCGGCGCCGCTATGCGGACTATGCGGGCGGCATCTATGCGGGAGGCCTCTCCGCGGGCCAGGTGCGCGTGCACATCGCCGAAGCGCGCGGTTTCGTCGCCGCCAGCGCGCAACGCTACGACCTCATCCAGGTGGCGCTGCTCGATTCCTTCAGCGCCTCCTCGGCTGGTCTGCACGCGCTGTCGGAGAACTACCTTTACACGATCGAAGCGCTGCAGGACGATCTGCGGCACTTGCACGTGGGAGGCCTGTTGGCGATCACGCGCTGGGTCACGCTTCCGCCGCGCGATGCGCTCAAGCTCTTCGGCGCAGCGGTGGCGGCCCTTCAGCGGGCGGGTGTGGCCGACCCCGGATCCCGGCTCGCGCTGGTTCGCAGCTGGCAGACGAGCACGCTGCTCGTCAAGAACGGCGCTTTCGACGCCGGGGACATTGCCGCGATCAAGGCCTTCTGCGCCGAGCGCTCGTTCGACCTGGCGTTCTATCCCGGCATGCGTGCGGAAGAGGCGAACCGCTACAACGTGGTCGAGCGCCCGGACCTGTTTGACGCCGCGACGGCGCTGCTGGGCCCGGGCCGGGATGAGTTCCTGCAGAACTACAAGTTCCATGTCGCCCCGGCCAGCGACGATCGGCCTCACTTCTTCCACTTCTTCAAGTGGCGCGCCTTGCCCGAGCTGCTTTCGCTGAAGGAGCAGGGCGGACTGCCACTGCTGGAATGGGGCTACCCGGTGCTCGTGGCGACGCTGGCCCAGGCGGTGCTTGCAAGCCTGCTGCTCATCGCGGCGCCAGCGGCCTGGGTCACATGGGCCGGCGCGGGCCGGCGCCAGCGCCCGCAGCCCGCCGGCTCGCGGGGCCGACTGCTCGTCTACTTCACCGCGATCGGTTTCGCCTTCATGTTCGTCGAGATCGCGTTCATCCAGAAGTTCGTCCTGTTCCTGAGCCACCCGCTCTATGCGGTGGCAGTGGTGCTGTTCGCGTTCCTGCTGTTTGCCGGAGTCGGCAGCGGCCTGTCCAGGCGCCTGCACGATGCGGCCGCGCCGAAGCTGCGCAACCCACTGGCGGCGGTGGCGCTGGCCATCGGCCTGTCGGCCGGCCTGAGCCTGTCCTTGCTTTCCTGGCTCTTCCAGCACGCGATGGGGCTGCCGGACGCCGCGAGGATCGCGATCTCGGTCACGCTCATCGCCCCGCTGGCGTTCTTCATGGGCATGCCGTTCCCCCTGGGGCTGGCGAGGGTGGAGGCCCGCGACGCCAGGCTCGTGCCCTGGGCCTGGGGCATCAACGGCTGCGCGTCGGTGATCGGCGCGGTGCTTGCCACGCTGCTCGCGATCCATGTCGGATTCGCGGCGGTGGTCGTTGCCGCGCTGGTCCTGTACGGTGTTGCGGCCGCGGCTCGGCCTTGACACTGCAGGCACGATGCGCGTCATCCCGCAGCATGTGCCCAACTCGCGAAGCGCGAGTAACACCCCTTTAGATCAGGCTCCTGCGGGAGATCGGTCGAGGAACTTGGTCAGCTTGCGCACCGCGCGCAGGTAGGCGGCCTGCGTCTTGGGCTCGAACTTGCGCATGCGCATGTCCTCGAGCATGCGTTGGCGCAACGGTGAGACGGTGGGAGTCGAAACGTCCATGATCCTGCTCCTGTCAGTGAACGAGGCGGATTGCCTCGAATACCAACATCGCAGAACCAGCGGCACGACGGACCGCCAACACTCTCGCCGGAGCGCCTACCGCGCGAATACGAAGGGACTTCCCACAAACCTGCGACGGCGTCGAAGCGCCAAGATTGGTGGTGTCGAGTCATCAATCTGAAGCTG
>Ga0209253_10005598_pt1 | contig 10899 bp, 8 predicted proteins | sample FrelakmetBRP12BR_FD_187145 | JGI IMG/M metagenome (GOLD analysis project Ga0209253, IMG submission 187145) | Freshwater lake sediment microbial communities from the University of Notre Dame, USA, for methane emissions studies - BRP12 BR (SPAdes)... | ecosystem: Environmental > Aquatic >... | reverse complement strand
GACCCCGCCGCTCGCGGATCCCGCCACCCTCGCGGACTGGCAGCGCGAGGCCGCCGACATCCACGTCGCGCCCGCGCTGCTCGACTACGTGCAAGCGCTGCTGGCCGCCTCGCGTGGCCATACCGCGAACGGCGGCGGGGATGCCGGCGCGCGCCGCGGACTCAGTCCCCGCGCGGGTCTCATGCTGCTCGCCGCCGCGCGCGCGTACGCGATGCTGAACGCCCGCCCGATGGTGCTGCCGGAGGACGTGCAGGCGGTGTTCGCGTCCGTTGCCGGCCACCGGCTGGCCGGCGGCACGCGCGCCGGCGCCGTTCAGGCGCAGTCGCTGCTCCGCGCAGTGCCCCTTCCGTAGGCACCGCAGTCCCCGATGACGACCGCGACGCTGACCGGCAAGGAAACCGAGGGCTGGCTCGCCCGGAAACGCCTGCAGTTCTTCCGGCATGCGCCAACCGACGATGCGCCGGTCGTGCTGCGGCACTCCCGGATCTACCTGCTGCCCACCCGCCGCGGCTGGGCGGTGATCGCCACGCTCGTCACGATGCTGCTCGCGTCGCTCAACTACGCGCTAGCGCTCGGCGTGGGCGTCACGTTCCTGCTGACGGGCCTCGTCGCCGCGGCGCAGCTGCACACGTTCCGGAACCTGGCCGGCATCGAGATCACGCCCCTCGCGGCAGGCGAGGCGTTCGCCGGCGGGCACCTGCCGTTCACGCTCGCGCTGCACGCGGGTTCGGCCGCGCGCAGCGACATCACCGTGAGGACCGCGCATGCACAGGCCGGCGGGGGCATCGACGCGGGCGCAGCACTGACCGTCACGCTCGCCGTACCCGCGCCACGGCGGGGACGCGTGGCGCTGGGACGCGTCACGTTGACGTCCGACTATCCGTTCGGGCTGTGGCGCGGATGGGCCTACGTCCATTTTCCGCTCACGGGCATCGTGTATCCGGCCCCCGAGATTGGAGCGCCGCCACTGCCGCGCGGCCATGGCGGCGCCGACCCGCTCGCGCAGGGATCGAGCGACGACGCCGACCTGGCGGGCCTGCGCGAATACCAGCGCGGTGATCCGCCGCAGCGTGTCGCATGGAAAGCGGTCGCGCGCGGCCGCGGTTGGTACACGAAGGAGTTCGACGGCGCCGGGGGCGGCGGGCCGGTCGCGATCGCGTGGCAGGCGACGCCGTCGTCGTTGACCGTCGAAGCGCGCCTGTCGCGCATGACGGCGTGGGTGCTGGCCGCCGAGCGCGCGGCGCGGCCCTTCGCGCTTACGCTGCCCGGGACGCACCTCAACGCTTCACAGGGACGCGACCACCGGCGCGCCGCGCTCACCGCGCTGGCGGTGTTCCCGGGCGACGGGCTCGCATGAGCGCGCGCGCAGGCCCGATGAAGTCGCTGGCGATGCCCTGGTTCGGCGCCCGCCCGAACCGCGCGGGCGCCCCATCGCCGCAGGGGCTCACGGCGCTCCAGGTGCGCGTGCTCGGCATGCTGCTGATCGCGGCGCAGCTGCCGCAGGCGCCGCATCTTCCGATCTGGGTGGCGGTGGCCGGCATCACGCTGGTCGGCCTGCGCATCTTCCTGCTGTATCGGGACCGGCTGCGGCCGCAGGCCGCCGCGGCGCGGATTCCGTCCTGGGCGCTCGTGCTGTTCGCCGTGGCGGCCGCGTTCGCCGTGCGCGCGTCGTTCGGCTACCTGGCTGGCCGCGATCCGTCCGTGGCGTTTCTCTACATCCTCGTCGCGATCAAGTACCTGGAGACGCGGTCGACGCGCGATGGCACGTTGCTCGTGTGCCTCGCGTGCTTCCTGCTCGTCACGCCGTTCTTCTACAGCCAGTCGCTGCTCGCGGCGATCGCCGCGCTGCCCGCCGTCGTGCTCGTCGGTGTCGCGCTCGACGTGCTGACGCGAAGTGCTGCGAGCGACGCGCCCGCGTTCAGGTGGCGCGCGACGATCCGGCGCAGCGCGGTCATGATGCTGCAGGGACTGCCCGTCGCGGCACTGCTGTTCGTGCTGTTTCCGCGCCTCGCGGCGCCGCTGTGGGGCCTGCCCGCGGACCGGGGCGCCAAGTCCGGGCTGTCGGATTCAATGTCGCCGGGCCAGATCGGCGAACTTACGCTGTCCGATACCATCGCGCTCCGCGTCGAATTCGACGGGCCGACGCCGCCTCCCGCATTGCGGTACTGGCGCGGACCGGTGTTCTCGAGCTTTGATGGCCGGACCTGGCGTCCGGGCGAATCCGGGCTGCTGACGAGCTTTACGCCCGACGATCCCCGCGGCATCACTTATACAGTGATGCTCGAACCGAACTACCGGCCGTGGCTGTTCGCGCTCGACCTGCCTGCCGCGCTGCCCCAGCTCGCCCCCGGATCGGTGCCGGGCGACGCCAGCCGGCCGATCCTGACGCGCAGCCAGCAGCTCCTGCTGCGCATGCCCGTCACGCAGACGCTGCGGTACACGCAGCGGTCGGTGCTGCGGTCGTCGTATCCGGCGGAGCCCCGGATCGAGGCGCGCTTCAACCTGGGCATCGGCGTCGGCAACCCGCAGACGCTCGCGTTCGCGCGGCAGCTGCGCGCCCGATATCCCGACGACACCGACTACATCCGCGCGGTCCTCGACTGGTTCCACAACGAAGAGTTCGTATACACGCTCGCGCCGCTCTACCTCGAGCGCGACCCGGTCGACATGTTCCTGTTCGACACACGGCGCGGGTTCTGCGAGCACTACGCGAGCGCGTTCGTCCTGCTGCTGCGCGCAGCGGGGATTCCGGCACGCGTCGTCACCGGGTACCAGGGTGGCAGCGTCAATCCGCGCGGCGGCTACCTGATCGTCCGGCAGTCGGACGCCCACGCGTGGGCGGAGGCCATCGTCGACGGCCAGTGGCAGCGGTTCGACCCCACCGCGGCCGTCGCGCCATCCCGCATCGAGGTGGGACTAGGCGGCAGCCTGCCGGCAGGCGCGCCGGTCCCGTTCTATGCGGACGTCGAATGGGTTAACAACCTGCGGCTTGCGTGGGACGCGTTCAACTACGACTGGCGCCGCAACGTCGCCGGCTTCGACCGCGATCGGCAACGCGCGTTGTGGCGCGACTGGAAGCTCGACCAGTTCGCGCCGTGGCAGGTGGTGGCGCTCGTGGCCGGCATCCTGTTCGCGTGGGGCAGCCTCGTCGTCGGCTGGCTCATGTGGAAACGGCGCCGGCAGGAGCGCGCGCTCGTGCTGTGGGACGATCTCAACCGACGGCTTGCCCGCGCCGGCCTGCCGCGGCAACCGCACGAGGGGCCGCTCGCGTACGCCGCGCGCGCGTCGGCGCGCTGGCCGCAGTTCGCCATCGCGTTCGCGGCCATCGGCGAGTCGTTCGCGGTGCTGCGCTACGGCGCATCCGCGGTCGCAAGCGACCGCGCGGCGCTGGTCGCCACGCTGGAGCGCGCGATCGAGGTGCTGCCCGCGGCCGGCGAGCTGCGCACCACGGGATCGGCGTAACGCGCTGGTAGTACGCCTTTGCGAGCGAGGGAGCGAAGGCTCGCAGCACACGACCAATGAGCCGATCGCAAGAGCAAGCTGCATCCTCATGGCCAAACGGCGCGCATGCGCGCGCTACCGATCGGCCGCGAAGCGGCTATGAACGGCGCGCTTCGTGCCTGTTCTACGCGAAAAGCGCCCGGCCGCCCGAAGGTTTTCGCGCTGACTGCGTTTCGGCATCAAAACGCGCAGCGTTTTGATGCCGCCTAAAACAGCGCGTCGCGCGTATACCCCCGCCGCTCGAGCTTCGCCCGCAGCTTGTCGAGCGCCTCGCTCTGGATCTGCCGCACGCGCTCGCGCGTGACGCCGATCTCCGCCGCCAGGTCCTCGAGCGTCGACACTTCGCAGCCGTTCAGGCCGTAGCGGCGCTCGATCACGAGCCGCTGCCGCGCATTGAGTTCCGCGAGCCAGCCGGCCACCGACGACTCGATCGCGCTGTCGTGCAGCAGCAGTTCCGGCGCGCGGGCCTCGTCGTCGGCGATGCCGTCGGCCACCGTCAGGCCCGATTCGCGGTCGATCGGCGCGTCGAGCGACAGCATGTGCTCCTGATGACGCAGCAGCCGCTCGACATCGGCCACCGGCTTGCCCAGCAGATGCGCGACATCCTCGAGCGACGGATCGTGCGCGCCGGCGGGCGCATGCGTCTCGAGGTGGCGCAGCGCGCGCAGCACGACGTTCAATTCCTTCACGACGTGCGCGGGCAGCCTGATCGTGCGCGACTGGTTCATGATCGCGCGCTCGATCGACTGCCGGATCCACCACGTCGCGTAGGTCGTGAAGCGGAATCCGCGCTCGGGATCGAACTTCTCGAGCGCGTGGATGAGACCGAGGTTGCCTTCCTCGATCAGGTCCGGCAGCGCGACGCCTCGGTGCGTGTAGTGTCGGGCGATGCTGACGACCAGTCGCAGGTTGCGCTCGATCATCGTCTGCCGGGCGGCAAAGTCCCCGGCACGCGCCGCGCGCGCGAATTTCAATTCCTCGCTGGGCGTCAGAAGCGCGTGCTGGCCGACGTCGTTGAGGTAGAGCTGCGTAACGTCCGTGACGAGGTCGCCGGAAAGCCCGCCGGGGGGCTCGTCGAGCGGCAGGTCCGCCGAGTAGCGGTCGGGCTCGGGCGCCGCATCGGGCGACGGCGCATCGGGGTCCTGCTGCGCGCGCGGATCGCGAGTCATGCCGGGGAAGGGAACCGCGCCGTGTCCGCCCTACGCCGGCGGCAGGTAGCGCGCCGGATCCATCGGCTTGCCCAGGCGCCGGATCTCGAAGTGCAGCTTCACTTCGGTCGCGTCGGTGTTCCCCATCTCCGCGATCTTCTGGCCCTTGGTCACCGCCTGGCCTTCCTTGACCAGGATGTCGCGGTTGTGCGCATACGCGGACAGGTACGTCTTGTTGTGCTTGATGATGATGAGCTTACCGTACCCGCGCAGGCCCGTTCCCGCGTACACCACGGTGCCTCCGGCACTCGCCAGCACGGGCTGTCCAGCGGTGCCCGCAATGTCGATGCCCTTCAGGTTCGCGGTTTCGGAGAACGCGCCGACGACCTTGCCCTTCGCGGGCCACACCCAGTCGAGACGGTCGTCGTCGTCGCCGTCGCTGCCGGCCATCCGCGGTACGTCGGGCTTCCCTTCGGGCTTGAGCGCCTGGCTCGCGGCGGGCGCCGCAGACGCCACCGGCTCTGGCATGGCCTGCGCCGCGCGCGTCACGTCGCGCACCGCCTGCTCCGAATACGGTTCCTTGAGCGCCTTCGGCTGCGACTTGTAGCTGTCCGAATTGCGCGCAACCCCCACGGGCGGCGCGCCGCCCGCCGGCGCGGCCCCGGACGCGGGCTTCGCCTCGACGACCGCCGGCACCGTGCGCAGCGGTGCGGTCGTCACACCGCCCGCGGACCCGGCCTGCTCACCCGGTGCGCTCAGCCGCAGCACCTGGCCGACCCGAATCAGATTGACGTTCTCGATGCTGTTCCACGCGGCGAGTTCCCTGTAGTCGAGGCCGTGGTCCAGCGCGATCTGGTAGAGCGTGTCGCCGCGCTTCACCGTGTAGGACTGCGGACGCCAGTCGGCCTCCCCGGTCGCCGGAGCCCCGGGCGCACCCGGCGCGGCCCCCGGGCTGGTCGCGGCGGGCGGCGACTTCGGCGGCGCCGACGCGCGGTCCTCGACCGGCGCGCGCGTTTGCGACGCGCACCCGACCAGCACCGCGAAGGTGAGCGCGACCGCGGCAACGCGCAGCGGCGCGAGGGCAGCGGCGGTGATCTGCAGGAATCGCGCGGGCATCAGCAAATCGACAGCGGAAGGCTTGTGTTCGTTCACGCCAGTCCCGACAACAGTGGCACGAATCTTACCGCATCGAGCGTCTGTTCCTTGAGTCCCGCGGGCGTCATGTCGAGCACCGTCAGCCGCTGGACGCCGCGCTCGTCGCCCGTCTGCGCGAGCGGCAGCACCATCCGGCCGCCCGGCTTGAGGTAGCGCAGGAGCGGCGTCGGCACGTGCGTCGCGCCGGCGGTCACGATGATGGCGTCGACGGCGAGCGATTCCCCCAGGTCGTGGCTGCCGTCGCCGTGCTTCAGCGACACGTTGCGCAGCTTGAGCGACTGCAGGTGGCGCCGCGCCTTCGTGACGAGCGCGCCGATGCGCTCGACGCTGTACACATGCCGTGCGATGTGCGCGAGCACCGCCGTCTGGTATCCGCAGCCGGTCCCCACCTCCAGCACCGCGTCGAGTTCGCGGCCGTTGCGCGCGAGTTCGCTCATCCGCGCGACGATCCACGGCTGGGAGATCGTCTGCCCGTGGCCGATCGGCAGCGGCGCGTCGTCGTACGCGCGGATCGCGAGCGCCTCGTCGACGAAGATGTGGCGGGGAACGGCCGTCAGCGCGGCGAGGACGACCTCGTCGCGGATGCCCTGCTCGCGCAGGCGCTCGACCATCCGCGCGCGCGTGCGCGCCGACGTCATGCCGATTCCCGTGCGCCGCGTGTCGTCGCCGAGCGTCCCCATCGCCCGTCTCCCCTTCTTTGTGTGCTTCTACGTCACGTTGCGAACCACCCGAGCACGTCGGGTATCAGCTCGCGGTGCGTCAAGTCGATCTGCAGCGGCGTCACCGAGATCCGGTTTGTCGCGACGGCGTGAAAATCCGTGCCCTCGCCCGCATCCGCCGCGGGCCCGGCCGCGCCGACCCAGTAGACGGTCTCGCCGCGCGGATTCTGCGAGCGGATCACGTCCTCGGCCTTGTGCCGACGCCCGAGCCGCGTGACCGCAACGCCTTCGAGCGACGCAGCCGGGACGTCCGGCACGTTCACGTTGAGCAGCCAGGCGCCGGCCGGGGCGCGCGCGTGGCGCTCGACCATCTCCACGGCGAACTGCGCGGCGGTCGCGAAGTGCTCGGCCGTCTTCGACGCGAGCGACACGGCGATCGACGGGATGCCGAGCAGGTAGCCTTCCGTCGCGGCGGCGACGGTCCCGGAGTAGATCGTGTCGTCGCCCATATTCGCGCCGAGGTTGATGCCCGAGATCACCATGTCCGGCCGGTGGTCGAGCAGCCCGGTGACGGCGAGGTGCACGCAGTCGGTCGGCGTGCCGTTCACGAAGAGGAACCCGTTGGGCGCGCGCCGCACCAGCAGCGGGCGATCGAGCGTCAGCGAGTTCGACGCGCCGCTGCGGTCGCGTTCCGGCGCGACGACGGTGATGTCCGCGCAGCGGGCGAGCGCGGCGGCCAAGTGTTCGATGCCCGGCGCGAAGTAACCGTCATCGTTGGAAATGAGGATGCGCATCGGCGACGAGGAGAGGACGGTCGCGCGCGAACCCGCGCCACGCGACCCGCGCGATTATACCTTGCGGTCGTGCCTATAATGACCGCATGCGCCATGCGATCGAGGCTCCGGGAAGCGATTGTCGCGCGCTGTCGAACGCGCGGCGCGCATGATCGGCAGCCGCCGCTGGCTCACGGCGCTTGCGTTCGGCTCGGCGGCGCTCGCAATGCTGCCGGTCGTCGCGATCGTGGGGCGCGGGTTCGCATTCGGCGCCGGCGACACGTGGTTGCACTTGGCCAGCACCGTGCTGCCGCGCTACGTCGCCAACACGCTGATGCTCGTCGCGCTCGTCGGCGCCGGCGTGGCCGTGGGGGGCACGGCGGCCGGCTGGCTCATCGCGCGCCGGAGCTTTCCGGGCAGCCGGTTCTTCGCGTGGGCGCTGCTGCTCCCGCTCGCGATGCCTTCGTACGTGATGGCCTACGCGTACACCGATTTCCTCCAGTACGCGGGTCCTGTCCAGACGGCGCTGCGCGAAGTCTTTGGATGGACGCACGCCGACTACTGGTTTCCGGACATCCGCTCGCTCGAGGGCGCGGCGGCGATGTTCGTCTTCACGCTCTATCCGTACGTGTTCCTGCTCGCGCGGGCCGCGTTCCTCGAACGTCCGCCGGCGCTCGTCGAGGCGGCGCGCACGCTCGGCCTCGACCGCCGCCGCGTCTTCTGGCGCGTGGAGCTGCCGCTCGCGCGGCCGGCGATCGCCGGCGGCATCGCGCTGGCGCTGATGGAAACGCTCGCCGACTACGGCACCGTCGCCTACTTCGCCGTCGACACGTTCACCACGGGCGTGTACCGCGCGTGGTTTTCGCTGGGCGACCGCACGGCCGCCGCGCAACTCGCCACGGCGCTGCTCGTGTTCGTCATCGGCGCCGTCGCGCTCGAGCGCGCGTCGCGGGGCGCCGCCCGCTCCTACGGCGGCGCGCGGGGAAGGCAGGCCACGCGGCACGCGCCCATCCGCCTGCGCGGCGTGCGCGCAGCCGCGGCCACCACGCTCTGCGCGATTCCGCTTGCCGTCGGCTTTGTCGTGCCCGTGGCGCTGCTGCTGCGACTGCTCTTCGGCGAAGCCGACATCGCGCTGACCGCGCGTTTCCTCACGTGGGGCTGGAACAGCCTGCGCGTCGCGCTCGTCGCCGCCGCGCTGACCGTCGTTCTCGCGACGCTCGTCGCCTATGCGGTCCGCGTCGCGCCGGGCATCGTCACGCTCGCCGGCAGCCGTGTGCTCACGCTGGGCTACGCGGTGCCCGGCACGGTGCTCGCCGTGGGCGTCCTGCTGCCGCTCGGCGCCGCCGACAACTGGCTCGTCGCGACGGTGCGCAACGCGACGGGGAGCACGCCAGGACTGCTGCTGACGGGCACCACATTCGCGCTCGTGTACGCCTACGTCGTCCGCTATTTCGCCGTCGCGTGGAACGGCATCGAGCCCGGCTTCGCGCGGATCACGCCCGCGATGGACGCCGCGGCGCGGAGCCTGGGCGCCGGTCCATGGGAGACACTCTGGCGCGTCCACCGACCGCTGCTTTCGCGCAGCGTGGCCGCCGCGCTGCTTCTGGCCTTCGTCGACGTGATGAAGGAACTGCCCGCGACCCTCGTGCTGCGACCGTTCAACTTCGACACGTTGGCCACCCAGACCTACCTGTTCGCGAAGGACGAGCGCCTTGCCGAGGCCGCCCTCCCTTCGCTCGCCATCGTTGCCGTGGGTCTCGTTCCCATCCTATTGCTGTCGCGAATTGGAATCAGGCCGCGGACCGCTGCGCGGTCGGCGGCCTGATTCCAATTCGAGGAAGTCAGCGCGAAAAGCTTGGGAGCGGCCCGGCGTTTTTCGCGTAGCAAAGGCACGAAGCGCGCCGATCGCCGCCGCTACGCGGCTCGCTCAGTAGCGCGCGCATGCGCGTTGAATGCCCCTTCGAAGTCCTCTGCATTGCGCGTGGCGTCTCGCAGGCGTCAGTGCGTGGACCTTTAGGCCCGTTGCATCCTGTCGGCTCTCATCGCAGGCTTTCAATGCGCATACGCGCGCTACTGAACGGCGCGCGCAGCGCGCATATGATCGGCGCGCTTCGTGCTCTTTCTGCGCGAAAAGCGCCCGGCCGCCCGAAGCTTTTCGCGCAAACTGCAGTGGGGACCAAAACACGTAGCGCGAAGCGCGTAGTGTTTTGGTCACCTCCACCCACTCCGGTCCGCAATCCGCTGCGCCTCGGCGGTGTTCCTGCCGAGCGTGGCGATGGGCAGCGGGTCGATCCTGAACTTGCCCAGCGCGTCGAGCGCCGGATTGGCGACGGTGACGGCGGGCACGACCGGCCACTCGTTGTTGCCGTCGGCGAAGTAGCGCTGCGCATCCGCACTCGCGAGGTACTCCAGGAATTTCTTTGCGTTTTCGCGGTGCGGCGCGTTCTTCATCACGCCCGCGCCGGAGATGTTCACGTGCGTACCGTAGCTGTCCTGGTCGGGGAACACGACGGCGGTCTTCGCGACGATCTCGCGGTCCGCGGGCGCCGTCGACCGCATGAGCCGCACGTAGTAGTAGGTGTTCGTGAGCGCGACCGCGCATTCGCCGGCGGCGACCGCCTTGATCTGGTCCGTGTCGCCGCCCTTCGGCATGCGCGCGAAGTTGGCCACGACGCCCTTCGCCCACGTCTCGGCGCCCGCGTCACCCAGGTGCGCGAGCATCGAGCCGATCAGCGACAGATTGTAGGGATGGCTGCCGGAGCGCGTGCAGACCCTGCCCTTGTTCCTCGGATCGGCAAGCAGCTCGTACGTCGCGACGGCGCCACGGTCGACCATCGCCTTGTTGTACACGATGACCCGGGCGCGATACGAGAAGCCGTACCAGTCGCCGGCCGGGTCGCGGTACTTGGCGGGAATGCGCTCTTCCAGCACCGCCGACCGGACCGGCTGGAAAAGTCCCATCTGCTGCGCCTGCCACAGCCGCGCTGCGTCGACGATCAGCAGCACGTCGGCGGGACTTGCCGCGCCCTCGTTCTTCAGGCGCTCGACCAGCTGCTCGTCGCCGGCCTCGATCCGGTTGATCTTGATGCCGGTGGCCTTCGTGAAATTGTCGTACAGCGCCTCGTCGGTCTGGTAGTGGCGCGCCGAATAGAGGTTGAGGACGGGTTCCTCGGCCGCGCGCACAGGCATGGCGACGGCGAGAACCAGCGCGAACGCGGCGAACGCGTACGAGTGCTCACGCATGGCGGTGCTTTCCGTGGTTTTCGGGAGACAGGAGCCGGGAGAATAGCGGGCGCTTCGCGGGCTGTCAATACGAATGCGACTTATTCTTATTTGATTGCCGCATTGCTTGACCACGCGCAAACATCCCGCCCGGAAGCGCATCGGCGTCACCCGCTGTTGCGCAGTCCGGCGGCCAGGCCGTTGATCGTCAGGTGAATCGCGCGGCGCGTGCGCTCGTCCGTCTGCCCCGACCGGAACCGCCGCAGCAGCTCGACCTGCAGGTGATTGAGCGGATCCAGGTATGGAAAGCGGTTGCGGATGCTGCGTTCGAGCGTCGGGTTGTCGTCGAGCAGCTGCGCGCGCTGCGTGATCGCGGCCAGCGCGCGCACCGTTCGGCCGTGCTCCTCCGCGATGCGCGCGAAGATCGGCTCCCCCCCCCCC
>Ga0209253_10005597_pt1 | contig 10899 bp, 10 predicted proteins | sample FrelakmetBRP12BR_FD_187145 | JGI IMG/M metagenome (GOLD analysis project Ga0209253, IMG submission 187145) | Freshwater lake sediment microbial communities from the University of Notre Dame, USA, for methane emissions studies - BRP12 BR (SPAdes)... | ecosystem: Environmental > Aquatic >... | reverse complement strand
CGGCCTGTCGGTAGGGTTGATCGGCTGCATAGCGGCTGCGCTCACTCTGCTAGCGGCTGTCATCGTGGGCGGCCAGCCACGCCATATCGTCAAAGGGCTGGACTGGCGCACCCTGGTCTTCTTCTTTGGTCTGTTTGTCTGCGTGGGCGGTCTTGAGGTAACCGGAGTCCTCGGGAAGCTGGCTGATCTCATCGGCAAGGCATCCGGTGACAATCTGGTCATAGCCCTCACCTTCATACTATGGTTGTCCGCCTTTGCCTCCGCCCTCATTGACAATATCCCCTTCGCGGCCACCATGTGCCCTGTCATCCAACGCTTGGCGCTGGCACAGGGCTTTGAGACACAGCCGCTGGCCTGGTCGCTGGCCCTCGGCACAGACATCGGAGGCAACGGGACTCCTATAGGCGCTTCGGCCAATGTCGTCGGAACAGCCATCGCCGAGAAAGAGGGCTACAGAATCGGCTGGGGAAGATACTGCAAGTACGCCCTTCCAGCCATGATCCTGGTGGTAGGACTGTGCAACCTCTATCTGATCCTCAGATACGCCTAGCCTTGATTGCCTCAGACCCGCCATCACGCTGCGCCTCTGAGCATGATGAACCACGGCATCCCGCTGGTTCCATTACTCGTGCAGTTGCTCACTCGTCGGTTCCTTGCACCTGAGCAACCCTGAGCGTAGAATAGGCCATGCCAGAGGGATTCGTAATGTGGGCCGGTTCTTCAGAGGTGTCAAGATGGCGAGGGTGTCCGAGCGGACCTCTCAGCTGCAGCGTATGACCATTGCCAGACAAGCTGTCGCACGGCAGTAGCCGAGGAGTGGCACGAGACAACTGACGGCAGGGAGAATCGTTCAAAGGAGAGAATAGATGCCTAGAAGTCGTGGACGCGGACGAAGACGCCAAGGTGCGAGGCGGTTCGAGCAGAAGCCAGCCGCACGACTAATTGAGCGGCCAACGATTCAGAAGACTATGGGACCCACCACCACAACTCAGACTACTCGGGCACAGCGCCCAACCCAGGACCCTCTTACATCGATCAGTCATGTGAAGAGCGATATCATCAGAGTGGGCGTGGTGACCACGATCTGTATACTCCTGCTAGTTGTTCTCTGGGCTGTTCTACGGTAGCGCCGTGTACGGTTCCAGGCTATCCTCTACCCCTTCCCCAGATAGTCACATGACATGTCTGTGAGGTTCTGCTGGACTCCCTTTGCTCTAATGACGTTGATAGCCAGCATAACCCGCAATTTGTCGGCGAGACGGCCTGAATCCCTATAGGGAACATCCCGAGTTCTACTTCTCTCCTGTGCAGGACTATAATCTAAGGCATGGACCAGAAGTGGAACAATGCCCAGGCGACAGTGATCCATGGCGCAAGCCATCTTCCTGAGTCGCTTCTTGAAGCCATGAGCTTCTCTGCCTACCCAATCGTGTGGTGGCTGAATTTGGCGGCGTTCGTCGGGATTTTCTTCCTAGCCATCGTGGTCACTTTGCCCCTGGTGTTGGTCTCGTTGCCTTTCTTCCTTTGGACCAAGGTTTCGCAGAAAGGCAAGCCCCAGAGGTCAGGGCACGGTCTGAAGGCTAGGCTACCGCGCGAAAGTTGACTGGAAATAGGGAGCCTGCCGATTAGAACACCCTACCCCTTCAGCCCCAGATGGTGATAGGGCATCTCCCCTCTGTATCCAAGCTCAGGTTGACAGTCCCTACTCAGCCTCTGGTACCATCGAATGGGGGAGAGCGATGTCCAGGTTGTTGGCGAAGGTCAAATTGACACGCACTGGCATCGTCGTACTGAAGCCGGATTGACAGACAAGGTTCTGGTCGCCAATCGTGGCGAGATAGCCATCCGTGTCATGCGTGCGTGCCGCGAACTTGGCCTCAATTCCGTGGCTGCATATTCCTCGGTGGATAAGGATGCTCTCTTTGCGAAATACGCCGATGAAGCATACCCGCTGGGAGGGCCGACCCTAACCCAAAGCTACCTCAACATCGACAAGATCATTGGGGTGGCCAAGGCGTGTGGAGCTACTGCCATTCATCCCGGCTACGGTTTCCTGGCTGAAAACCCGCGCTTCGCTGCCGCCTGCGAGAAGAATGGCCTCAGATTCATTGGGCCTTCAAGCCAGGTGATCGAGCTGATGGGCGACAAGGTGGCGGCGCGTCGCGAGATGCGGAGGGCCGGCGTTCCCGTTGTGCCCGGCGCTGCTAGCTACGTCCGCAGCTTTGACGAGGCAAAAGCATCTGCCGACGAACTAGGCTATCCCATTTTGATCAAGCCATCAGGCGGCGGCGGTGGGATAGGAATGATCGCAGTCTATACTGAAAGGGAACTACAGAAGGCTCTCGATTCATCTGAGGCTATCGCCTCCAAGGCTTTTGGCGCGGCGACTGTTTACCTGGAGAAATACCTGCCTCGCGCCCGCCACATAGAGGTGCAGATACTGGCGGACTCGCACGGAAGCGTGATTCACCTGTGGGAGAGAGAATGCTCCATTCAGAGACGGCATCAGAAACTGATCGAGGAAGCCCCTTCTCCAGCCCTGACTCCTGAGCTGCGCCGCGAGATTACTGAGGCGGGAGTGAGAGCGGCCAGGTGGGTGAACTACTCCGGAGCTGGCACGATCGAGTTCATTCTCTACGAGGGCAAGTTCTACTTCCTCGAGTCCAACACCCGTATCCAAGTTGAACATGCGGTGACCGAGATGGTAACCGGCATCGACATTGTCAAAGAGCAGATTCGGGTGGGGCTAGGTCTCCCACTCCAGTTCAAACAGGAAGACGTTCGAGTCAAAGGGTGGGCCATAGAATGCCGCATCAATGCCGAAGATCCTTTCAACAACTTCTGGCCGTCGCCCGGTGAGTTGCGCGCATACCGCTCTCCAGGTGGCATTGGCGTGAGGGTGGATAGTGGTGTCTACACTGGCTACTGCATTCCACCACATTACGATTCCATGATTTCCAAGTTGATCGTCTGGGGCAGGGATCGAAGCGAGGCTATCACCCGGATGAGACGGGCGCTCTACGAGTACATCATTGTCGGCCCCCAGACCAACATTCCGTTACACAAGGCGGTGATGGAGAATCCGCGGTTCGTCGCCGGCGAACTCGAGACCCGCTTCCTGGAGAAGGAGACTGACCTCCTGGAGGACATGAAGAGGATCGCGGAACGCGAGAAGCCACTGGTGGACAAGCTGTCCCAGGTGTTCGACGAGAGGTAGCAGGCCCTAGTCCATCATCCCCGGCACGAGGGCCAGCAGCACGCCGGCCGCCACCGCCGTCCCGATGACTCCCGCCACATTAGGCCCCATGGCATGCATCAGGACGAAGTTGCTGGGGTCCTCCCTTTGGACTTCCTTCTGACAGACCCTGGCTGCCATAGGCACCGCCGAGACCCCGGCCGCCCCGATAACCGGATTCACCTTCCCCTTTGAGATCCAGTACATGAGCTTCCCCAGGAGAACGCCCCCAGCCGTGGCGAAAATGAAGGCTACACAACCGAGCACGAAGATCATTATGGTCTCCCACTCGAAGAAGGCTGCCGCCGTCAGGGTGGAGCCCACGGTGATGCCCAGTATGATGACCACGGTGTTCATCAGAGCGTTCTGCGCCGTGTCGGACAGCCTCTCTACCACCAGGCACTCGCGCAGGAGATTGCCAAAGGCGAACATGCCGATCAACGGGGCCGCCCGGGGAACCAGGATTCCACCCACAACAGCCACGATGATGGGGAACAGTATCTTGGCTGTCTTGGAGGCGCGCCGGGGCGCGTAGGGCATCCTCACCAGTCTCTCCTTCCTGGTGGTCAGCAGCCTGATGATGGGCGGTTGGATCACCGGCACCAGGGCCATGTAGGAATAGGCCGCTACGGCCACCCGCGCCAGGAGGTCAGGCGCCAGCCGTGTAGCCGTATAGATCGTGGTGGGGCCATCGGCACCTCCGATGATGCCAATGGACGACGCCTCAGCCAGATTGAAACCCAGGGCCACCGCTCCCACGAGAGCGACAAAAACACCAAATTGCGCTGCTGCACCCAGGAGAATGGTGTAGGGATAATTCAACATGGGTTCAAAATCGGTCATGGCGCCCAGTCCCAGGAAGATAAGCAGCGGAATGATCTCGGTATCCACCAGGTACTTCCTGAAGTAGTACAGTACGCCAGTGGCCGTGCCTGGCTCCCCGCCGACATCTCCGCCTATATGCACGAATTCATGCAGCGGCAGGTTGGCCACCAGGATACCGAAGCCGATGCCCACCAGGAGGAGCGGTTCGAACTTCCGGACTATACCCAGGTAGATCAGGACGCAGCCGATGACCATCATGCCCAGGATCTGCCATTCGTCGTAGATCCCCTCGAACCCTTCGAAGAGGAGCCTTATACTATCCCATTCCACGCCTAGCTTCCCCCTCGATCCCTACTGAAACTCAACCAGGATGGCCCCGTGGGCCACGTTCTGCCCCTGGGTCACGGAGACTTTCTTCACCACGCCATCGGCACCGGCCAGTATGTTCAATTCCATCTTCATGGATTCCAGAAGGACCATTTCTTCGCCGCGCTTCACTTTGTCGCCCGCCTTCACTCTCACCGCCAGCACCACACCCGGCATGGGAGCCGTAAGAACCTTGCCATCGGTAGCCGCCGGTGGCGTTGACGGCCCCTTCGTTCTTGGTGAAGGCACCGCCGGCGATGCTGTGGGAGCCACCGGATTGGCCGCCATGGACATGACGGGAGCCGGCCCCCGATCCACTTCCGGGGCATCGCTTTCCAGCCTCACACTGAACATCTCACCGTCAACGCGCACTTCGATGGTGGACTGGTTGAGGTCCCCTATCTCTACGCTGTACGTCTTGTCGTTGACGGTCAGTCTGAACGTCTTCCCCATTGCCGTCCTGCCTTTCCCCTTGAACGCATCGCCTGTTCTCTGCCTGACGCCGCCCACCGGCTGGGCTCACCTGACGGCCCAAGCGCGCCAGTCGCCCTCTGCTCCGGAATGACCTCCGTCTCCCTCTCCATGGCCTTGGCCAGAGCCACAGCCAAGACAGCCACCCTCTCTCTATCGGATTGCTCAGACATAATAGCCTCGGCCAACGCCGGTCCTTCCGTCTTCTTGCCTTTGTCCGGGAACAACCTGTTCATGATTATGATGGCCACCATCAGGATGAAGAGTGCGGCAAAGACCACTGCCATGCCCACCACGATCAGTAGTGCTCCTTCTTTCAAAGCCTCAATCCGGTCTGCGTCCATACGCTACTTCCGTCGCCTCGGCCCGGAGGCCATTTCACTATCAGGTTCTCCAGCCATCCAACTCCTGACCCGGCCTTGCCCACTGCCACACGCATTGGCCACTGAAGGCGCGACATCTCGCGCAGCTCGGTGTGGGAAAGAGAATGAGGCGGACAGCATAGTCCATGGACAAACTGACATATTGAATCTAGATATTACCTGATTTTTCCATCGAGGGCAACGTCTCTCGTGACCCCCGGTTTGCATTGAGAAATGCCTTTCGGTAAAATGACTCAGTCTCGGAAGGCCTCCGTGCGCAATCGGGGGTACGGCTGCCTGGCAGGCGCCGCTTCACCTCGGATCGGACGGAAGAGCATCCGGAAGGAAGAATGGTACCAGTAAATCTGACCAATGTCCCGGTGCTGGTCTTGAACCAGAACTTCGAACCACTCAACATATGCCGGGTTCGCAGAGCCGTGGTATTGGTTCTCGACGGCAAAGCAGAAGTAATCGAGAACGGCCGCGGCGAGTTGCACGCCATAACCACCTCTGTCCCCATTCCGTCGGTAGTCCGCCTCACCCAATTCGTGAAGCGCCCGCGCCTGCAGAAGCGCCTCACGCGCTTCGAGGTATTCAATCGCGACAAATACACCTGTCAATACTGCGGACGTGAGACCAAGGACATCACCCTCGACCACATCCTTCCCAAGAGCCGAGGCGGTACACATGAATGGTATAACGTCGTCGGTTGCTGCTTTTCGTGCAACCTGAGGAAGGCCGGCCACACACCGGCAGAAGCTGGCATGAGACTACTGCGGCAACCTCTCCCTCCCCCACCCACGGCCTTTTCCGTCCCCTACCACTACCTCCGCGCCCACGGCGAGTGGCAGAAGTTCGTCGCCAAAGCGAACTAGCGCTTTTGAGGCTTCTGCTGTCCCTTCTTTGGTGCCTCGCTTGCCGGCTTCCACGTCACCTTGCTGGCCGGAAACTCCACTGCGGCCTGGCTCTCCATCTGCACCATCACCGTCTCTTTTATGGCATTCACTCCTACCACAATCCCTTCGCCCAGTGGACTTGTCACCTGACGCCCCATGGCGGGCAACTTGCCCTTCATCGACCGATAGTACTCGGCCTCGTAGCCCAGACAGCAGAGCAAACGACCGCAAGTGCCGGAGATCTTCGCCGGCTCAAGAGACAGACCTTGCTCCTTGGCCGTCTTGATCGATAGCGGGTTGAAATCGGTCAGAAAAGAGGCGCAGCACAACGTGAAGCCGCAGCGGCCTACGCCACCCATCAACTTGGCTTCGTCTCTTGGACCAACCTGACGCAACTCTACGCGCGCCCTCAGAGCAGACGCCAGTTCACGAACCAACTGCCGAAAGTCTACCCGTCCCTCAGCACTGAAGAAGACGGTGACATGGCTGCAATCGAGGCTGCAATCGGCAGTGAGCACCTTGATGGGCAGACTGAGCTTGGTGCTCAACTCGGCACACGCGGACAGGGCCTCGCGCTCTTTCGCTCGAACGCCCTCCAGCCTTCCCGTGTCTTCGGGGGTTGCCAGGCGAAGAACCGGTTTCAACGGCTCGATCAGTTGGCTGGCCATGACCTGCTTGGGGGCAATCACCGTGCGGCCGATCTTCAAACCGCGCTCGGTCTCCGCCACAACCTGGTCGCCCACCTTCGGATCCAACCCCGCGGGAGCAAAGTAGTACACCCTGCCGGCCCGCTGGAAACGTATGCCGACAACTTCTCTCGGCTCATCAGGCTTGATCTCTACCGGCTTGGGCGGCTCTTCCCTGGGCACCACTGCTACAACATCACCTGCCTCGAGCTCTTCCGCTTTGAACACCTCCATCGGAGGCAGATCTACCACAGAACCATCAAACACGTTGTCCTCAGGCGGACGTTCCATCTCAGTCATTCTTCTTCCTTCGTCTCCTAGCCAGTCTCACTTCCACAGCCTGTGAATGCGCGTCCAGTCCTTCGGCCCTGGCTATCGTGGCCGCGGCCGGACCAATCTTTCCCAGGGTCTTTCGGTCAATAGCTACCACACTGGTCACCTTCAGGAAATCGTCCAGAGTGACCGGCGAACTGAAATGCGCGGTGCCGCCGGTGGGCATGACATGGCTGGGACCGGCAACATAATCTCCCACGACTTCCGGCGAGTCATCGCCGATGAAAACGCCACCGGCGTTTCTAACCTTCTCGGCCCAAGTCCAGGCATCCTTAACCATCAAGGAAACGTGCTCCGGAGCATAGTCATTCACCAGGCCTACCGCGGTGTCCATGTCCGGAACTAGCACGATGCCGCCCTTGTCCTTCAGAGACTCGCGAATAACAGAACACCTACCAAGTCGGGCCACCTGCTTGTCCACCTCCCGGCTCACCGCATCCGCCAGTCTTTCGGACGTCGTGATAAGGATGGCGGACGCCATGGCGTCATGTTCCGCCTGGGCCAGAAGGTCGGCCGCACAGTAGGCCGGGTCTGCGGTGTCATCCGCAACCACGATGGTTTCTGTTGGCCCGAAGAACCCGTCTATGCCCACTGTTCCGTAAACCGTCTTCTTGGCCAACTGGACGAAAATGTTGCCCGGCCCGCATATCTTGTCCACCTTCGGAATCGTCTTGGTGCCGAATGCCATGGCCGCCACGGCCTGCGCTCCACCAACCTTGAACACACGGTCTGCCCCGGCGATATCCGCAGCCAGCAGGGTCATCGGCGAGATCTCTCCGTCAGAACCGGGAGGGCTGGTGACGATAATCTCCTTGACGCCGGCCACCCTGGCCGGAATAGCTGTCATGAGAAGAGTGGACGGATAGCTGGCCTTGCCGCCGGGGACATACAGGCCCACCCTCTCCAGCGGCCGGACCCACTGCCCCAGGCCGCCTTCGCCAAAGTCCACCCAGCTCTGCCGTTTGCATTTCAGGTGGAAGGACCTGATCCTCTCAGCAGCCACTTCCAGGGCGGAGACCAGGCCGGCATCCACGTTGGAGCGAGCCCCGTCAATCTCCTTCCTGGTCACTTCCAGGCGCTTCAGCTTGACTCCGTCCAGGCGCCACTCGAGGTCCAGAAGGGCCTGATCTCCCCGGGCGCGCACCTCGGAGAGAACGTGCTCCACCACCTCCTGCAGGCTCATCGGCTTGCCGAAGGTCTCGGCTATTCTCTCCATCAACCAAGGAGGCCCCTCCTGCGTTTCCGGCGGAGTGCGCTTCAGCAGGGTCGCCCTGGCCTTCTTCACATCACGAATTATCTTCAAGTCTCACCTTCATCAGTCAGACTGCCCATACCATTATTACCACGTCCCACCAAGGGAGGTTGATTCAGACTAAGCCCTCAAGCCCGAAACCCCACTCTCACCAAGCTGTCATTGCGAGCCATTCTCCATGCCAAGACAGGAGAAGGCGCGGCAATCTAACCGTTCATCCAACGACATGACACCCCACCCTGAGATTACTTCGTCGCTCCACTCCTCGCAATGACAACTGGGCAAGGATAGGGGACACCCCCAAACCCTCGTTCCTACAGCGCATGCTGCAGGACAATCGTCTCTGTCTCCGACGGCAGCTTGTCCTTCTTGATCTCCGTCTCGCTGGCAGCCAGCCGGCTGACGTTCTTCCTGCCTTTCAGAAAATCCTCGACTCCGGTGATAGGGTAATCGCATTTCGCCGTCTTAACGTGCATCGGAATCACCACCCCGGGCTTCAGGGCCTCGCAGACGCCAGTGGCTTGCCTGGCATCTATGGTGTAGAATCCGCCCACTGGAACGAGCAGAACGTCCACAGCGCCTATCTCCTTCACCTTCTCCGCATCCAGGTCATGCCCCAGGTCACCCAGGTGGCAAAGGCGCACTCCATCAATGGTGAAACAGAAGACTATGTTGTTTCCGCGTTGAGATCCCTTGGCGCCATCGTGGTAGCAGGACACCCCCAGGAACTCAATTCCCTTGACGTTCTTGGCCCCCGGCGCATCAACCACAGCCGGCTTGCCCTTCACCGCGCCCACATTGTTGTGGTCCTGGTGTTGGTGGCTCACAGTCACAATATCCGCCGTCTCCTGAATCTGACCGTACTCGATGCCCCCACCCCGGGAATAGGGGTCAGTGATCACCCTTACCCCACTGTTGGAAGTTATCAGGAAAGACGCATGCCCCAACCACTTGATCTTCATGCCGACCACCTCCGTTCACGCGCAGATGACCCAACACCAAAGTTGCCTTCCGTCATTCCCGCGGAAGCGGGAATCCAGAGCCCGTATGCCCTGTAGCGCTTATCCGATGGCTCCGTTGTCAACCCCCTTGATCCCCCACTCCTCCCCAGTCCCCCTTTGACAAAGGGGGATTCAGGGGGATTTCCTCACGTACCGTCTCCAGGACGCCGACCACGTTCTCGACCACTTCCCGATTGGAGAACCTAAGCACCCTCAGCCCTATTGCCCTCAGGTAATCATCCCTGATGGCATCGTTCTTCGCCCCCGCCTCTTCGTAGTGCTGACCTCCATCGATCTCAACGACCAGCTTTGCCTGAGGGCAATAGAAGTCGACAATATAGTTGCCGATGATCTTCTGCCTGTAGAATTGGGCACCACTCAACTGCTTCCCTTTGACCCTTGACCAGAACAGCCTCTCCGCCTCGGTCATGTTATTCCGCAGTTGCCGAGACACCTCTTTCAGGTTTCCGTTATACGTCAACATGACCCTTGGAGACCTTGAAAATCCCCTTATGCTCCCCTTTTTCAAAGGGGAAGGCTCCTCAATCCTTTCATACAATGACTATCCTGCCCCGAATTCTTCTCTTCTGCCGACCCTTTCTACGCTACTCCGCCGCCAGACTCATGACCAGGTTGACCAGAGTCCGGACGGTCACCCCCGTCGCCCCTTTCACCACGTGGCCCTTCTCCTTGCTTTTCAGAGAAGTGCCGGCTATGTCCAGGTGTACCCAGGGGGTGTCACCCACAAACTCGCCCACGAAGAGCGCCGACGTTATGGCACCCCCGGGTCGGCCACCCGTGTTCTTGAGATCGGCCACATCGCTCTTGTACTGCTCCTTGTATTCCTCAAACATGGGCATCGGCCACATCCGCTCGCCGGCTGTCGCCGCCGCGGCTATGACCTTCTTCGAGAACTCTTCATTGTTGCTGAACACGCCCACCGCCACATCTCCCAGCGCCACGCGAATGGCACCCGTCAGCGTGGCCACGTCCACCAGCGGAGACAGTCCATTCTTCACCGCATACGAGAGGGCATCGGCCAGAATCAGCCTGCCCTCAGCGTCGGTGCTGATGATCTCGATGGTCTTACCATTCATGGCCTTGACAACATCGCCCGGCTTCAGAGCGCTGCCGCCTGGCAGGTTTTCGGTCGCTGGGACGATGGCCGTGACGTTGATCTTCGGCTTCAGTTTGCACACGGCGCGCAACGTAGCCATGACCGTGGCCCCGCCAGCCATATCCCCCTTCATATCACCCATATCATCAGACGGCTTGAGCGAAATGCCTCCAGAGTCGAAGGTGATGCCCTTCCCCACCAAGCCAACGGCCTTCTGAGAACCAGCGTCACCCTTGTAGGAAAGGATAATGAACTTGGGGTCCTGGTGGCTGCCCTGGGAAACACCCAGCAAACCTCCCATCCCCAGCTCTTTCATCTGCGCCCGTTCCAGCACTGTCAACTCCAAACCGCATTC
>Ga0209253_10005596_pt1 | contig 10900 bp, 10 predicted proteins | sample FrelakmetBRP12BR_FD_187145 | JGI IMG/M metagenome (GOLD analysis project Ga0209253, IMG submission 187145) | Freshwater lake sediment microbial communities from the University of Notre Dame, USA, for methane emissions studies - BRP12 BR (SPAdes)... | ecosystem: Environmental > Aquatic >... | reverse complement strand
CTGCGCCATCCCTCATTCTGATAGCCGAACATGAACATAGGGTCAGGAAGGCTCTTTGCCTGTGGCACTCTGTATGCTGAGGCCTTTACCATTGACTCAAAAGCAAGAAGCTCAGGATTACTTTTCAGGGCTTCGTCAATCAATTCCTGAAGCTTCAGATCTTCAGCGAATGCAAAAGGAGCAAAAAACATAAGCAGTACGCAAATAGCAGAACACAAGCAGAGTAATGCGTATCTGCGAAAAAATATGTGCAGGTTATTAAGTTTTAATTTTTTGCCTCTCTCTGAGAGCATGTTTTTCAAGGTTAATGTACATCAATGCTGAACTTCATCGAAGCTTTTTTTCCGCCTTTTGTTATCTTCACAGCAATATTCCAGGGACCGGTCATAGAGATGTTCATCTTTGCCTTGTACATATTCCCTTTTAATTCTGCATCTGTCTTATAGTTCATTGCCGGCATTCCCGGCATCGCAGGCATTGAATATTCAACCTTCACCTTTGCATCCGTTACATTCTTACCCGAAGCATCCATGATATCAATTTTCATATTATTATCACCAACTACAGGCGGGTTCTTATCTATCTTCACGATTACATTATATTCACCGGCCTTTTTCGTCACCTCATAATCTTTAGCATAGGCAATGCCTGCAATCAAAAGCATAGCAACTATCATAAACATCACTTTTTTCATGAACTTATCCTCCTTTTGTTTTAGTATATTCGCAAATGAAATCAGTTTCAAGTAAGTTGATTTTTTGCTAAAGGGATGGAGGAGTCTGAAAATTCTTAATTGCTGAGCAAAGAGACTGTATTTTCTAAACTTTTCATGTCTTCGGCATTCATTATCTTTACATCAGAGACTATTCTTTTTATCAAACCCGACAGAACCTTTCCGGGCCCGACTTCCACAAATGTCGTTACCCCGAAGTCTGCAATAGTCTTTATAGAATCTTCCCACAGAAGCGGGTAGCTGAGTTGTCTGATGAGCGAAGCTTTTATGCTCTCACTATCATGCAGAAAGGCAGCCTCCGCATTGTTTACTATAGGGATTGCAGGATTTTTCAACAGTGTCGAATCAAGCAATTCTGCAAGTTTGTCAGATGCAGGCTCCATTAATTTGCAATGTGACGGAACACTCACTGCAAGCGCGACTGTTCTCTTTGCTCCGGCATCATCACAGAGTTTTATTGCTTCCTGAACTGCATTTTTCTCCCCTGCAATCACTATCTGACCGGGACAGTTATAATTTGCAGGAGCAGCATATCCTGATTGCAGAGATTTGCATATCCCGTCAACCTTCTCTCTCTCCAAACCAAGGACTGCTGCCATGAGTCCTTTTCCCTCCGGGACAGCCTCCTGCATAAACAGTCCCCTTTTTTCAGTCAGTATTACCGCATCAGACAGCGACAGGCTTTCAGCGGCAACTATTGCCGAATACTCTCCCAGGCTGTGTCCTGCAACAACAGATGGTCTTGTGCCCCTGGATAATAATACCCTGGATATAGCAATGCTTACAGTAAGGATACATGGCTGAGTCCTGAACGTCTTGTTTAATTCATCCTTTGGACCGTTGAAACACAGGTCTGCAAGATCATAACCTAATGCTCGGGAAGCCTCCTCAAAAACCTCTCTTGCAACATCATAGTTCTCATATATTTCCTTGCCCATTCCCACATACTGTGAACCCTGACCGGGGAAGACGAATGCAATTTTCATTAAGAAATACCTTTCGCTACTTTGATCTTCTTAATCAGCAATGGCACGATCTCATATACATCGCCGACGATTCCATATGTAGCGACATTGAATATCGGGGCTTCAGGGTTTTTGTTTATAGCAATGATTATGTCTGATGACTGCATACCGACAAGATGCTGGACTGCCCCTGATATTCCGCAGGCGATATAGATTTTCGGGCAAACAGTCTTGCCTGTTTGACCGACCTGATGCCTGTACGGAATCCATCCGGCATCAACACAGGCCCTTGAAGAGCCAACAGCGCCGCCGAGGAGTTCTGCCAGTTCTTCGATTAATTTAAATCCTTTCGGATCTCCAAGCCCCCTGCCTCCGGATACGATGATCTCTGCCTCCTGCAGATTAACCGCTATATCTGACACCTCTTTGACCGTCTCCAGCACCTTTGTTCTGGAAGAAAGACCGTCCGTCTTGATTTCTATTATCTCGCCTTTTCTTCCCTCTTCATATAGTCCGCGCTTCATTACTCTTGGCCTGACAGTAGACATCTGCGGTCTGTTGTTCGGGCAAAGTATCGTTGCCATGATATTACCGCCGAATGCCGGCCGGATCTGGAGGAGGTTATTTGTCTCCTTATCAATGGCAAGAGATGTACAATCTGCTGTCAGGCCTGTTCTTAATCTTGCAGCCACCCTCGGGAAAAAAGAACGGCCAACAGGTGTTGCCCCCGCGAGCACAACCTCAGGCTTGTGTGTTTGAATCAAAGAGGTCATAAGTTGAGAGTAAGGCTCGTCATTGAATGTATCGAAAACAGGATTGCCTGATTGATAAACCTTATCTGCTCCCCATTTAATCAGTTCCCGAGCCTCTGATTCAGGCGCTCCGAAAAGGACTGCTGCGAGTTCTGTATTCAGATCATTAGCGAGATTTCTTCCAACTCCCAATAGTTCATATGCTACAGACGAAACCTTGCCGTTCCTCTGTTCAGCAAATATCCATACACCTTTATATGACTTCAGGTCTATTTCCTGAGTGACCTCTTTATCAACTTCTATGATCGCACCCTCAGGGCAGATATTGATGCAGGTCATGCATGCCTCGCAGTATTCATTGATAAAAGCCTTGCCGTCTTTCATCTCAATTGCTGACACAGGGCATGATGCAAGACATTCTTCACATCCGGTACACTTGTCTCTGTTTATTATTACAGGCATTTAATCTCCCTCAGCTCCTGGATTAAGGCATCGACCTGCTCTTCCGTGTCGCCTTCAAGAATCTTTCTGCCAGACCTTGCCTCAGGGGTAAAGATATTTTTTACCTGTGTCGGTGAACCTTTCATCCCTATGTCGTTCTGATCTGCCATAATATCTGATGCTCCCCATTTCCGAATCACTGCCTTTTTCGCAGCCATCTTGCCCTTCAATGACGGGAGCCTTGGTTCATTCAGCTCTTTTACCGCAGTCAGAAGGACAGGGAATGAAGATTCAACAATGTCGTAACCCTCATCCATTAACCGTTGAACTTTTATAGAATTCCGGGTAACCTCTTCTATCTTTCTCACATATGAGATATGCGGGATGTTCAGGAATTCTGCTGTCTCCGGGCCAACCTGAGCTGTATCACCGTCTATCGCCTGTTTTCCGCAGATAATAATATCAGCGCCAAGCTTTCCGATTGCCTTTGATAGGGTGAATGAAGTTGCCCAGGTATCAGAGCCTGCAAATGCCCTGTCAGAGAGTAGGATACCATCATCGGCGCCCATTGATATGGCATCTCTAAGGGCAGACTCTGCCTGGGGAGGCCCCATAGTCATGACAGTCACTTTACCCCCTACCCTTTCTTTTATCTGAATCCCTGCCTCAATGGCATGCATGTCAAATGGATTAATTATGCTCGGAACACCTTCTCTGATAAGTGTTCCTGTTTCCGGATTGATCCTTACTTCAGCCGTATCAGGAACCTGTTTTATGCAGACAATAATGTTCATTTTGTCTGATCCTTTCATAATTTAAAAACTATATCAAACTGGGTTGATATTATACGCCGTCGATTTTATTGATGTAAACCAAACAATGTAAAGCTTTTTAATGTTATAAGCAGACTTGTTGAAATATGCCTGTAGTAATTTACTTCAATCCAACCTGAAACCGGTAGTTTTGATAGCTGAAGATCATCCCGTTCTGCATTATCTCTTCAAGTTTCAGACCGGCAGACAGATATTGACCTTCTCTCATCATCTGACCATTGATTCTCACCGAACGGGAACCCGGGTCTTCAGAATACAGAAATGTCGAGATGGCAAAAGCCGGCAGTTTCTGCTGTAAGGATTGAGGCAGTTCGCTAATATGATATATTTTGTTCGGTAACGGAAGAGGAAGATGGTTATCATCCGGTTTTGCCTCGAATGCCGTATCCCCTGCCTCCTCTTTCTTCGGTGGAGTTATTGAAGATGCTTCACGTGTTATCTTTGTTTCAGGCATTGCCTTCTGCTTTTCTTTTATGTCTTTTCTCACATCGTTCCCGGCGTTCAACTTTTTAGATTGCTGAAGGGCATTCTTCTTAACGGAAGATATCTTAGTGTCAGCCAATTGTGACTTTGCAACAATCTGCTTATCAGAAGCTGGATCTAAAACTGTCTGCGGCTTTTTTGACTTCCATGGGGATACCCAGATTAAAACAACGGCATTTAGCAGCAAGACCATCAAAATCAATAAAATCCATAAAGGACGCTTTTTCGTTCCTGGCATCTGTATATCCTGAACCGTCATAATATCCGGGACCGATCCGCGCTTTCGCTCTTTATCTGATTTTTTCAGGGCGTCAAGGATATAAGACATCTTATTTGCCTTCCCCCTGTTTCTTTTTTAATGCAGGCTCATCAGTTCCGGTTGCATTATTGAAATGAATTATGGTTTGGGACCCTATGACCCCGTCAGGTTCAAGCCCTTCTGAAAGCTGATACTGTTTCACCAGGCCGACGAGTTTTTCATCATATACAGGGTTTTTTCTTGTCTGATGTTTCCTTCCCTGAACAACTGACAGTTGCTTGTCCAGCCAGCCAACTTCTGATCCCTTATGACCAGGATACATTGTGCCTTTATAATTTTCCGGTGTTTTATACAAAAGTATATGTTCTCCTGTCCATTTTTTTTCAAGTTCTTTAAGATCTATTGTTCTCGTTTCATTATTAACAACACATGTTGCAGTCTGGCCCTCTAATGCCGTCAATGTTGCATAAAACTCCTGACCTTTATCATCAAGAATTCTGAGTACCGCAGGTCTGTTTAAATGAATCAGATCATTGAAGATAACCGGCTTATCCATACACCGTAAGCCATGAACGAGCACCTGTTTGCATGCATCGATGTCCCCTATGCTGTCGTAAGGAATATTCCACTGTTTAAACAACGACTCGAAGGCTGTATCCCTGCTCTGTTCTATTGGTTGGCCAGAGGGCCATCCTAATGTGTCCAATGTTTTGACTTCCGGAGTCTGCATTGTCTTGCCTGAAATAGCCGTGACTTTTATCTTTGGCGGCTGAACTTTATTATTGTAATAGGTAGCAGCAATCGTTGCTCCGAGACCAATGATCACTAAACTGGCCAACGCCCATCTCAAGATTTTTGATGGTTGTCTCCTGATTCTTTTTTTCCCGAAAACCTCATCCGCAGCCTGCAGCAAAGTTATGATATCGACAGTGTCTTTACCCTGAGTATAGGCGCCGAGCAACGTTCTGTCACAGATTACGTTGATCAACCTTGGTATTCCGCGGCTAAGATGATGTAGCCTGGCGATGGTAGCATCAGGGAATATCCGTCCGCTGCCTCCGGCTATTTTCAGGCGGTGATCCACATATGCCCGCACCTCTTCCTTTGATAGTGAACCAAGATGATACCGGGCCGTGATCCTCTGAGACAGCTGCTCCATATCGGGTCGGGAGAGCATATCCCTGAGTTCAGGCTGACCTATTATGATTATCTGGAGAAGCTTGTGCTGGTTTGTCTCAAGATTAGTGAGTAAGCGGACCTGCTCCAGTACATCCGTCATAAGATTCTGGGCCTCTTCGATTATAATCACAGTCCTGCGGCCTCTGGCATAAGCGTCGAGGAGATGCTGATTTATCAGATCAACATAAACTTTTATGCTCTTGTTGTCTGCAGGATACCGGATGCCCAATTCGTCGCATACTGTCGCGAGGAGTTCTTCGGCTGTTACTTTGGGATTCAGTATGAACGCTATGTCTGCATTTTTTGGAATCTGTTCCAAAACGCAACGGCTTAGAGTAGTTTTCCCTGTTCCAACCTCTCCGGTGAGCATAACAAAGCAACCTTCACTTTGCAATCCGTACATTAAATGAGCCAACGCCTCCCGGTGCTGGTGGCTAAGGTAAAGATACCGGGGGTCGGGTGAGATGGAAAATGGCAATTCTTTTAAACCAAAGTGTTCTTTATACATATTATGTATCCAGTATTCTTCTGACCTTTGTTAAAAGTTCATCCGGCATAATGGGTTTTGATATGATATCCAATTTTTCTTCAAGGATACCCCTTTTATGAATAATATCTGAACTGTACCCGCTTATAAAAATAACTTTCATGCCGGGATTCATTTTTATGATCTCATTATATACATCTTTGCCATTTTTCTTTGGCATTATAACGTCAAGGATAACAAGATTTATCTCGTTCTGATTCGCACTGAACACCCTAACAGCATCTTCTCCATCAACTGCCTCAAAAATCGTATATCCGTTCTTTAAAAGCATTTCTTTAATAAACTTTCTTACATAAAGATCATCTTCTCCTATGAGAATTGTTTCAGTGCCTGCAATAACCGGGGACACCCCGGCAGGCTGTTTATCTTCAGCCTTTGCCTGAATCAAAGGAAGAAATATTTTAAATGTTGTTCCCTTGCCGGGCTCACTGTATGCGTTAATATACCCTTCATGCTGTTTTATTATCCCGTATACCATAGCAAGGCCAAGCCCTGTTCCTTTGCCGACCGCCTTGGTTGTGAAGAACGGCTCAAAGATTCTTTCCTTTGTCCTTTCATCCATCCCTGTCCCTGTATCCTCAAAGGCAATAAGGGCATACGGCCCTGGCTTTCCATATCCATAAACCTTTATGAATTCCATTCCCAGTTCAACTCGGTCGGTACTGATGATGATACTCCCTCCGTCAGGCATCGCATCCCTCGCATTTGTGGCAAGGTTCAGCAATAACTGTTCTATCTGCGTACTGTCAGCTGTTATGGTTAAATCTTTATCGCTAAGAATAGTCGTAAATTCAATGTCCTCACCGATAATCCTGGACAGCAGTTTTTCAACTTCTCTTATAGTATTGTTCAGATCTACCGGTTGAGGACGGATTATCTGTTTTCTGCTGAAGGTAAGGAGTTCATTTGTGAGAACAGCAGCCCTTTCTGAAGCGCTCAGTATCTGATTTACATAAGAACTCGCCTGTTCATCCTTCGTGACTTCTGCCTTTAAAAGGTGCCCGTATCCTATGACAGCTGTCAGGAGATTGTTAAAGTCATGTGCAATGCCTCCTGCAAGCTGACCGATAGCCTCCATCTTCTGTGCCTGGAAGAGTTGTTCTTCAAGTTTCTTATGCTCGGAGATATCTTCGACAACTGAAATAAAATATGCCGGGCTGCCCTGAAGATCACGGACAAGAGATACTGTCAGGTTAACCCATATAAGTGAACCATTTTTACGTATACAGCGCTTCTCCATGGAGAAATTCTTGATTTCATCTGTAAGCACCTTGCGGACATTTTCAAGATTTGGAGTAAGATCATAAGGATGTGTAATTTCCAGAAATGTTTTACCGAGTAAATCTTCCCTTGTGTATCCGAGAATATCACACATTTTCTGGTTGACCAACAGGTATCGCCCATCCGGTTGCACATGGGCAACCCCGACAGCAGCCTGTTCAAACGTGGCACGGAATGCATCAGTTAGCCTGTTGCATTCGATCATCTTCAGTTGAAGCTGCTCATTCATAATTTCCAAATCATCAGCTTCTAATTTTTCACGTTGTTGTTCCGCTGATTCCAGAGCTGCAAATTGCAGGCGCAATGCAGCCAATTCCCTGATAAGCTGATCCTTTTTCTTATATCTGTCTTGCATGTATGATAATTAGCTTTATGTCCGTTTGTAAGTTAAAGGTTAACTGCCTTCTCTCTATCTGTAGTTCACGAACGCGATATGGTAATCAAACTCCTTCCCTTTCAGCATTGCCATTACTGACTGCAGGTCATCAATCTTTTTTGCCCTTACCCTCACCTGGTCTTTCTGTATCTCGGCCTGGACCTTTATCTTCATATCTTTAATGAGCTTAACTATATCCTTTGCCCTCTCAGCAGATATGCCCTGCTGGAGGTTGACAACCTGCCGCACTGTCTCTCCGGCAGCTTTTTCGATCTTTCCAAAATTCAAAGATTTCAGAGAAACATTCCGTTTTACAAATTTATTTTTAAGGATCTCCGTAATACTCTGGAGCTTGAAATCGTTATCCGAGGTGAGTGTTAGCTCTGACTTGTTTTTATCGAGCTCAATATTACTCTCGCTCCCCTTAAAATCAAACCTCTGGCCTATCTCTTTCATGGCCTGCTGGACTGCATTTAAGACCTCCTGCATATCTGTTTGGCTCACAATATCAAAAGAATGTTCATCTGCCATAAATCTCTCCTTTAACTATAAATTTTATATGTATCGTTACTCAATTGGTAAAGGCCGGTATGTTCTTTTTCAGAATTACATGCAGATGCATTTTATCATCTTTATTAATTGAGTTGAATGTATCAACTGCAGCCTGTTTTATATCATCTAAGATATCAGCGGCTAACACAAGACGGAATCTGTTGAAACCCGAACTGTCTCTGTCCTTTTTCCCGGCATTATAGAGAAGCGTGAGAATTTGGCTGACCGGGTCTGATTCATTTACTTCTGCTACATAAATCAGCAGCCTGTTGCCGATATTTACCCTGTTTTTTACTGCGAGGTCATTTATTTTAATATCGCTCTGACACTCTATATAACGAAACACTTCCTCGGGGCAACCGCATCCGAGAATACGCTGGACAAAGGTTGTAATGTTTTCATCATTAACCATCGGTACATGTTATTATAACAAAATCTTATCTCTTTGCTTGATGTTACAGGTTCTGTATCAAAGGTTGTTTTTCGCATGTCAATCTCTTACCCCCTCAAACACATCAATAAATCTGAACTGTTCTGCATCGAACAAGCCCTTGTCGGTCAGCTTTAATTGGGGAATAACAGGTAAGGACATAAAGGATAATGTCATGAAAGGGGCTTGTAATGTTGAACCAAGCTGCTTTGCCATGTTATTAATTTCATGGTATCTTTCTGCCACTTCAGTGTAATCTCTGTCGCTCATGATCCCTGCCACTGGTAGAGGCAACAGCTCTTCTCTATTATTACTTACTGCACCGATTCCACCTTTTGTTCTAATGATCAGATTGACCGCACGGCAGATAGCTTCGTCTGTAACTCCAACAGCAATAATGTTGTGTGAATCATGGGCTATACTTGAAGCAATAGCTCCATTTTTCAATCCAATATTTTTTATGAAACCGATCATAACCCTGGATTCCTTATAGCGATTTATTATTGCTATTTTTAAAATATCCCTGTCCGGATCTGATACCGCATTTCCATCCGCTATCATGGTGTTTGCACTTAATCTGCCTGTAATTACCTGACCATCTATTGCTTCTATCACGTTTATTTTCCTATTCCTGGCAGGTAGGACAAAATCGCTAACACTTTTTTCTGCAGCATGAAAATTGTTAACTATCTGAGGCGGTTGATTGACAATACAAGACTTCCCCTCTTCCGCAACAACCTTGCCGTTTATATAGGTCTTTAATAGAGTTAATTCTTTCAGATTATTTATAACAAGGAAATCAGCGCTATCACCTTTACGCAGCATTCCCGTGTCCAGTCCATAATGCAAAACAGGATTCACACATGCGACCCTCAGAACCTTCATCAAGTCAACGCCATACGTTAAAGCTGTTTTCACCATCTCATTTATGTGTCCTTTCAGGAGGTCATCCGGGTGCTTGTCATCACTGCAGAACATGCAGCTTTCATAATTGTCATCTATCAGCGGGATAAGCTCATCAAGGTTTTTAGCAGCAGAACCTTCTCTGATCATTATTTTCATGCCGAGCCTGATCTTCTCAAGCGCTTCTTCTTTAGTGAAGCTCTCATGGTCTGTAGATATTCCTACCTTTATATATGTCTCCAGGTCTTTTCCCCTGAGCCCGGGGGCATGGCCGTCTATTACCTTCAAGTATTTTCTCGCAATCCTTATTTTTTCAGATATATCCGGATTACCCCTGATAACTCCGGGAACATTCATGACCTCTGCGAGGTATTTTATCTCCTCCATTCTTAAAAGCTGCTCAACCTCCTCAGGCCCCAGGACTGCTCCGCTTGTCTCAAAATCAGTTGCCGGCACACAGGATGGAGCGCCGAAATAAATTTTCAGGGGAACTGTTTTTGAATTCTGTATCATGTAGTCAATTCCTGTGGCTCCGAGGACATTTGCGATCTCATGAGGATCTGATACTGAGGCCACAGTTCCATGGATCACAGCGATCCTTGCAAATTCAGACGGAACAAGCATTGAACTCTCTACATGAAAATGCGAGTCAATGAATCCGGGAATAATAAAGCTTTGATATGTTGTCCTTTCTCTTTTGATATCAGCTATCCTGCTGTTGCAAATCACGAGTGTTCCGGGATATATCTCGCCCTTCAGGACATCTACGATGTTGCCTGAGACTGTCTTTATGTCTTCTTTCATGATTTAATCTCCGATATTGTTATTTTTATATCATGTTTATGCACACACCGGCAATAGTGTATTAATTAGTCTCTGTCCATAAACTATGTTTTACGTAGTCCGTCATTCCCCGACTTGGAGGCTGTGTTGTAATGTCATTGAAATGTAAATTTGTCATTCTGAACCCTTCGCTTTGTCATTTTGAGCGCAGCGAAGAATCTCGCTGTTTGTCTCAGGATAAACTCTGAGAAGAATCTCATAAGATCAATGTGTTATAAAACCAAGATTCTTCGGCTTGGGCCTCAGAATGACATTGCGACACAGTCTCTTGATCAAGGAATCCAGTGTTTTCAATCCCGAAAGCTTTCGGGACTGGATTTTTC
>Ga0209253_10005595_pt1 | contig 10902 bp, 14 predicted proteins | sample FrelakmetBRP12BR_FD_187145 | JGI IMG/M metagenome (GOLD analysis project Ga0209253, IMG submission 187145) | Freshwater lake sediment microbial communities from the University of Notre Dame, USA, for methane emissions studies - BRP12 BR (SPAdes)... | ecosystem: Environmental > Aquatic >... | reverse complement strand
GCGCTCTTTTCGGCCTTCTCGACTGGGACAATGCTGCGAATGTCGGTCTGGCCACTGGCGAAGGCTCCGCTCAACTGCTGCAAGCCGCCAACTACTACCCGGACCAAAGGGGTCAGCATCACAATACTTTCTGAACAGCCATGCCACATCGCCCACGAATCAAATTAGCCATAATACATAATCAATGAGTTCAAACCTGATTGAACTTTGTTAATGTAACCCATCATGCCCGAACTCCCCGAAGTTGAAATCACGCGGCGCGGGCTGGCCGCACACCTTACCGGACTGACTATCGCCGATGTCGTGATCCGCAACGCCAATCTGCGCTGGCCTGTCCCGAATAATCTGCCCAGGCTGTTGCGCGGACTCACCATACTCTCGCTCAAGCGGCGTGCCAAATATCTGCTGATGGATTGCGGTAAAGGTACGCTGATCCTGCATCTGGGCATGTCCGGCAGTCTGCGCATCCTGCCTGCTGGCACTCCAGCAGAGAAGCATGACCACTTCGATCTTATCCTTTCAATACCACCACCCGTTCGTGCTGAGCTTGTCGAAGCACATAAATCCATCCACCCTTCGACAGGCTCAGGGCGAACGGATTTCAAACATCAACCTATTGAATCAGCAAGCGACGGCACGCTGATGCGATTGCGCGACCCGCGCCGCTTCGGGGCGGTGCTGTGGCACAGCGGCGATGACCACACCCATCCTCTGCTCGCGACACTTGGTCCTGAACCTTTGGAAGATGAAGTTTCTACCCCCTCCCTAACCCTGATGGAACTACCAGCCATTCGACTAAGCGGCAAAGCCGCTAAGTCGCTGGTTGTCCCCCCGCAAGGGGGAGGGAATAAGAGTAAATTCGATGCGCGCTACCTCTACCAAGCCACGCGCGGGCGCAGCGTCAGCATCAAGCAATGCATCATGGACAATCATGTGGTGGTCGGGGTGGGCAACATCTACGCCAACGAAGCGCTGTTCCGCGCCGGTATCAAACCGCAACTCGCTGCCGGTAAACTCAGCCAGCCGCGCTGCGCAAGGCTGGTCGAAGAGATCCGCGCCACTTTATCGGAAGCCATAGCCCAGGGCGGCAGCACGCTGCGCGACTTCGTCAACAGTTCCGGCCAGCCCGGCTACTTCCAGCAGAATTATAGTGTGTACGGGCGCAGTGGCGAGCCTTGCCGGCGTTGCGGTTCGCCGATCAGGCAGATCCGCCAGGGACAGCGCTCCAGTTTTTATTGTGGGTATTGCCAGAAGTAAACTTGATACGTTTTAGCTTTGTGCTAGAGTGCTGCGCTCGGTAATATGCCACAGCCGTTCCGTGGCACTCTACATCAGCCTTTCACCCCGTTCCAGGGAGGAAACATGAAATACATCTTGCTCACGGTCATCCTGTTGCTCAATGCATGCGACAACTCCACGCCGGCACCGAAGATCGCCGCTCCGCAGCGTGAGGCGCTTGAAAAAGCCAAGGGTGTGGATCAAGTGGTTCAAAAAAGTGCGGAAGAGACCCAGAACAAAGCCAAAGAGGCCGAGGGGTATTAGCTTGCAGCAGTTCCGCATATTCTTCGTCGCCCTGCTCGCCATAGTCCACGTACCGTCCGCTCATGCCGGGCTGTTGCCGCGCCCCGATCATGTGGTGGTAGTCATCGAGGAAAACCGCAGCTTTACTCAGATCATGGACTCGCAGAATCGCGATTCCTACATCCACGCTCTGGCTAAACGCGGCATGTTATTCACCAAGTCTTATGGTGTCACTCATCCGAGCCAGCCGAACTACCTGGCATTGTTCTCAGGAACTACACATGGCATCATCAACAATGTCTGCCCGCTTGCCTTCGACACCGACAACCTCGCCACGGCCTTGCTGGATGCGGGACTTAGCTTTGCCAGTTACGCCGAGTCGTTGCCTGAAACGGGTGATATGACCTGCTTGTCCGGTGCTTATGCCCGCAAGCACAATCCGGTGGTCAACTGGCAGGGCACCAGGCTGCCTGCCTCGGTGAACCGACGCTTTGCCGATTTCCCGCAGGATTTTTCCAGGTTGCCAACCATATCTTTTGTCATCCCCGATATGAACAACGATATGCACGACGGCAGCTTTGCAGACGCGGACAACTGGCTGAAAATGCACATCGCGCCGTATGTCGACTGGGCGATGAAACACAACAGCCTGCTGATACTCACCTGGGATGAGGATCATTACCAGTCCAACAACCGCATCGCGACGATACTGGTGGGCCCGATGGTAAAGGCCGGAACTAGCGATCAACGCATCAATCACTACAACGTTTTGCGCACCTTGCTCGATTTCTATGGCTTGCCCCCGCTCGGCGCGAGTACTGATGCGGATCCAATCAAAGGGATTTGGCTGGAGCACTGAAATCTCCCCGCCCAAAAGCAAAAAGCCGCGCAATTCCAGCGCGGCTTTTTTACGGGCGTGGCGGTTCAGCTTTTTTTCGCCGCCATCAGTTTTTCATACTTGACCTGCAACTGCTCCTTGCTCTCCGCGTGATTCGGATCCTTGGGTATGCAATCAACCGGACACACTTCCACACATTGCGGAGTGTCGTAGTGGCCAACACATTCGGTGCATTTGTTCGGGTCGATCATATAGATGGTATCACCCTGTGAAATCGCGTCGTTCGGGCACTCCGGCTCGCATACGTCGCAGTTGATACATTCATCGGTAATTATCAGTGCCATGCTGCTTCTCCTGGATACAAATCAATATTTTTCAGCTGTTTTTTTCCGCAACTTTTCCACTACGTAGGGCGACACGAATTTGCTGACATCCCCGCCGAAGCGCGCGACTTCCCGCACCATGGTGGCGGAGATGAAAGTATATTGTTCCGCCGGGGTCAGGAATAACGTCTCGACTTCGGGATACAGATTGCGATTCATGCCCGCCAACTGGAACTCATATTCAAAATCAGACACGGCGCGCAAGCCCCGCAACACTACACGCGCGTCATGTTCCTTAACGAAATTCATCAGCAAGCCGTTGAAACCTTCGACGCGCACGTTGGTAAAATCCGCGAATATCTCGCGTGACATCTCAACGCGTTCATCCAGCGAAAATAGTGTTTGCTCGCGGCTTTCCGCCACCGCAACGATGACTTCGCCGAATAATCCTGCGGCACGACGCACCACATCTTCATGCCCGCGCGTGATGGGATCGAAGGTACCCGGATAAATCACTCTGATCATCTTGCGCATCCGGTAAAATGTGAAAGGTGAAACGTGAAATGAATAAACAGTGCCGTCTTACGTTTCACTTTTCACCTTTCACGCCTCTTAAGTAATTGGTAATTCACCTGCCCCGCCTTGCCCGATTTTACGACCTGCCACGGCAGAGGGACTACGATCGGCGCGCCGGATTCCAGATAAAGCATGCCTTTGTCAGCCAGATGTTGGGGTAATATCTCCAGCAACCCTGGCAGATGATCTCCACTGAACGGCGGATCCAAAAAGATCACATCAAATCGCTGATCATCGCGCGATATGAATTCTAGCCCATCCCGGCAGTGTACGAAAACATTAGTACACCCAAATTTTTTAAGGTTTTCTCGCAAAGCTTCGCAAACTGCGGGATTTCTCTCCACCATCACCACCCGCTCTGCTCCGCGCGAAGCTGCCTCAAAACCCAGTGCGCCGCTGCCTGCGAACAGATCCAGACATGTGCGTCCGTACAGCGTTTGCCCGAGCCAGTTGAACAATGTTTCGCGGACGCGGTCCGGCGTGGGGCGCAAACCTTCCGCATCGGGGAAACTGATCACGCGGCTGCGCATTTCTCCGCCGATGATCCTGACCTTATTCATACATAGCGCATTAATCTACTGCGCGATTTGGGGGAGGGGTCGGGCGGTGCTCGCGATCCGGGGCCGCGTAGCGGTAAACTGAGGTGTATGCTCCGGTCGCTGCGCTCCGGCCTCCCCCACCCCCAAACCGCTCGCTACGATTTCTGTCGCTATGCATAATTTGTGATTTTTATTTCGCAGCCTCTTCAGGTGCACCGACGATCACGGTCGCCATCGCCTGGGGATCGATATGGCGGGCAAACGCATCGCGGACTTGTGCGACGCTGACACGCTCTACCTTGCTGGTGAAATCATCCAGATAAGTCAGCGGCAGATCATAGAAACCGATGATGCTCAGATAGCCGATTATCTTGCTGTTGCTGTCGATGCGCAGCGGGAATCCGCCGACGATGTTCTGCTTGGCGGCCAGCAATTCCTTTTCGGCAGGACCTTTGGCGATGAATCCTTCGAGTGTGCTGCGCACCAGATGCAACGCTTCGTCTGCCTGCTCCTTCTTGGTTTGCAGGCCGATCTGGAATGCGCCGGGCTGTTTCAGCGGGATGAAGTAACTGTAGACACTGTAGGCCAAACCTTTTTTCTCGCGAATCTCGTTCATCAGGCGCGACACAAATCCTCCGCCGCCAAGGATGTAATTCCCCACATACAGAGGATAAAAATCAGGGTCTGTACGCGACATGCCCGGGGCTCCGACCAGGATGTGGCTCTGGCTTGCCGGATGGCTGATGCGCTGCTCGGAAGCCTGGATGCGCATTTTCACATCGGGCAATTTTGACGAAGCTGCTGTGGAAGGAGGCAGTTGCGCAGTGAGTTTTTGTGCAATCGCCTCGGCTTCGGCTCGTGTCACATCACCCATGATGGCTACCACTGCGCTGCCGGCGCTGTAGTGCGCATTGTAGAAGTTGCGCAGATCATGCATGGTGATTTTCTCCACGCTGGCGATCTCTCCGCTTACTGGCAATGCGTAGGGATGTGTTCCGTAGACCGCTTTCTGAAAAGCCTTGTCAGCGATGTTCTCGGGCTTGGTCTCGGCTTCTTTCAGCGTGTCGATCAGCCGTGCTTTTTCACGATCCAGTATCCCGTCAGCGAACACCGGGCGCTGCAGAACGAGCGCCATGATATCCAGGGCCTTGTCGCGTACCTGCGGGCTGCTCAAGGTACGCAATGTAACGCTGGACCTGTCCTGATCGAATCCGCCGCCCAATTGCGCGCCGATGTCAGCCATGCCGCGCGAGATCTCGTCCTCGTTCATCCCTTCCGAGCCGGCATCCAGCATGTGATGGGTCAGTCCCGCCACACCTGAACTCTCGGCAGTGTCAAAACTGCTGCCGGCAGGAAAACTCACCGCAACATCCAGCATGGGGATATCGTGATTCTCGACGAACAGCACCTTCAAACCGCTCGCACTCTGCCAGTGCTGGATGCTGGGGGTGGCAGTTGAAACGGTCGCAACACAGCATAAGGCAGCAGCCCCAATCGTTTGAAAAAGTCTTGTTTTAGCGAACATAGGACGTACCTTTAGCTTGGGGTTTAGGCTTGCCTGATAACGGCTGCGGGTCAAGCACCGCCACGGTCAGATTGTCGTCTTGCAGAAATTCCCTGGCGACCTGCTGCACCTGGTCTGCAGTCACCAACTGGAGTTTATCCAGCATCACCGGAATCGCCTGATGACCCAGGCCGATGCTCTCCATCTGCCCGATCTGCATCGCCTGATAAAACAACGAATCGAGCTTGTACACTTCGGCAGCCGTAACCTGAGCCTTGACGCGCTTCAGCTCGTCAGAGTTGATACCATCTTTCACCAATTGCGCGATTTCCTGCCGCAAGGCGGCTTCGATTTCCTGCACGGTTTTTCCCGCGCTTGGCGTGGCTTCCAGCGTGAACGTGCTGGGTCCGCGTGCGGTCGAGTCATAACCCGCGCCTGCCGAGCTGGCGATCTGCTGCTCGCGCACAAGATGTTTGTTGAGGCGTGCCGATTCATTGCCATCCAGCACTCCCGCGAGGATCTCAAGCGCATAGGGCTTCCAGTCTTTCCCGGGATCACTGACCGTGGGCGTGTGATAGCTCATCACCAATTGCGGCAATTCGGCGGGGGCTTTCACGACCAGGCGCCTGATACCCACCTGCTTCGGCTCGGTAAAGTTGCGCCTTGCTGGCAGCACGACCTTGGGGATCGAGCCGTAATAACGTTGTGCCAGTGCGAACACATCATTGGCTTTGACATCGCCGGCGATGACCAGCGTGGCATTGTTCGGTGCGTACCAGCGTGTATACCAATCCTGCGCATCCTTTACTGTGAGAGCTTCCAGGTCATTCATCCAACCAATCACCGGATGATGATAAGGATGTTCCTGATAGCTAGCCGCCATCAAATTCTCATACAGCAACGACTGCGGATCATCATCGGTGCGCATGCGGCGCTCCTCCATGACCACTTTGATCTCCTTGGAGAATTCTGCCGCAGAAAGATTCAGGTTGTGCATCCGGTCGGATTCCAGCTTCATCGCCAGCGGCAATTGTGCCTTGTCCAATTGCTGGAAATATGCGGTGTAGTCATTGTTGGTAAAGGCATTCTCGCGTCCTCCCGCCGCCGCGATGCGCCTGGAGAATTCTCCCGCCGGCACAGCCTTGGTGCCCTTGAACATCATGTGTTCCAGCACGTGAGCAACACCGGTGGTACCGGTGCGCTCGTCGATACTGCCTGTTTTGTACCAGATCTGCTGCACGATAACCGGTGCGCGATGATCCTCCTTGACGATGACTTTCAGCCCGTTGGATAACATGCGTTCGAATACTTCCGCTTGAGCGATGCCCTGCGAGCTGCCCAGCAACAATACGATGTAAAATAAAATACTCTTCATATCCCTAACCCTTCGACGTGTAATCGGCATAAAATGACCGCGCATTATCCGATATATTTACCTCTTCCGACCAAGTTCATCCAATGTTCAGCTTTCTGAAAAAAAAATCACCCGAACCTGACAAAGACCAGACCGCCAAAGACAAGTTCAACTCCAGCTGGATCAGTCAGCTGAAGTCCGGATTGGCGCGTACCGGTGGCCAGCTGACCGACTTGTTCAGCCGCAATGCAAGGATAGACGACGATCTTTATGAGGAGCTGGAAACCATCCTGATCACCGCTGATGTCGGCATGGACGCGACCAACGCTCTGCTCGCCGATCTCCGTCACCAGGTCAGGGATCAGCATTTGAGCGAAGCGGCACAACTCAGGGATGCGCTCGCCCATAGCCTGCTCAAGCTGCTCAAACCGCTGGCACAACCGTTGCAAGCCACCACGCACAAACCCTTCGTGATCATGTTGGTAGGTGTGAATGGCGCGGGCAAGACCACCACGATCGGCAAACTGGCAAAACACCTGCAGGCTCAGGGACTTTCGGTGATGCTTGCAGCGGGCGACACCTTCCGTGCCGCAGCGCGCGAGCAACTGATGGCCTGGGGAGTGCGCAACAGCGTGACGGTAATTACCCAGCAAAGCGGAGATGCCGCAGCGGTGATATACGATGCAGTGCAGGCCGCCCTGGCGCGCAACGTCGACGTGGTGCTGGCCGATACTGCCGGACGGCTGACTACTCAGGCGCATTTGATGGAAGAGATCAAGAAGGTCAAGCGCGTCATCGCCAAGGCGATGCCGGAACAACCGGCCACATCGCCCTTCGCTACCTCAGGAGGCTCAGGTCAGGCATCACAAGCCGCGCCGCACGAAGTTCTATTGGTGCTGGATGCCAACACGGGGCAGAACGCGCTGAGCCAGGTCAAGGCGTTCGATCAGGCGCTCGGCGTTACCGGACTGATATTGACCAAGCTGGACGGGACGGCCAAGGGCGGCGTGATCGCGGCGATCGCCAAGGCTCACCCGATACCGGTGCGCTTCATCGGCGTGGGCGAAGGGCTCGATGACTTGCGCCCGTTCGTCGCGGAAGAATTTGTCGCCGCGTTATTGGGCCTGGACGAATGATCCGCTTCAACCAGGTCAACAAACGTTACCCCGGCGGTTATCAAGCGCTAAAGAACGTCTCTTTCGAGATCGCCAAGGGCGAGATGGTGTTCATCACCGGACACTCCGGCGCCGGGAAGAGCACCCTGCTCAAACTCATCGCAGCGATCGAGCGTCCCAACCTCGGCAGTGTCATCGTCAACAATCAAAATGTCGGGGTGCTCAAGGAACGCGCAATACCTTATCTGCGCCGCAATCTCGGCATCATCTTCCAGGATCACAAGCTGCTGTTCGACCGCAACGTGTTCGACAACGTCATGCTGCCCCTGCAGATCTGCGGTTTCGATTACCGCGAAAGCCACAAGCGGGTGCGTGCCGCGCTGGACAAGGTCGGCTTGCTCAAGCGGGAAAAATCCAATCCCATCACGCTGTCCGGCGGCGAACAACAACGACTGTGCATCGCCCGCGCGATCGTGAATCGCCCCACCATACTGCTGGCCGACGAACCGACCGGCAATCTGGATGCTGAATACGCCCACGAAATCATGGCGATATTCAAATCCTTCCATCAGGTCGGTGTCACCCTGCTGATTTCCACCCACGATGAAAGCGTATTGCAGGATACCGATGTGCGCGTGCTCGCACTCAGGCACGGGGAGTTGCAATCCGCATCGTCACTCTCGGGACAGGCCGCTTCGACACGCTCAGGACAGGCATGAGACACGCAATTGCCCAAATCGCCGGCGTATTGCGCCGCATGTTCGCTTCGAAGCTCGCAGGTTTGCTGAGCATACTGGTCACCGGTATTGCGCTCAGCCTCCCTGCCGGGATGTATGTGATGCTGCAAAACGCACAGGGTCTGGTCGAGCAACTTTCAGGCACGCCGCAAATCAGCCTGTTCCTGACCATGGATACAAAGGAGGATGACGTTGATAAGCTGCGCAAGCAACTTGCACAGCATCCGGCCATCGCCCGCACCGAATTCGTTCCCCGGAACCAGGCGCTCGAACACCTCAAGGAAAGCACAGGTCTCTCGGATGTGATCGGCGGGCTGAAACAGAACCCCCTGCCGGATGCTTTCATCGTTTATCCCAAACAAGGCGAAGCGCATGCACTGGAAGAACTGCGCAACGAACTGGCGAAGTTGCCCAAAGTGGAACTGGCGCAACTCGACTCTGCCTGGGCCTACAAACTTGAAGCATTGCTGAAATTCGGGCGGATGGTGGTGTTGATACTTGCCAGCCTGCTCAGCCTGGCGCTGATCGCCATCACCTTCAATACGATACGCCTGCAGATCCTCACCCAGCGCGACGAGATCGAAGTAGCCAGACTGATCGGCGCGACCAACGGCTTCATTCGCCGCCCGTTCCTCTATTTCGGGGCAATACAGGGATTGCTCGGCGGGATCATGGCCTGGCTCATCATCTCCCTGAGCATGCTGCTGCTCAACTGGCAACTCGATGCGCTATCGCAACTCTACGCCAGCCAGTTCTCATTGCACCTGCTGTCGCCGGGCGACAGCCTGACGCTGATGCTGTTCTCGATGTATCTTGGCTGGTTGGGTGCCTGGCTGTCGGTGGCGAGGCATCTGTCACAGAACGAGCCGCGTTGAATGGCGCAGTGCCGACTAAAATCAATTCGACTTCTACACATGCAAGATCATCGCTTTCCTTTTGTTAAGTGCTCGATCTCGCGTCTATCACGTTTGGTCGGTCTACCCCTGAATCGAAACGGCTGGGGCTGATCCTTGAGTCGGGCAGCGATTTCTTCCCGCCGCTGACGGCTAATATCTGTCTCGCGATACAGTTGCTGCGCCACGGTTGCCGGCCCTCGAACATTGGACAGGCCCAGCACCTCGACGATGTATTGTTTCTGCCCGATGCGGATGTCCAGCATATCCCCCACCGCGATAGCTCTAGCCGGTTTGACGCGCTCTTCGTTGACATGAACATGGCCGCAATCGACAGCGTCGGCCGCCAGGGATCGTGTCTTGAAAAAACGTGCGGCACACAACCATTTGTCGATGCGGAATTTCTCTGTGCTCTGGGCTGTGCTCATTGCCATGCGATGAATGGGAATGTTGCGCCGTCATTATCGAACCGGACTGATCTATTTTAAAAGCGGATGATCTTTAGGCAGTTGTTTCGAGTACCAGACTGCCAGTTTGTGCCGCAAGGTCTTTTCGGCGACCTGGTCTTCCGGCAATGGCTGCATGACTTTATCATGGACCATGAGCCGGTAGATATACAAGAGCTTTTCGCTGGCCGAATCAGTTGGTTCGAACTCAACCACGCCACGACCTTCTGCGTATTTTACCCCCGCCAGCAACGCTTCCTTGAACAATTCCGCTTCATGTTTCAGTTTCTTCATGGGTTCTCCGTGTTTGATATGGCGATCGGCACGTTGCAGGCAGGCGTAAAATCATCTCGACCGATTGCGTTTACCTAAACTATACTTCATCAACCTCTGATTAAGGCGCTCGAGGATCGGATTATGTACTTTACGGGTGATCGCAAGTTCGTGACGCCGGTCGTAGTCTGGACTACGATGCAAAGGAGCGCAACGCAGCGAGCGTTTGTTTGGGCATAACACTGAGAGACGACGCTTTGCGGGACCTAACCAGAGGTTCCTTACACCAAACCAAGGAACTGCGGAGGATGTTGATATGGTAATTCGTCCACGTACTCGGCGCGCCATTGCCGTGATCATGGTGGTGCTGGGCGCAATATTGATGTTCCTCGCTCCTGAAGAATGGCCGGGTGAACTGATACTTATCCTGGGAGTAGCCCTGGAGCTTGTCGGCATCGCGCTGGAGCACAGGAACAGATAAGCCTTACTGGCGGTTGGGCAGCACTTTGAGGCTCAATCTTTATACCCTATCAATACTTTCCATCTATCCCGGCCATTCACCTTGGCTTGACTTCGACATTACCAAACATCATCCGGCATGTCCGGCGTGCATATTCGTGAATGCAGATACATTACAGACAGGATAATTGCATGCGCATCCCCCATCCATCGTTTGGGGACATCCTTAAGCTGGAGCTAAACTGTTATTATCAACCTTGGTAAATTCGGAGGTGCAGATATGAAGAAGTTTCTGATCGGTCTTGTAGTGGGTGCACTCATCGC
>Ga0209253_10005594_pt1 | contig 10902 bp, 8 predicted proteins | sample FrelakmetBRP12BR_FD_187145 | JGI IMG/M metagenome (GOLD analysis project Ga0209253, IMG submission 187145) | Freshwater lake sediment microbial communities from the University of Notre Dame, USA, for methane emissions studies - BRP12 BR (SPAdes)... | ecosystem: Environmental > Aquatic >... | reverse complement strand
GGCGCCTGACGACAGCCGGTTACAGCCGGTGGGTTCGCGCTAACATCCGCACCGTGATCCCAGACGGCCGCCCCGGTTCCAGACATGCATTCTTCGCCGTGCTGTGCTGCGCGGCGCTCGCCGTGCCCGCATCCGCGTCCACGATCTACAAGTGGGTGGACGAGCACGGCACCATGCATCTTTCGAGCTCGAAGCCACCGGCCGGCGTGAAGTACGAGACGCTCGACGTCAGCTCATCCCCGGGCGGCGGCGGAAAGGCGTCGAAGGGTGGTGGCTCGAGCGCTGCGAAGAAGGGACCCACGGCCTCGCCGGCGCAGGCTGCGCAGCGTTCGGAGGTCCTGGCCAGCCTGCGAAACCGGGAGTGCGTCATCGCGCTCGAGGCGCTAGACCGCCTGACGAGCGGTACGCAGCCGACCAGCGTCGCGGAGCTCAACCGCTTGAAGCAGACTTCCGACGCCAACTGCAGCCGCGACCCGGCACACCGGCGTGAGCAGGAGGAGATGGCGGCGAAGCTCCGGGTTGCGAACGGACCCGAGTGCGTCAAGGCGCGCAACGAACTCGCGGACATGACGGCCAAGGGTTCGAAGGCGACGCCCGACCGGTTGCACGCGCAGCAGGCCTTCGTGGACGAGCACTGCATCCCGCCGGTTCGCTGAGACTGTCCCGCGAGATGTCTCCGTCCGGTACCTGGCTCGCGATCGTCAACCCGGTGGCGGGGCTGCCGCATGCGCGCGGACGCTGGGACGGCATCGAGGCGGCTCTCCGCACTGCAGGCGTGCCGCTCGACGTGGTTCGCACGCAGCGTCCCCAGGACGGCGAAGTGATCGCGCGGCGGGCCGTCCTGGAGGGGCGGCGCCGGCTGATCGCCGCGGGCGGCGACGGGTCGGTCAACGACATATTGAACGGCGTAATGAATGCGGGACTCGCCGACACGCGCGAGGTGACGCTCGCGGTCGCGCCGACCGGCACGGGCAACGACTGGGCGAGGTCCCTCGGCATCGGCCGTCCCCCGTCGGGGGTTGCCGCGGCCATCTGCGCCGGCCGCTCGATGCTGCACGACGTCGGAACGGTTGATTACCCCGGGTCGCAGACACCGCGCCGCTGGTTCATCAACGTCGCTGGCGCTGGGTACGACGCCTACATGACGGCCAGGATTCCGCGTCCCGTGCCGTCGGCGCTCACCTACCTGCGGGTCGCAATCAGCGGGCTCCTCTCGTACCGCGCCCCGCGATTCCGGATCGACGCAGATGGAGCGAAGTTCGAGGACCGGATGCTGCTCGTGTTCGCGGCCAATGCGCAGTACTGCGGCAACCGCATGCACGTTGCGCCGTTGGCACGCACGGACGACGGCCTGCTCGACGTCGTCATGGTGCAGGAGCTCGGACTCCTCGCGGTGCTGCCCAAGTTCGTGAAGCTCTATCGCGGCACGCTCCTGGGCGACCCGGCTGTGCATCACGCCCGCGCGGCCAGGGTCCGCGTCGAGGCGGATCCGCCCGCGGAGATCCAGGCCGACGGACAGATGTCCGGCCGGACGCCGGCGGAGTTCTCGGTGCTGAGGCAGGCGCTCAACGTGGTCGTGCCGCCATGAGCACGACGACTCTCCTTACCCACCGCGGCAGCTGCCACTGCGGCGCCGTCGGCTTCGAGGCGGACGCGGCGGCCGCGTCCCTGGCGCACCTCTCACGCGCATAAGCGGGTTCAGGCGGCGCGGTCCTTGCCGACGGTCGTGTCGGGCTTCCAGAGATCCTCGCGTTCCTGCGGCAGGCCACGCAGGTTCGCGGACACGAGCGGCATGCTTCGACGACGACGGCGCGCCCGCTCGCGTTCCTCCACCGCACGCCTGGCCGCGCGTCGCCTCGCACGGGCGGCCGCGCCGAGCGCGACGAGCAGCGCAACGGCTGCGACGATGAATGGCGCCACGTCCCTGTCTCCGGCGGCCGGTGGTCGGCCGCTTGGCGGTCGGCCGCGTCCTGTGCGGCCGAACCCGATGCTGGCACGCGACTTCGCGCCGGGACAGGCGCAGATGTGACGATTCACGCCCGAAAAGGCGCTTGCAGCACGTGACCGCCCGGACTCAGTAGCCGCTGGCGAAGTAGAGCTCGGCGCGATTCCCCGAGGCGTAGAACCGGCAGATCGCCTTCACGTTCCGGCCGTTGCGGTTGCCCTCGAGCATCGTCTCCCAGTACTGGCCCCTCGACACCGCCGGCTCGACGGAGCGCACGTTGACGCCCTCCCGCGATGCCTGGTTGCGGCACTGGACCTCGGCGCGCTGTTGCGGCCCCGGGTTACCGCCTCCGCCGGAGCCGCCGCGCACGACCTCGAAGCTCGCACGGCAGCCATTGTTGATCCAGACACGATCACCGCGCTGTCCCCAGTCCCGACCCTCGACGCAGGCCGCATCCGATTTCCTCTTGAGCAGGCGCGCCTGCCCGTCCACCGGCAACTGGCACTCGCGGTACTTGTAGTCGGGTGAGGCACAGTTGAACTGCACGGCTCCAGTGCCCGGGCCGGTACCGCCGCCCCAGCCGAACCCATTCAGGCTCACGTCACCGCTGCGGGTCTCGACGAAACACGTGCCCCAGGTGGTGCGCCCCTTGTAGTCACGCGCCTGCAACTCGAGCGACCAGCCGTCCTTGAACTGCTGATAGTTGCGCGTCCCCAGCACGGTGTAGCCTCTTCGTTCGAGTTCCCGCTGGCAGTCGCCCTGCGCGGAGCGCTGCGCCGGCGATTCCGCACGGGCCAACGCCCCGGTCAGCGACACCATCACTACCGCCACGGCCACCGCCAGTCCCGCCGCCCTTGCCATCGTCCACCTCCTGCCCGGTACACGCGCCATATTGGCTACCAGTGGATGCCCCGCATCAGGGAGGCGAAGATCATCGCCTCCTTGGTCGCGGTCCGCTGCGCCTCGCCCCCCTTCTTGCCCTGCGCGGCCGACGAGTCGGGGAACATGCGGTAGGCGGAGTTCATCACGACCTCCGACATCTTCGGCATCATGAGGTGCATGATCTCCGCCATCAGGCCGAGGCGCGTCGCGATGCGCTGCGGCTTCCTGATGATCGCGTCCGCGATCATGTCTGCGGCCTCGTCGGGCGAGATGACCGTCGGCATGTCCTCGTAGATCTTGGTCGGCGCGATCATCGGGGTGCGCACCAGCGGCATGTTGATGATCGTGAAGTGCACGCCCTCGTCGTGGAACTCGGAGGCCGCGCAGCGCGCGAACGACTCGAGGGCGGCCTTCGAGGCGACGTAGGCCGAGAAGCGCGGCGCGTTGGTGAGCACGCCGATCGAGGAGACGTTGATCACGTGCCCCTGCTTGCGCGCCGTCATGGACGGCAGCAGGTTCATCGACAGGCGCACGCAGGCGAAGTAGTTCAGCTGCATCGTGCGCTCGAAATCGTGGAAACGGTCGTACGACAGAGCCAGCGAGCGGCGGATCGAGCGGCCGGCGTTGTTCACCAGCACGTCCACGTGGCCGAATTCCTTCAGGATGTCCCTGGCGAGCTTGTCGTTCGCGTCGTAGTCCGTGATGTCGCAGGAATAGGTCTTCACCGACCCGCCGGCAGCCTGGATCTTCTTGCGGACTTCAGCCAGCTTCTCCTCGTCGCGTGCCACGACCACCACCTTGCCGCCTGCCTCCGCGATGCGTATCGCCGCCGCCTCTCCGATGCCGGACGAGCCGCCGGTGATGACCACGACCTTGCCGCGGACCGCGCCTCGCAGGCTGCGGTCGATGGTGAGATCCGGGTCGAGGTGGCGCTCCCAGAAGTCCCACAGCCGCCAGGCGTAGTCCTCGAGGGGCGGTACCTGGATGCGGGCCTTCTTGAGCGCCTTCTGCGTCGCGGTGGAGTCGAAGCGCGTCGGATAGTTGATGAACTGCAGGACGCTCTTCGGCACCTGCAGGTCGCGCAGCAGCTGCTCGTACACGTTCTGGATCGGCCGGGTGCGCTCCACGGACTTGCGCACGCCGTCCGGAATCATGTCGAAGATCTTGGGATCGAGGCGGAATGCCATCTCGGGCGCGTGCGCGGCACGCGCGAAGATGTTGAGCACCTCGCCCACGCGGCGCGGCTTCGGGTCGGTGAGGTGGAAGCACCTGCCGTCGAGGCCCCTGGCGTGGGCGAGGTAATCCATCGCGTCCACGACGTAATCCACCGGCACGAGGTTGATGTAACCGCCCTCGATGCCTACCAGCGGGATCCAGCGCGGCCAGGACTCGCGCAGCTTCTGCAGCGCCTTGAAGAAGTAGTAGGGCCCGTCGATCTTGTCGATGAAGCCGGTCTTCGAGTGGCCGACGACCGCGCCGGGGCGGTAGATGCGGAACGGAATGCGCCCGTTGGCGCGGACCATGCCTTCGGAATCGTGCTTCGTGCTGTGGTACGGGTGGTCGAGATCCTCGGCTTCCTCGAACATGTCCTCGGTGAACGTCCCGCGGTAGAGGCCCGCCGCAGCGATGGAGCTCACCAGGTGGAAGCAGCCCGCATTCGTCGCGGTCGCGAGGTCGAGCGCGCCCTGCGTCCCCGTGATGTTCGCCTTCTTCATCGTCTCGGCGCTGGCCTCGAGGTCGTAGACGGCGCCGAGGTGGAAGAAGTGCCTGACCTTGCCCTTGAGCTTCCTGACGTCGGCCGGGGACACGCCGAGCTTCGGTGACCCGAGGTCGCCCTTGATCGGCACGACGCGCTTCAGGCTCTCCTTGCCCCAGAACTCGCGCAGCTCATCCAGCTTGCCGACCGACTTCGGCCTGACGAGCACGTAGATGGTGCCCTTTCCGCGCCTCAGCAGCGACTGCACCAGGTATCGACCGATGAATCCGGTCGCGCCGGTCACGAAGTAGGTCATCAGACTCTCCCGTTCGATCCGAACCCGCGGGCCGGCCCGCGGCTCGGCCCCTTTTTGAGGCTACCTTAGGGGTCGGGCAGGCGGAGGTCAACGTGGCGGGCGGACGCGCTGCCGGCGGGCTTCAGGCGCGATGATCGGCGACAATACGCCGGATCCAGGCGCGGCCGTGGCCGCGGGGCGACTCTGATGGCGAGAGCCACGAAGAACAAGGCACGTGTCGAGCGTGGAGATCTCACCCGGCTGCTCCAGCGCAACGCCGGGCTGCGCGACGTGTTCTCCGGCGACGATGCTTCCAGCCGGCGCCTCGCGGAACTGCAGGCGTGGCAGTCACGCCGCCTGCTGCAGAGCCACGCCGAACTGCGCGCGAATCCTCGCTACCGCAAGGCCGTCGAGTTCTTCTTCCAGGACCTCTACGGCGGTGGCGACCCGCGCCGGCGCGACCACGACCTTGCTCGAGTGCATCACGTGATGGAGCGACTGCTGCCTCGCCAGGCCCTGAGGGCGCTTTGCCTCGCCATCGAGCTCGAGGTCCTGTCCCAGGAACTGGACGCCGAGGTGGTCAGGCGGTTGCCACCGGACCCGATCACCGTGGACACGTATGCAGAAGGCTACCGGCGCGCGGGCCGCCCGGCCGACCGCGAGCGCCAGATCGAGCTCCTCGGCGTGATCGGCCGCTACCTCGACGGCGTCGTGCACAAGCCCCTGGTGCACACCCTCGTCCGGTACGCCCGCCGGCCGGCCCATGCCGCAGGCTTCGGCGCGCTGCAGGACCTGCTCGAGCGCGGGCTCGACGCCTTCGAGGCCATGCACGGGTCGGACGAGTTTCTCGCTATCATCCGCGAGCGTGAAGTGCGGGCGATGAATCGCGTCCTGGCCCGCACACCCGATCCCTTCGAATTCGGCGGGCGCGAGCCCGTCGTCACGACTGCATGAGCGAACGGAAACCGAATAAGTCGTCCCGGTTGCGCAAGCCTGCAGTGCAGGTGGAACTGGCGCTGCCGCCGCCGCCCGGGCCGCCCCTGCCGGCGGAGGAAGTCGAGCTCGCGTGGTGGCAGAAGCCCGTCGCGGTCGCCTCGCTCACGGCCGTCGCGACCCTGCTGCTCGCGCTGGCCGTCGCCTCGCAATTTCAGGCGCGCCACGACCGCGCGCGGGCCGCGGTACTCGCGGCCCGCGTGAAGACGCTGACGCTGCGCGCACCCACGGCAGTGCGTGCTCTGCGCATCGCGCCGAACCCGCGCAGCTGGTCGGCCGCGCCCGATGCGGTGGTCGCCTGGCCCGAGCCGCCGCAGCTGCTCGAAATCTACCTGCCGATCGCGTATTCGGACTTCACGAGCTTTGCGGTCACGATCGACAAGGTGGACCAGGGGCGCATGCTGATCATTCAGCGGCTGATGCCGGACTCGAACCGGGAACTGCGGCTGTCGCTGAACAGTTCGGCGTTCGGGCAGGGCGAGTACCGCTTCCACATCGAGGGCTACAACTGGCGCGGCCAGCGGGCAGACGCGGGGTGGGTGCGGCTGGTGATCAAGTAACGAACGACCCGGCGGCACAGGGCGCCCTGCGCCCCCGGGTGGGTGCAGCCGGTGGTAAGCTGGGGCCGCTGCGGAGGATCACCACGCCCGACAGGGCCTGCACGACCGGCGGTTGCACCGGCCGCGATGGGTTCTCTGGAGTCCTGCGATGACAGGGATCTTCTCCGAGCTCCGGCGTCGCGGCGTCCTGCGAATCGGCGCGGCGTATGCCGTGACCGCATGGCTGGTGGCCCAGGTCGCCTCGTTCCTGCTGTCCACGTTCGACGCGCCGCCCTGGATCATGCAGGCGATCGTCGTCGTATTCGCGATCGGCTTTGCGCCTGCGCTGGTGCTCGCCTGGGTGTACGGCAATGAATCGGACCCCGGCACGCCGCAGCGCACCCGGCGAATCCGGGGTTGGACGATCGCGACGGCCGTTGCGCTCGCGCTCCTCCTGGTCTTCGATTTCGCGGGCGGGCGGAAGTGGCTGTATCCGCCGGGCGAACTGCGCCCGGCGTCGGTCGCCGTACTTCCGTTCGACAACCTGTCGGGTGACCCGGAGCAGGACTACTTCGTCTCGGGCATGCGGGACGCGCTGATCGGTGCGGTCGGCGAGGTCGGATCCGTGAAACTGGTCTGGATCTCGCAGTCCGACCTCAAGAGGGCCAACAAGCCGGTCCCGGAGATCGGCCGCCTGCTGGGCGTGGACGGGATCGTGACGGGAGCCGCCATGCGCACGGGCGGCGACGTGCGGCTCCAGGTGCGCCTGCTGCGGGTGCAGCCCGAGGAGCGACTGTTGTGGTCCCAGTCCTACGACAGACCCCTGGCCGAGGCGCTGGCCCTGCAGCGGCAGGTGGCAGTTGCCATCGCCGGTGCGTTGCGGGCCCCAGTGACGGAGGAGCAGTCCGCCCGCCTCGCGCGGCCGTCCGCCGTGGACCCTGCTGCCTACGAGGCCTACCTGCGCGGCATGTACTACATCATCAAGGACACGCCCGAGGACACCGAGCGCGGCCTGCGTTACCTGCAGGAGGCCGTGGACAAGGATCCGGGGAGCCCCCAGGCCTATGCGGGGCTCGCCACGGGCTACGCAACGATCGGCCACGGGCCGGGGGCACCGCCGGATGTCTGGACCAAGGCACGAGCGGCGGCCATCAGGGCAGTCGGCCTGGACCCGAACCTGGCCGAGGCGCACTTCGCACTGGCCGACGTGAAGCTGTACTTCGAAAACGACTGGGCGGGTGCGGAACGCGAGTTCAAGCGAGCCAACGAGCTCAACCCGAGCATCGCGATGAACCACTACCACTATGCGTGGTACCTGGTGCTGATGGGCCGCTATGACGAGGCGGTCGTCGAGCACAAGCTGGCCCAGGCGCTCGACCCGCTGACGCCGCTGCACACCGCCTGGCTGGGCGGGCTGTACCAGATTGGCGATCGTTACGATGACGCGATCGCGGAGGCACGCAAGTGCCTGGCGATGGATGATCATAAGTACGCGCTGGGCCTGGGGAACCTGGGAAGCGCGTATTCCTTCAAGGGAATGCACCGCGAGGCGATCCGCACGTTGCGCGAGGCCACCCGGATCAGTGCAGACTGGAGTTACTACCTGGTCGCCGCCTACGCGCGCGCCGGGCAGCGCGACGAGGCGCGCAGGATGCTGGCCGAGCTCGAGGCGCAGCCACCCACACCGTGGAGCGCTTTCGGTCTCGCGCTGGCGCACGCTGCACTGGGGGACAATGATGCAGCGTTCCGATGGCTCGAGTTCCAGCCACCGCACGCATGGGTCCCCTGGGTGCGGGTCCTGAAGGAGTTCATCGGCCTGCGCGCAGATCCTCGCTTTCCCGAATTCCTGCGCCGGTTGAACCTGCCGCCTTGCCGCAGCGAGCCCTGCGGCGCGAGCCCGGTCGAAGGGCCTGGGCCGCCGGCTGAAACCGGTGGAAAGGACCGGCCGACCACCGCCTCTGCATCGGGGCCCGTCCCCGTCACGGCGGCCTGGTGGCCTCGCCCGACCGCCGGGACTAAGCCTGCGTCTGCCTCAGCGTCGTGACCGGCGGCTGCGTGACGGCCGACCACGCGGCCAGCACGCCAGCGACGCCGACCAGCACCGCTCCTCCGACGATCCCCACGATCCAGACCACGGGATCCGGGACGTACGCGAGGTCGAAGATCTCGCGAGCGAGGAAGAAGCCGGCCAGGGATGCGCCTGCCGCGGCGAGGATGCCCGAGAGCAGCCCCAGCACCAGGAACTCGGCGGCGACGCCCTTCAGCACGACGGCCCGGCTCGCGCCCAGCGTGCGGAGTATCGCGCTCTCGAAGCGCCGCTCGTCGCGCGTCGCCTGCGCCGCCGCGAGCAGCACCACGAGGCCCGCTGCCAGCGTGAACGCGAAGACGTACTGCACCGCGAGCGATGCCCGGTCCATCACCCCGCGCACCTGCGTGAGGAGCGCATCGATGTCTATGATCGTCACCTCCGGAAACTTCCGCACGAGCTCCACCAGTGCAGGCCGCTGCGCGGCCTCGAGGTACACGCTCGTGATGAGCGTGCCCGTGACGCCTTCGAGCACGCCCGGAGAGAAGACGACGAAGAAGTTCGGCTTGAACGAGTCCCAGCGCACGTCCCGGAGGCTCGTGACCTTCGCGCTCACCTCCTCGCCCGCGACGTCGTAGCTCACGTTGTCGCCGAGCTTGAGGCCGAGAAGCTCCGCGTAGTCCTGCTCCACCGACACGCGGGCGCCGCCATCGTCGCCGTCGCGCCACCATGCTCCCGCCACCAGGCGGTTGTCGTCGCGCAGCTCTCGTGACCAGGTCAGGTTCGCCTCGCGCTCGACGAAGCCGCTCGCACGATCCGAGTCGAAGTGAAGTCGCTCCACAGGAACGCCGTTCACGGCGGACAGGCGTGCGCGCACCAGCGGCACCAGCTCAGTGTCCGGCCGGCCGCGCGCGGCGAAGAAAGCGCGCACCGCGTCGCCCTCCTCCGGGCGGATGTTGATCATGAAGTAGTTCGGCGCGTCGGCAGGCAGGCTCGCGTGCCACTCCCGGTGTAGATCGTCGCGAACCAGCGCGAGGAGCAGCAGCACCATGATCCCGAGCCCGAAGGCGACGACCTGCACGACGCTGTCGCGCCCGCGGCGCGCGATGTTCGCGAGCCCGTAGCGCCAGGCGACGCCAACACCGCCGCGCAGCGGGCGGAGTGCCCGGACGAGCAGCCAGCCCGCGAACCCGAGGGCGACGAAGGTCGCACCGATGCCGGCCGCGACCCAGCTCACCAGCCGTGCGTCGCGAATCAGCCAGTAGAGCAGCGCGAGCACCGAGGCGACGGCGAGTCCGTACACGACCAGGAAGCGCAGCGGCGGCGGCTCGAGGTCGTGCCGGAGGACGCGCGCCGGAGGCACGCGCCTCAACTGCAGCAGCGGCGGCAGCGCGAATCCGACCAGGATCGCCACCGCGGTCGCGAGGCCCAGCCACGCCGCGTCCGGCGCGGGCGGCGGCAGCGTGCCGCTCATGAGATCGCGGAGGAGCCACGCCAGTCCGATCTGCGCAACGTATCCCCCGAGTGTCCCCAGCACCGCGACGGCGACGGCGATCACCACGATCTGCGCCAGCGACTGCCGCAGCACGAAGCCCTGCGAGGCGCCCATGCACTTCATGAGCGCGACGCCGTCGAGGTGCCGACGCGCGTAGCGGCGCGCCGCCATGGCCACGGCGACCGCCGAGAGCAGCACGCTCGCCATGCTCGCGAGCGACAGGAACCGGCCGGCACGGTCGGACGACGCGCGGACCTGCGGGCTCATGTCGGCCACGGACTGCAGGCGCTCGCCCTTGCGCTTCACCGACTCGAGCCACTCGCGGAAATCCGCGACGGCTGGTGGCTCCCCGGCGAAGAGCACCGCGCGGCCCACGCGACTGCCGGGCTGGATGAGTTGCGTCGCCGGCACGTCCGCCATGTTGACGAGCAGCGTCGCGGAGAGGTCGGCGAAGCCCGCGCCCTGGTCCGGACGGTAGTCGAGAACGCGTGTGACGCGAACCTTCGTGGCGCCCACCGCGAGTTCAGAGCCAACCGTGGCGTCCAGCTTCGCCAGCAGGCGCGAATCAGCCCAGGCCTCGCCGGGCGCCGGGATGCCTGCCGTGATGCGCGACGCCCCGAACGGGCGGTCCGCGATCTTGAGCCTGCCGCGCAGCGGATAGCCCTCGCTCGCCGCCCGGAGGGTGACGAGCGACGAGGCCTCGCCGCGGAAGACCACGCTCGGCATCGACAGGATCCGCGCCACCCTGAGCCCGCGCCCCGCCGCCTCGCGGTCGTAGGACTCGTCGATCGGACGCGCGGACTCGAGACGCAGGTCGGCCGCCAGCACTTCGCCCGCCTGCTGGTTCACGGCGCGTGACACACGGCTGGTGAAGAACCCGACCGCAGTAAGCGATGCGACCGCGATCGCTAGCGCCAGGAGCAGCACCGTGATCTCGCCCGACTTGAGGTCGCGGATGAGATTTCGCAGCGCGAAGCGGAGCGCCGTCATGACCCGCCGTCGTCGATGCGGCCCGCGTCGAGCCGAATCAC
>Ga0209253_10005593_pt1 | contig 10903 bp, 9 predicted proteins | sample FrelakmetBRP12BR_FD_187145 | JGI IMG/M metagenome (GOLD analysis project Ga0209253, IMG submission 187145) | Freshwater lake sediment microbial communities from the University of Notre Dame, USA, for methane emissions studies - BRP12 BR (SPAdes)... | ecosystem: Environmental > Aquatic >... | reverse complement strand
GTGCGAGACCAACCTGCCGGGCGTCTACGCCATCGGCGACGTGGTGCGCGGGCCGATGCTGGCGCACAAGGGTTCCGAGGAAGGCATCATGGTGGCCGAGAACATTGCCGGCCAGCACGGGCACCTGAACTACGACGCCATTCCGTGGGTGATCTACACCAATCCGGAAATCGCCTGGGTCGGCAAGACCGAGCAGGCGCTCAAGACCGAGGGCATTCCCTACAAGATCGGGACCTTCCCGTTCGCCGCCAACGGCCGCGCCAAGGCCATGGAAGCCGCCGCCGGCATGGTCAAGATGCTGGCCCACGCCGAAACCGACACGCTGCTGGGCTGCCACATCATCGGCCCGTTCGCGTCCGAGTTGGTCCAGGAGGCGGTGCTGGCGATGGAGTTCCACGCCAGCAGCGAGGATCTGGCCCGCACCATCCACGCTCATCCGACCCTGTACGAGGCCATGCACGAGGCCGCGCTGTCGGTCCACGGCCGTGCCCTGCACAAGATCAATACCTGATCCGGATTGGCGTATCCGTCTCTGACAGGCGGATGCGCGCCAGCCGTTTGCGAACCCCGCCCCCGTGGCGGGGTTTTTGTTTGTTCGCCGGCAGGTTGCTGGTAGTATTTATAACAATGAGTATGAATGCAGCAACAGGCGCATTTCGGCTTAACAACCACTGAGGCCGGCCCGATTTGCCCGGGCGAAGGTCGGAGGGGTCAAGACGATGTTGAACGGCAAGAACACCAAGCCCGTGGCGGTGGTCACGGGCGCCAACCGCGGCTTGGGGCTGGAAACGGCCCGGCAACTGGCGAAGCGGGATATCCGGGTCATCATCGCCAGCCGCAACGCCGGCAAGGGCGAGATGGCGCTGGAGAAACTGCTGGCCGAGGGACTCGATGTGGTGTGCCAGCCGCTGGACGTCACCTCCGAAAGCAGCGTGGCCGAACTGGGCGCCTTCATCCACAGCCGTTGCGGCCGGGTGGACATCCTGGTCAACAACGCTGGCGTGTTTCTCGACACCCATGGCGCCGAGGATGCGGGCGGCGCCAGCGTGTTCGCCACCAGTCTGGAAACGTTGACGGCCACCTTGAAAACCAACCTGTATGGCCCGTTGCTGCTGGCCCAGGAACTGGTGCCGCTGATGAAGCAAAATCACTATGGTCGCATCGTCAACGTCTCCAGCGGCATGGGCCAGTTGAGCGAGATGGAAGGCAAGTCGCCGGCGTACCGGATCTCCAAGACCGCCCTCAACGCGTTGACCCGCATCCTGGCGGCGGAAACCCGGGGCCACAACATCCTGGTCAATTCCGTCTGTCCGGGCTGGGTGCGCACCGACATGGGCGGTCCCAACGCCGAGCGGACGGTGGAGCAGGGCGCCGCGGGTATTGTCTGGGCCGCTACCCTGCCCGACGACGGACCGAACGGCGGTTTTTTCCGCGACGGCCAGCCGATTCCCTGGTAAGTCGCTCGCTCAGGCGGAGCCGGCTTCCCAGGCCGCCAGCACCGCCTCAAGCTCCACCAGACTGTCGATTTCCGCATCGGCTCGCCGCTCACCTGGCCACTCGCAGCCGTTGCGGTTCACCCACACGGTCCGGAATCCCGCGTCGGCGGCGCCCCGCACGTCGTGCTCGGGGTCGTCGCCAACATGGACGATCTGGTCGGGCCGCGCTTCCAGCCGGCGGCGCGCTTCCTCGAACATCGGCGGTTCCGGCTTGGCCGCGCCGATGACGATAGCGTTGAGCGAGAAAGCGAACAGGTCATCCAGCCCGATCAGCCGCAGATCGGCGTTGCCGTTGGACAGGGACGCCAAGGTATAGCGCCGGGCCAGCCGTTCCAGCGTGGGGCGTACCTCCTCGAACGGTTCCACGGCATTGCGGGCAATGAAGAACACCCCAAACGCGCCTTCCACGTCGAATTTTCGATAACCGGCCCGCCGCGCCGCCAGATGTAACGCCTCCTTGCGCAACCAGGTGCGGTCGTAGGCCCTGTCCGGGCGGGCGGCGATCACTTCGCTGGACAGCTCTCGCAATTCCAGGGGCGTGAACCGTTCCGGGATGCGCGGGTAACGCGCCGCCAGCCAGTCATGCAGCAGTTCCTCCGCGCGCTCGACCGCCGGCCAGACATCCCAGAGCGTGTCGTCCAGATCGAAGGTGAGGGCTTTGATCATCTCCTCAACTCAATCATTGAAAGCCGCGCTCCAGATCGCGCTGGAGATCCGCGACCTCCTCTAGTCCCACCGAGATCCGCACCAGCCCCTCGCCGATGCCGGCCCGTTCGCGTTCCTGGGGTGTCAGCCGGCCGTGGGTGGTCGTGGCGGGATGGGTGATGGTGGACTTGGCGTCGCCCAGGTTGGCGGTGATCGAGATCAGCCGGGTGCTGTCGATCAGGGCCCAGGCGGCGTCCCGGCCACCGCGTAAATCAAAGGATACAATGCCGCCGAAGGCGCTTTGCTGCCGCTGCGCCAGTGCGTGCTGCGGGTGCGAGGGCAGACCGGGGTAATAAACCCGCTCCACGGCTGGCTGAGTCTCCAGCCAGCGAGCCAGGTGCAGGGCCGATGCGCTGCAGGCGCGCATCCGCAGAACCAGGGTCTCCAGTCCCTTGAGGAACACCCAGGCGTTGAACGGACTCATGGTCGGACCGGCGGTGCGCAGAAAGCCGTAGATGTCCACGCCAACCCGTTGTTTGTCACCGACCACTGCTCCGCCGACGCAACGGCCCTGGCCGTCCAGATACTTGGTGGCGGAATGGATCACCAGATCGGCGCCCAGCTCGAACGGCCGTTGCAGGGCGGGCGTGCAGAAGCAGTTGTCCACCACCAGCAGGATATTGTGGGCATGGGCCAGATCGGCCAGCGCCCGGATATCGGCCAGTTCCATCAGCGGGTTGGAGGGTGTTTCCAGATAGAACAGCCGGGTTTCCGGACGGATTGCGGCGTCCCAGGCAGCGAGGTCGGACAGTTGCACGTAGCTGCTGGCGATGCCGAACTTGTTCAGGTACTGGTTGAACAGGGAGATGGTGCTGCCGAACACGCCGCTGGCGGAGACGATGTGGTCGCCGCTCTCGAGCAGCGCCATGCAGGTCGCCAGGATCGCCGCCATCCCGGATGAGGTGGCGATGCAGGACTCGCCGCCCTCCAGCGCCGCCAACCGTTCCTGGAACATCCGCACGGTCGGATTAGTGAAGCGGGAGTAGATGTTGCCGGGAACCGCGCCGCTGAAACGGGCGGCGGCTTCGGCGGCGTTGGCGAACACAAAGCTGGAGGTGGCGAAAATCGGTTCGGCGTGTTCGCCTTCGAAGGTGCGCGTCTGGCCGGCGCGCACCGCCAGGCTGGCGAAGCCGAGTTCAGGAGCATCATCAATAACAGACATGGCCGGGGTCTCCGCGGTGGATGGAGGTTAGCGAGGTCGCCGCGGAACGCCCGGCGCCGGCGGCGCGCGGGGATGAAAAAACCCGCTCGGAGCAGCGCTTTGGGCAGGCTGGGACCCGCTTTAGCGAAATTTGTTAAGCGCCTGCAAGCTGAGCACTCAAATCGGCGCTGGCATCAAGCTTAATGGAGCAGCCGCTCCCCTGTCAAAAGTTGAGCGCTGCTCTCAGACATTATTGTGCAGGTCAATGATGGCGTTGTCGGCGCTTTCTCGGGCGTTTTTGATGGCGTCGGCGCGCTCGCGGGCCAGACAGTCCAGATACTCCCGGTCGATGTCGCCGGTAACATACTCGCCGGTGAAGCAGGAGGCGTCGAAACGTTGCAGGGCTCGATTACCCCGCCGCACGGCTTCCTCCAGATCGGCCAAATCCTGGAAGATCAGGTGATCAGCCCCGATGGCGCGGGCCACTTCCTCCTCGGAGCGGCCGTGGGCGATCAGTTCGCGGGCGGCCGGCATGTCGATGCCGTAGACGTTGGGATAGCGCACCGGCGGCGCGGCCGAGGCGAAGTACACTCGACGGGCGCCAGCCTCGCGGGCCATGCGGATGATCTCCCCGGACGTGGTGCCACGGACGATGGAATCGTCCACTAGCAGTACGTTTTTGCCGCCGAACTCCAGATCGATAGCGTTGAGCTTCTGGCGCACCGATTTTTTGCGGATTTTCTGGCCCGGCATGATGAAGGTGCGGGCGATGTAGCGGTTCTTGATGAAACCTTCCCGGTATTTGATACCCAGGATCGAAGCCATCTGCAGCGCGGCGGTGCGGCTGGTGTCAGGGATCGGGATCACCACGTCGATGTCCTGGTCCGGCCAGTCCCGCAGGATTTTTTCGGCCAGATGTTCGCCCATGCGCAACCGGGCCTTGTGCACCGAGACCTGATCCAGGATTGAATCGGGCCGGGCCAGGTAAACGAACTCGAAGATGCAGGGCGAGTAGATGGGGTAGTCGGCGCACTGGCGGGTATGGAGCCGGCCATCGAGATCGAACAGCACCGCCTCACCCGGCGCTACGTCACGGATGCGCTGAAAGTCGAGCACGTCCAGCGCCACGCTCTCGGACGCCACCATGTACTCCACCCCATTGTCGGTTTCGCGGCGGCCGAACACCAGCGGTCGGATGCCGTTCGGATCGCGGAAGGCCACTAGGCCGAAGCCGACGATCAGGGCCACGGCGGCGTAGGCGCCCCGCACCCGGCGGTGCATCGCCGCCACCGCCGCGAAGATGTCCTCGGCGTCCACCGACAGCCGGCTGCGTTGCTGCAGTTCGTGGGCGAAAACGTTCAGCAGAATTTCCGAGTCAGAATTGGTATTGATGTGGCGCAGGTCGGAGCGGAACAGTTCGTCCTTGAGCTGGGCGGCGTTGGTCAGATTGCCGTTGTGGGCCAGGGTGATGCCGAACGGTGAGTTGACATAGAACGGCTGGGCCTCGGCGGAGTCGGAACTGCCGGCGGTGGGATAGCGGACGTGGCCGATGCCGATGTCGCCGTGTAGGTTGCGCATGTGGCGGGTCCGGACCACGTCCCGCACCAGGCCGTTGTCCTTGCGCAGGAACAGGCGGCCGTGGTCGCAGGTGACGATGCCCGCCGCGTCCTGGCCCCGATGCTGCAGCACCGTCAGACCGTCGAACAGGCTCTGGTTGACCGGGCCCCGCCCCGCGATACCGATGATTCCACACATTGGCCATCACCCTCCGCGAATCCACTCAAGGGAAGCGAATGTTCTGAGCCAGTTCCGGCGGCAGGAAATCCCGCAACCAAACGGCGCTCTCCTGAAAATGGCGCAACAGCAGTGCCTGCTGCCACCAGGGATCCTTGGGCAGCGGGGTTAGCCCCGCCGCCAGGACCAGCACGGCGATCACGGCCGCGCCGCGCGCCAGACCGAAGGCCATGCCCAGCACCCGGTCGGTCCCGGTCAGCCCGGTGTAGTGAACCAAATACGATGCAAGGATGCCCACCAGCCCGCCAAGCAGCAACGTGGCCAGGAACAGACCGCCGAAGGCGACCGCGATCCGCAGGGACGGGACGTCGAGATACGGGGTGAGATGAGCCGCGCCGTCCTCGGCGAACAACAGGGCAATGGCGAAGGCGGCGATCCAGGTGGTCAGCGAAATGACTTCGCGCAACAAGCCGCGCCAGAGTCCGATCAGCATGGAAAGGGCGATTAGAACGATGATGAGGTAATCCGCCCAGTTCATCAATTTTTCTCGCAAGAGAACTCGCCCTTCAGGGCACGGAGGGAGCGGGGGGAATGTGCGATAACCAGGCTCGGTATTCCCATCGGCAACCCTCGACGAAATAGCAAATCCGTGGTGGTGAAACCAACGATCCCGGTGGGGCGGAACGAGAACGAGGTCAGGTTGGGGTCCTGCCCCGCATCGTTCGCCCGGGCTGGCGCATCTGGTTCCCTGCCTGGAAGGACGTATCCTAACAAAAAGGACCACGGGCTGGAACGGTGCGGGCGCCGGGGCTCAGCGCCAGATTCGCACCTGAAACATCGGCCGGCCATTGATCACGACTCGCTCGACCCCGGCCCGGATGTTCTGGCTACGGTAGTAATCGCGCAGGGCGTAGGCGTTTTCCTGCAGGGCGTAGCTGCCGACCACGGTGCCACCGGCGGGCGGGCGGGCGGGGCTGGCCGGCGCCGGCTGTGGCCGGGACGGTGCCGTGGCGGCGGGTGGAGCCGCAGGCGGGCGGGCAGCGGTCGCTGGTACTTCGGAGCGGGCGACCAGCTCGATCTTGGGCAGGGTAGCGGGCGGTTTGGCGCGGGCGGTCTCGGTACGGGTAGCATTTTCACGGTCATTGGCGTCCCTGCCACGGCTGGCTTCCGCCTGCGAGGCCTTGCGAGTGGCCTCGGCGCGAGCGACCTCGGCGCGGGCCACCTCGGCGCGGGCCACCTCGGCTTGGGCCGCTTTCTGGGTCGCTTCCACCTGCGCGGCCTTGCGGGCGGCATCGGCCCGGGCCGCCTCACGCCGCGCGGCCTCGGCGGCCCGGGCTGCCTCGGCTTGGGCGGCCAGATTTTCCGCTGGAGTGGTGGAGCGCGGATCGCTCCCCGCTTGGGCGGCTTCAAAACGCGCCGCCTCGGTCCGGGCGGCGGCGCTACGTTCGGCCTCGGCGCGCGCGCGCGCTTTGGCGGCTTCCGCCTGCGCGGCCTTACGGGCGGCCTCGGCGCGCGCCTTGGCGGCGGCGATGCGTTCGACCTCGGCCTTGGCTTTGGCTTCCTGCGCCGCCTTGAGTCGCGCCGCTTCCTCCTGCGCTGTCCTGACGGTCGCGGTCTGCGTGGGGGGTAAGGGCGGGAGCACCGATGGGGTAACGTTTGCGACAGGCGCGACCGGCGGCGTGGGTTCGGCCGGTTCGAGTTCGGGCGGCGCGGTGGCGATAGCCGGCGCCGGGACTTGATCGGTAGCCGGCGCCGGGGCGGGTTCCGATTTGGGCTGGGAGAACGTCATGGCGGGAGTATCGGCGGCCCGTCGCGGTTGGGTGGTCGCTGGCGTGGAGATGGCCGGTGGTGTTTCCCGAGGTTGCCATTCCAGCATTTCGGGCACGAAGATGACCGCCAGCGCCGTAATTACGGCGGCGCCGACGAGGCGTTGGGTCAAGCGATTGTCCAAAATCAAACCTCCCGTGAATGGGACAGTGAAATATCGGAGAACCAGGGCCGGGCGGCCAGCACCGGAGCGACGGTCAGAAACGAGCCCAGCACGACAATGCGGTCGCCCGGGGCGGCGGCGGCCCGGGCGGCCCGGCAACCCTCCAGTATGTGATCGGCGGCGGTCGCCCGAATCCCAGCGGCGCGCAGGACGGCAGCCAGGGCGGCGCCGGGGCGGCCACGTGATCCGGCGAGCGTGACCGCATAGCCTTCATCGATGGTCCCGGCCAGCGCCTGAATCACCCCGCTGGCATCCTTGTCGGCCAGCAGACCGAGAATGGCCAGGGTCCGTCCGGAACAGGGTCTCGCTCGCAGGTTGCCAGCCAGGACGGCGGCGCCCTGAGGATTATGGGCAACATCCAGAATCCACTCAACCGGGCCGGGAAAGATCTGGAAACGGCCCGGCAGGCTTGCCTCCAACAGTCCGGCGTGGATGGCAGTGGGCGGAACCGGCAATCGGTCGCGCAAGCTGGCCAGGGTCGCGAGCGCGGCGGCGGCGTTACCGATCTGATGATCGCCGGCCAGCGCCGGCGGCGGCAGGCCATCAAGCCGGGTTTCAGCGGACCACCAGCGCCAGGTCGGTCCGGTACGGACGAAGCCATAGTCGCGGCCGATCCGCTGAAATAGCGCGCCGATTCCTTCGGCGTGGTCGATCAGCCGCCGGGGTGGGTCGGGATCGGCGCAGATGGCGGGGCGGCCCGGGCGGTAGATGCCGGCTTTTTCATAACCGATGCTGTCGCGGTCTGCCCCTAGCCAGTCCACGTGATCGATACCGATGCTGACCACCAGCGCGGCGTCGGCATCCACGGTGTTGACCGCGTCCAGCCGGCCACCGAGCCCGACTTCCAGCACCGCTACCTCCACCGGGGCCTCGTGGAACAGTTCCAGAGCCGCCAGTGTGCCGAATTCGAAATAGGTCAGCGAATTATCGCCGCGGGCGGCGTCGATGCGGGTAAACGCCTGGCATAATGCACTGTCGTCCGCGTCCATTCCGTCGATGCGGACGCGCTCGTTGTAGCGCAGCAGGTGAGGCGAGGTGTAGGCGCCGACCCGATAACCGGCGGCGCGCAGCATGGCGTCCAGAAAGGCGACGCAGGAACCCTTGCCGTTGGTGCCGCCGACGGTGATGACGGTAAAGGGCGGCGGGTTCGGCCGCAGCCGCCGCAGCACTGCCCGCACCCGATCCAGACCGAGTTCGATGGTCCGGGGATGCAGGGTTTCCTGCCAGCGCAGCCAGTCGTCCAGCGTGGCGAATCGCATGTCCGACCTCCCGTTAAACCCGCCTTGATGGGCCTTACGCCACGGGGACGTCGCGGCCGGTGAGCATCGCCACCAGGCTGGCCAGCCGGTCGCGCAGGTCGCGGCGGTCCACGATCAGGTCGATGGCGCCGTGTTCCAGCAGGAACTCGCTGCGCTGGAAGCCTTCCGGCAGTTTTTCCCGCACGGTCTGCTCGATTACCCGCGGCCCGGCGAAGCCGATCAGCGCCTTCGGCTCGGCCACGTTGATATCACCCAGCATCGCCAGGCTGGCCGACACGCCGCCGGTGGTGGGGTGGGTCAGCACCGAGAGGTAGGGAACACCGTGTTCGGCCAGCCGGGTGAGCGCCGCGCTGGTCTTGGCCATCTGCATCAGCGACACCAGCGCCTCCTGCATCCGGGCCCCGCCACTGGCGGAGAAGCAGATGAACGGGATGTGTTCGTGCAGGGCGGTCTGGGCGGCGCGGACGAAGCGCTCGCCGACCACCGAACCCATCGAGCCAGCCATGAATTCGAACTCGAATGCCGCCGCAACTACCGGCATCCCCTTGAGCAGGCCGCGCATGGCGATCAGGGCATCTTTCTCGCCGCTGGCCTTCTGGCCCTGCGCCAGCCGGTCCCGGTACTTTTTGCTGTCCTTGAATCGCAGGAAATCGGTCGGTTCGATGTCGTCGCCGATTTCGACCAACTCGCCGTCGTCGAGAAAGCTCCGCAGACGCTTCCTGGCGCCGAGGTACATGTGATGGCCGCATTTGGGGCAGACTTGGAGGTTGCGCTCCAGTTCGGCGCGATACAGCACCGCGTTGCACTCCTCGCACTTGCTCCACAGCCCCTCGGGCATCTGATGCCGGTTGCGGCCGTCGGTGCGGATCCGGGTGGGAACGAGTTTTTCGTACCAGCTCATGAGGGGCGGTCAGGCGTGAGGAGTGAGGAGTGGTTTGACTTGAGCTTTCAGTCTGTTGGAGTCTGATCCATTGCCTGGCGCATGGCGGCGATCAGCTCGCCGACTTCCCGCCGCATCCGCTCGGGATCGTCCGCCAACTCGCCCATTCTGCCGACCAGGGCGCTGCCCACCACCACGGCGTCGGCGACCCGGGCGATGGCGGCGGCGGTCGGGGGATCCTTGATGCCGAAGCCGACACCCAGCGGCAGGTCGGTCAAGCTCCGGATTTCAGCCAGCTTCTCCTCCACCTCGGCGACGTTGATGGCCGCCGAGCCGGTCACGCCTTTCAGCGAAACGTAGTAGAGATAGCCTTGCGCCAGTTCGGCGGTATGCCGGATACGTTTACTGGAACTGGTCGGCGCCAGCAGGAAAATCGGGGCGATGCCGGCGGCTTTGAGCGGTTCGGCCAGTTCCGCTGCTTCCTCTGGCGGCAGATCCACGGTTAGCACCCCGTCTACCCCGGCGTCGCGGGTGCCGGCGACGAAGGCGTTGTAACCCATGCTCTCGATCGGATTGAGATAGCCCATCAGCACCACCGGGGTTTCGGCATCGGTTTGGCGGAATTCGCGCACCAGTTCCAGCACCCGCCGCAGCGACATGCCTTGGGCCAGCGCCCGCTCGCACGCCTTTTGGATGACCGGGCCATCGGCCATCGGATCGGAAAACGGTACGCCCAATTCGATGATGTCCGCTCCAGCCTGGACCAGGACGTGCAGCATCGGCACGGTCAGATCCGGGCGCGGGTCGCCGGCAGTGATGAAAGGAATCAGGGCCTTGCGACCGGTGCGGCGCAATTCCTGGAAACGGCGGATGATGCGATTCATGCGGCAAAACTCTTGGATGCTTTGACGCCCCTCGCCCTTGGGGAGAGGGGTTGGAGGTGAGGGTTCACAGTTGAATGCCTTCCAGCCGGGCGACGGTGTAGATGTCCTTGTCGCCGCGACCCGACAGGTTCACGACGATGCGCTGGTCGGGGCGCATCGTCGGGGCCAGTTGGGTGACGTAGGCCAGGGCGTGACTGCTTTCCAGTGCCGGGATGATGCCCTCGGTGCGGGTCAGGTCGTGGAAGCCCCGCAGAGCCTCCTCGTCGGTGACGGCGACGTAGTGAGCCCGGCCGATGTCCTTGAGCCAGGCGTGTTCCGGCCCGACGCCGGGATAGTCCAGGCCGGCGGAGACCGAGTGGGTCTCGATAATCTGGCCGTTGGCGTCGTTGAGCAGGTAGGTGCGATTGCCGTGCAGTACGCCGGGCCGGCCGGCGCAGAGGGTGGCGGCGTGGCGGCCCGTCTCGATGCCCGAACCAGCGGCCTCGACCCCGTAGATCGCTACGTCAGCATCGTTCAGGAACGGATGAAACAGGCCGATGGCGTTGGAGCCGCCGCCGACGCAGGCGACCAGCGCGTCGGGCAGGCAACCGTGATCGGCCAGCATCTGCTCGCGCGCCTCGCGGCCGATCACCGCCTGGAACTCGCGCACCATCACGGGGTAGGGATGGGGGCCGGCCACCGTGCCGATCATATAGAAAGTGTCGTCCACGTTGGTAACCCAGTCGCGCAGCGCCTCGTTGAGCGCGTCCTTGAGGGTACGCGACCCGGAGGTGACCGGCTGGACGGTGGCGCCCAGCAGCCGCATCCGATAGAC
>Ga0209253_10005592_pt1 | contig 10905 bp, 5 predicted proteins | sample FrelakmetBRP12BR_FD_187145 | JGI IMG/M metagenome (GOLD analysis project Ga0209253, IMG submission 187145) | Freshwater lake sediment microbial communities from the University of Notre Dame, USA, for methane emissions studies - BRP12 BR (SPAdes)... | ecosystem: Environmental > Aquatic >... | reverse complement strand
TGCGGAATAGATGATATGCTCGATGAACACGTTCTTAAAAGATACGAGAACAAAACAATTAAAGGATAGTATCCGGCATGTGAATGGATCGTCAGGTGTCTTTTAAGTATCGCAGATCCTCGATGAGAGTATACATGTAATACGTGCGAATGGAACGTTCAGGAGATGTGCAGAATATCCTGAGGGATTGTAGTATAATGGACAGGATACCGCCTTCATTCCCTAATTGATCGGGGAATATAATCAAAGAAGGGATCCCGGGAAGATAAAAAATGCAAATAATTATCTGACAAAATGCATGATGGTTCAACAAGAGGATGAGATTACCAACGACTTTAGAGAGAAAAGGAGCGGGAATGGTTCATACCCCACAAAAGAAATCGAAAATACCGGTGAAAATAATCATTCCTCTCACCCTTTTCATGATAGTAGGTTGTGTGTTGGTTGCGGGATGTAGCATTCCATCGATCAGGAATACGAAGATTGAGAATTCCAGTTCCCCTGCCATCACACCATCCATCGATGCAACAACTCCTGCTGTTATGCAGACAACAGTTCCTGATCCCACGGAAACCTCAACCGAGCTCAAAAAAGGACAGCTGGACGTATCCGTCGGAGATTATACTGCTGAACTGCCGGTCTTTGTTGACGAGGTAAATGTGGGAAATGTATCACGGGATAAGCCGCTGAATCTGACAACGGGGGTGGGGCGCCATACGGTCAGGATCTGTGTGATCGGTTCCTGCGTACAGGAGGATGTCCTGGTAATCTCCACAGATTCCACCATGATTGATTTTGGGGAACGGTTAAAAAAAGAAGTCGTCAGCGGACCATTGAGGGTATCCATCGGGGGATACACTGCTGAACTGCCGGTCTTTGTTGACGATGCAGGTGTGGGAAATGTATCACTGGGTAAACCGCTGAATCTGATGGTCAGTGAAGGACATCATTCGGTAAAGGTCTGTGTAGGAATATTATGTGAAAATGAGACAGTTGAAATTAAATTCGCACAGCCGGTCTATATTGACTTTGGGGAACGATTAAAAAAGGTTGCGGAATTCTCAATACCTACCATACGAATCGTCGATACTCGGAGAACCGGCAATAGAGTTACGGTTGATGTGGAGTTCATGAACCCCGGTAAAAATGACCTCACTATGTCCGCGACAATCCAATGCGCCTATTCATATATTGATCCCAAAAGTCATTGGAGAACAGGGAATGCCAAACAAGGTACGGTTACTCTATTAGTAAAAGCCGGCACTCGTACCGTGCACAGTCTGGATCTCTCCTTGACGGGAGGTAGTGCTTATATTATTGAGATACCCGTACTGCTGGATACTCCTTCAAATTAACATTTTTTGACAGAATCTGTCCTTTTTTACGGTTGTGCATTCAAAAGGTCAACCTTCAGACGGTTAGCCAGCCATCCGCTGACGGTGGGGGGGCGCTTACATTCCCGGCACATTCACCACCTCCCCATACTTTCCTTCATGCAAAAAATATAAGAACTAAAAGATGAAATTAATGCATTACAATAATACTTTGCATTGTTATTAATCATTGGGGGCTTCACCTGCATGATGTACCACAGGACGGTTGAATGACGTGAGAACCACGGGGAGAATTCTGCTCGTGCCGGAAGCGTTCGCGCCGGAAAAAAAGGTGTCAGCGTTCAAAACCATTTCGTTTCTGGTAAGCTCTCCGGAGAACGAACCAGTCACCAATTTTTCAGACCACCTGAGCGGGGATGAGGGTGACCATGCTCATGTTCCTGGTCCCCGGGGAGACTGATACGCTATGGGTGAATTTGAAGGGGATACTCATGCTAAAAAAAACCTGGCATTCCTGAATAACAAGGATACTGTTCCCCAGGGTATGGGTACCGAAGATGTCACGTTCATCACGGTCTCGTATCCATCAGCAGGAGCAAAGACGTTACCAGCATCGTCCTCTCCCGGAAACAGTTGCAGAGATAATCCCCCTCAAAAGAACGGTAGTGTTGATTATCCCGGGAGATCCGTGTTGTATTCCCGACAATTCCGCCCCCTGAATCGGATAATCAGCACAGAATATAAAAAACCACCGTCGGGTGAACCATGAATCAGTCCGTCATCAAAGCCATTGTTCTGATAAGTTTTCTGGTTCTCTGCCTGCCGATGGTATCCGCTGCAGGAGAGAGCGCTGGTGCTTCTGCAGCATTCACGAATCAGGACGTGCCGGATTTTTCATCGTGTGACATCACAAACGCTACTACGCTGAATCCCTATTGTCCCCTCTGGGATGGAGAGCATACCCAACCCGATCCTTTTCTTGTCTATGAGGTACGCAAGGAGAGAGAAGAGAGCAACTATGGGATATCGAGTCTGCTGCCACCCCCGGGCTGGCGTGGATTACCCACGAAGGGTACGGTGAGAATTCCCGTATTTCTCGTGGATTTTCCTGATGCACCTCATGATCCCTCCCAGACCGTTGCTGATGTGCAGTCAAAAATGTTCGGCAACGGGAATAGTGGGGATTATCCTTACGAGAGTCTGAAGAATTATTATCAGCGATCTTCGTATAACCAGCTGACCATCACCGGAGATGTCTATGGATGGTACCCTGCTAAGTATAATAGAAGTTACTATCTGTCTCAGGGAAAGGTTGCTCTCATCAACGAGATCCTTCAGGAATATGACAGTACAGTCAATTTTGCGGATTATGATGCTGATCATAATGGAAAAATGGATGCCCTTTTTATCAAATGGGCGGGTGATGATACTGGATGGGGCAATTTCTGGTGGGCATGTATGTCCACGGACAATTCCCCCATAACCGTTGACGGAGTAAAACCCTATAAATACGTATGGTCCTGGTATTCGAATCCGAATGGCGGTGCCTATAATCCCCGTGTCGATATCCATGAAACCGGACACCTCCTTGGTTTACCGGATTATTATGATTATGATGACAGCACCGGGCCGAAAGGAGGTGTCGGTGGCTGGGATATGATGGATTCCAACTGGGGGGATCACAATGCTTTTTCAAAATATCTGCTTGGCTGGATAGATCCCCTGGTTATCAGTTCGGGAACACAGGAGATAATACTGCCACCTTCGGGCACTTCATCGTCCAACAATGCAGTGTTGATTATGCCCGGTGCAGTACCGGATTCATTTGGTGAGTTTTTCCTGGTTCAGTACCGCGAAAAAGGGAGCGGAAATGATCCTGTATCAGGAGGGCCCGATAAAGCAGTATGGATCTGGCACGTTGATGCAACCCTTAATACCGGGGGATGGGGTTTTGAATATGACAATTCCTATACATCCCATAAACTGCTCCGTCTTATGGAAGCAGATGGCAGGGAGGAGATCGAAGCGGGAACCGGCGATTGGGATGTGAACGATTTTTATCTTCCCGGTCAGGTACTGGGACCCGTCACCGTACCGAACACCACTACCTATTCTGGTTCGATAACGAATGTTGCTGTTACGGATATGCAACAACTTGTTTCATCCATGCGGATGGATTTCGGTATACCCGTTGCGGGTGGACCGGTAGCGAACTTTACGGGAACACCTCTGACAGATACTGTACCGCTCGGCGTGACATTTACCGACAATTCCACGGGAACTTCGATCACGGACAGACGCTGGGACTTTGGTGACGGGAACGTCTCGAATTATACGGAGAGTACCAACCCGTTCCATACCTACACAAATGCCGGGACGTACAGTGTAAACCTCACAGTCACAAACGCCAGTGGGTCACACTCGCACCTCCGGACCAAATATATCACGGCAGTAACGGTCGCACCGGTTGCCAGCTTCACCGTGAATACAACACAGGGAACTGCACCCCTGACAGTGAAGTTCAATGACACCTCTGCCCATGCCCCGACCACCTGGGCCTGGTCGTTCACGAACGTGACGGGGGACAATACACCGGTTGTCTGGAGTATTGTTCAGAGTCCCTCATCCACGTTTGGCGTAGGTAACTATTCCATTGTTTTGAATGCCAGCAATAGTGCAGGATCAAACCTCTCAGCACAGGTCACCTTCATCAACGTTTCTGCGGCTGGACCTGCTCATCATGCACTGTCCAGGATTGGTGTTTACCAGAACGGAGCCTGGTATCTGGATTATCTTGGGGAAGGAACGTGGACGGCAAACACCAAAGCCTATGGTTTCGGTGCATCCGGCTTTACTCCTGTTATCGGTGACTGGAATAAAGACGGGAAGACCAAGATTGGGGTCTATAAAGACGGTGCCTGGTACCTGGATTATCTTGGGGAAGGAATGTGGACCGCCAATACCAAAGCCTATGGTTTCGGAGCTCCGGGTTTCACTCCCGTTATCGGGGACTGGAATGGTGATGACAGGGACAAGATTGGCGTCTATAAAGACGGTGCCTGGTACCTGGATTACCTGGGTAATGGTACATGGACCGCAACTACCAAAGCCTATGGATTCGGTGCTCCGGGCTTCACCCCCGTTATCGGGGACTGGAATGGTGACGGCAGGGACAAGATTGGCGTCTATAAAGACGGTGCCTGGTACCTGGATTACCTGGGTAATGGTACATGGACCGCAACTACCAAAGCCTATGGATTCGGAGCATCCGGCTTTACCCCCATTATCGGGGACTGGAATGGTGACGGCAGGGACAAGATTGGCGTCTATAAAGACGGGGCCTGGTACCTGGATTACCTGGGTAATGGTACATGGACTTCAAATACCAAAGTGTATAGTGTCGGAGCTCCCGGCTATACACCCGTTATTGGAGACTGGAATGGTGATGGACGGGGAAAGGTAGGGGTCTATAAAGATGGGGCCTGGTACCTGGATTATCTGGGTAATGGTACATGGACTGCAACTACCAAAGTGTATAGTTTTGGAGCTCCCGGTTTTACGCCACTCATAGGAAAATGGAGTTAAAAAAAACTATCATTGTTCTTTTTTAGTTACATCGCACTTTACGGTTAAAAAACGTCTCATTCCGAAAAATCCCGCTGCATCATCCCGAATTCCATGAACAATTATTCACGAAATAGGTACACGAACGAACGGTTCTGGAGAAATGCTCAGTACCAAGCTAAACGCTCAGCAGGGGTTTCACCTCAGCCGCTTTGGCTCCCCCCACATGCGATACCACCTGAACAGGTACTACGTCTGCATCGCTCTAAGCGCAGGGGAGGTATGGGGGGACAGGCACTGTCCCCTCCGTCCTCTTACCAGTGCTTTTTATTTTATCCTCTGAAGAAGGAATTCTCCAGAGCCGAACCAACAATCATGAAAGAATTCAAAGAATTACAATGCATCGCCCCCAGGCAATACCAGAAAATCTCTCATGAACGGTATCAGATACGGATATTATTCAAAGGGCATAACATATAAAATAAAAATCTTCATTTTGTGTTTCTGTTGGCCTTTCTTAGGGGTCCATGTGATCTGGATGGGGGAAAAGAAAATTTCTTAAACCTAACCTATTCGCATTGCAGAGTTGCCATGCATTTCTTCATGGTATTTGGAATCATTTTTTCTTTTAAAAGACACAAAATGCGGAGGCTAATAAATTGAAAAAATCCTTTCATCTATCATTGTTATGTATTTTTATTTTATTACTCTGTCTGATACATCCCATCAATGCAATTGGAGTATTCCGGAACACAACAGGTACGTGGTACCTAGATAACAATGTTGATGGTTTATATACTGCGGGAATTGACAAGGAATACCAATTCGGAGCATCCGGCTTTACCCCCGTTATCGGTGACTGGAATGGTGACGGCAGGGACAAGATTGGGGTTTATAAAGACGGTGCCTGGTATCTCGATTATCTTGGGGAAGGTACCTGGACGACAAACACCAAAGCCTATGGTTTTGGTGCGGCTGGCTATACTCCTGTTATCGGTGACTGGAATAAAGACGGGAAGACCAAGATTGGAGTCTATAAGGACGGTGCCTGGTATCTCGATTATCTTGGGGAAGGTACCTGGACGGCAAACACCAAAGCCTATGGTTTTGGTGCGGCTGGGTATACCCCAATCATCGGTGACTGGAACGGCGATGGACGGGCCAAAATAGGCGTTTACAAAGACGGTGCCTGGTATCTCGATTATCTTGGAGAGGGCACGTGGACCGCCAATACCAAATCCTATGGTTTCGGAGCTCCTGGCTATGCTCCTGTTATCGGTAACTGGAATAAAGACGGGAAGACCAAGATTGGAGTCTATAAGGATGGAGCCTGGTATCTCGATTATCTTGGGGAAGGTACCTGGACTATAAATACAAAATCCTATAGTTTCGGAGCGGCTGGATTTACTCCTGTTATTGGGGACTGGAATGGAGACGGTCGGGCTAAGATAGGGGTATACAAAGACGGAGCCTGGTATCTCGATTATCTTGGAGAGGGCACGTGGACCGCCAATACCAAATCATTCCAGTTCGGTCAATCCGGTGATTCTCCAATGGTAATTCAATTATTACCATTTTCAGTTGCTCCCGTAGCAGCATTCACCTCTACTGTACAGTCCGGGACAGCCCCCCTGACGGTCATTTTCACCAATAAATCAACGGGGACCGGACCGCTGACCTACGCATGGGATTTTGACAATGATGGCACTGTCGACAGCACACTGTCATCTCCCACTCATATTTACCCTGAGGCAGGCACGTATTCAGTAAAACTTACGGCGACTAACGGTGCCGGAAGCGATGTGGAACTAAAGACTGACTACATCACTGTTGATCCGGCACCGGTAGCACCGGTGGCTGAATTCACTACTTACCTACAGTCCGGGACAGCCCCCCTCACCGTCAGGTTCACCGATCAGTCCACAGGAACCGCACCACTCACCTACGCATGGGATTTCAATAATGATGGAGAAAATGAAAGTTCCCTGCAGAACCCGTTGTTTAAATATGATTCAGTGGGCACATATACCGTAACACTTACCGTCATCAATGCTGTAGGCAATGATCTCGAGACAAAAACAGATTATATTACCGTTACTGAAGGGTCACCGAACCCTTCACACGCAGGAGTTGCCCTCACCTTTGATGACGAAAGTGTTGATCAATGGTTTGCAATCCGAGATCGATTATTAAATTATAATGCACATGTCACTTTTTATGTGTCTAATTTTGACTCTCTCAATGAATCCCAAGTCAACAAACTTAAAATTTTACAAGAAGACGGACATGAGATTGCATTTCATGGACTATACCATACGAGTGCTCAACCATATCTGGATGATAATCATTCGATCGATGATTATCTCAATTATGAAATAATTCCCGGTCTTGAACTTATGAAAAATCAGGGATTCAATCCTGTTGATTTTTCTTATCCCTTTGGGTCTGAAAATACAACCCTGACAGAAGTATTACAAGGATATTTTTTACATATTCGAGGTACTGCATTTAGTCAAGACTATCTGCCTCTAAGAGAAGTTGATTTGATATATTATCAATATGGCTCTCATCAACCACACATATATGGTATTTCAATTGATGACCATTCGGGAGGTAATTCACTGGATGATATTTATGATGGCATTTTGCGAGCAAAGGAAGAAAATAAAATCGTAATATTTTATTCTCATACTCCAGTGGAGACCGATCCTCAAGCCTATGAATTGTCATATGACAGATTGGATAAAATTTTAAAATATATTTCAGAAAATGATTTGAAATTTTATACGATTTCAGAAATAAATTAAAAATGCTCTTATTTTTTTATCATGAAAAATTACATAAATTACTTATTCATCGACCATAAAAATTTGAACAAATAGTAAGTTAAAGAAAATAACATAAGATTAACCCCCGCCACTTTTTTCAAAAGGTCATATGCTCGTTCTATTTGTATAGAGTAAAGTTTCAATAGGGTAAAGAGTCACTCAGTAAATTGTTGATGGTGTAAAATGAGCACAAAAACAATTACAGCGCGATAACAATGCAATACCGGAGAGTACCTAAAAATGGCGATCAATTATCTGCCCTTGGATTCGGAGCAATGCGCTTACCAATACAGAAGGGGAAGATAGACGAAGAACGCGCAAGAAAGCAAATCCGACTTGCAATAGATAATGGCGTCAATTATATCGACACTGCTTTCCTTTATCACGGAGGTGAGAGTGAGGAGTTCCTCGGAAGAGCATTACAAGACGGGTATCGGCAGAAGGTAAAACTTGCAACCAAACTTCCCCCATCGGAGGTAAAAAAACGAGAGGATATGGATACTATCCTTGGTATCCAGCTCAAAAAACTGCACACAGATTATATCGACTATTATCTCCTCCACGGGCTGGAAGCTACTAGTTGGAAGAAATTACGGGACCTTGGGGTCCTGGAATTTTTAGAAGAAGTAAAGACTGCCAAAAAGATTAAAAATGCTGGTTTTTCATTTCATGGCGACTGCCAGACCTTTAAAGAGATCATCGATGCCTATGACTGGGTCTTCTGTCAGATCCAGTACAATTTCCTTGATGAAGATAATCAGGCCGGAACAGAAGGGTTGCGCTATGCTTCTTCAAAGAATATCGCGGTCATGGTCATGGAGCCTTTACGGGGCGGTATGCTTGCCAGCCGGCTCCCTAAAGAGGTTAAAAAAATCTATGAAAAAGCAAATAAACAGCGGTCAGCCGCAGAATGGGGTCTGTTGTGGGTCTGGAATCATCCTGAAGTGACCGTTGTCCTCTCTGGCATGAATCACGAAAATCAGGTCATCGAGAATATAAAAACCTGTGAAAATGCCCTGCCCGGTTCTATGACCCCGATTGAACGGGGAGTAATTGGCGAAGTGGCGAAATGCTATAACCGGCTGATAAAGGTGAGATGCAATGGATGTGCCTATTGTATGCCCTGCCCACACGGGGTGAACATTCCCCAGTGCTTCTCTTTCTACAACCAGTACTTTACAACGGACAGGAAACTGAAGACCCGTGCTTTGTATGGATTAAACCTGATGGGGGGTTCTTGTGAGCCGGCTGATGCATCCCTCTGCAAAAACTGTGGAAAATGTAGTAAAATCTGCCCACAACAGATAGCAATTCCTGTTGAACTAAAGAAGGTCTCCAAGCAACTTGGAGGACTCCCCACAAAGATACCGCTCTTATGTTTTAAATTGATGAGATCTTTGTGGAATTAACCAACGATTCGTAAGCAGTCGCTCATACTGGAGTCTTAAGAAAAACTCGATAGTCAATTGGATTAACAAGGGTTTAAAAAAACCGGGCGTTGCCATGCACCCACGCCGTGCAAGAATTAATAATACTCCATGGATGAATGCACAGTATCTGCCGGAGGTGATGTACCATAGGAAGGTCAAGATATGAAAAACTACGGGGGCCCTGGCATCGGTTGCATCAGGTGCTGAACCGACCCAGGTGAACCTACGATACCCTGCCCGGGACCAATAAACTCATGAATTCTCATCGAACACTATGGCAGGCGTGATCTGCTGTCTGCCCTGTGCAAAGGATGGTGTCGGCTTCGGACAAGGTCGTATGCCCGGGTGATCACACGCTCAATGTCTGTTCAATCCTTGTTCCCCGTCATCATTCCTGATGGACAGAGCATCAGTGAGATGATGGGCGATCTTTTTTAATCAGTATTCTCTTCGCAATTATTATCGGGAATGCACTCTTTTTCCTGGGTATCCCGGTCCAGCAGTGCCGGGTCAATATGCCACTCGCTCCGGCGCAGCAACCCGTGCAGGGTGCTTGCCTCGCGGACGGTGAGATTCGCCCGCCCGAGAACCCGGCGGATAAGGATCATCGTATTCTCGCGTTTGAACGCCGGGTGATGAATGGCATCAAGGTAACGGTCGACGTGGCGGTACAGGTAGCCCATGTCATGCGGCGAAGCGAGTGCAATCCTGGGAAGGGGGAGGTTTGAAAGTTCATAGCATACAACCCCGACCGCGTGCGACAGGTTGAGTATCGGATACTCTGCAGACGTCGGGATGGTGCAGATCATATCACTGCGCCTGACCTCCTCGTTGTTCAGCCCCCAGTTCTCGCGCCCGAACAGGATCGAGATCCGCCCGTCCACATCCTGCAACCGCTCCCGCATCTCTTTTGGCGAATAAAACGGCATCCGCATCGAGTGGCAGACGGATTTGCTCACCAGGCCGGTCGTGGCAATGACGATGTTACTCCGGGCAAACACGTCCTCGATGGTGCACACCTCGGCAGTATGAAGCACATCATACGCATGGGATGCACGCCCGTCCGCTTCGTTGCCGAGCGGGCAGGGATCGATAAGCACGAGCCGTGAAAAACCAAAATTCTTCATCACCCGGGCAGTAAATCCCACGTTGCCTTCGTAGAGGGGAGCTACCAGCACGATGTCAATGTCGGGCATAAAAAATTACTGGATTGCGTCAACCGTTGCTTTCAGGACAGCGGCACCCTGGTCGTATACCGCGTTGCCCACAACGATCGTGTCGGCAAACTTTGACATCTGCGCTGCCTTTTCTGCAGAGTTGATCCCGCCACCGTAATAGAGGAAGGAGGTATCCAGTACATCCGATACCGATTTCACGACGTTTGGATCACCATACGTACCGCTGTATTCGATATAGACGATCGGGAAATGGAAGTAGTGGTCTGCGATGGTCGCATAGGCTGCCACCTCACTGGGTCTCAGGTCACAGATGGCTCGTGTCAGTTTACAGACCGATGAGTCCGGGTTGAGGACAATATACGCTTCGGGCACGATAGATTCCCAGGGTATTTTTCCCTTCTGGAGCGAGACCCAGGCCCGGTGCTTGCCCACAATCCATTGCACGTCGGTGGAATTGATCACGCTGGGAACAAAAACATAGTCAATCCCCTGCATCAGCACTGCTTCTGGTCCCGCAGGTTCCATGACAAGGGGAAGATCGTACGCTTTTACCTGCTTCTGGAGTACCGCG
>Ga0209253_10005589_pt1 | contig 10905 bp, 8 predicted proteins | sample FrelakmetBRP12BR_FD_187145 | JGI IMG/M metagenome (GOLD analysis project Ga0209253, IMG submission 187145) | Freshwater lake sediment microbial communities from the University of Notre Dame, USA, for methane emissions studies - BRP12 BR (SPAdes)... | ecosystem: Environmental > Aquatic >... | reverse complement strand
GCCTGGAAGATCTCGCACCTTCCGTTCGGGTCGCCTTCGTGCCAGACGCGCCGTCCGTCGATCTCGAAGAGGTACATGAGGTTCATCGGGGAGTCGCGGTCGCCGCTGTGGAGGGTGCGGCAGGCGGTGACATGGATGCCCTTCACGTCCCGGATTGCTTTCTCTCCGACCTTGAGGTCGATCGCGATGACGCGGGGACCGAGCCTCGCCCACTCCTTCGCCGCCCCGCGCAGGGCCTCGACGGCGTCCGCGGGCGCTAGGAGTACGGCTTCGGTGAATGTCTCCATATAGCGGACGGCCAAGCCCGCGTCGAAATGATCAGGATGGTTATGGGTGACGAGGACGAGGTCGACGCCGTCGAACGGCGTCGACCCCTTCATGATCTTGTCGAGCGTTTCCGGCGAGGGGGCCCGGTAGTCCGGGTTCGGATTGTCGAAAAGGGCGTCGACGAGGACCTTGGTCTCGCCGGAGTTCACCAATTCGCCCATATTGGCCACGTAGGTCAGCGTGAGCGGGCCCGCGGCCTCGCCCGACGGGCGAGGCGACCCCGGCGTCGCCGCCCGGCCTGGGCTGCAGGCGGCGATGACCGCCAGGATCGCGACTCCGCCGGCGATAACGCGCCATCTCGGATGGGGATTCATCGGGCGTGGCCTCCTTTCAGATCCGGTTGAATTCTCTGACCGTCCGCTCGTGCTGGACGGTGCCGGTATGGGTCGTGCCGCGGGGCTCGACGACCAGCACGTGGACCTCCTCGCCGGGCTCCGTGCGGGGGGAGTGTTCGACGCCCCGGGGCACCAGGATGACCTGGCCCTCGCGGACGGGGACGGCATGGTCCTTGAAGCGCATTTCCATAGCCCCTCTGACGACGTAGAACAGCTCGTCGGCCTCGTCATGGGTGTGCATGACGAAATCCCCTTGGAGCTTGGACAGGAACACCTGCAGCGAGTCCCCCTCGGCGATGATGTGGGGATGCCATTGTTTCGTGAAGAGAGCGAGTTTTTGTCGCAAGTCGATCGCCGTCATGAAGGCTCCTTTTTGTCGAAAAGGCCCGAATAGAACCTCCTGACGTAGTTCTCGGGGATCTTGTCGACCGGGTAGGACCCGTGCATCAGGGCATGGACCCAGCGGCCGTCGCGCTTCTCCAAGACCCCCGTCTGGAAGACGTCCTTCAAGCAGGTTTCCTTGCCCTTGAAGGATCCGCAGTCGTCCAGGAAGCAGGAGTACCAGGCCACGTCTCCCGAGCGCGAGATCACGATACGGAGGTCTTTGAACTCGAAGCGCGTCCCCCGGAAATCGGGGTCCTTCCAGACCTCGGCGTATTTCTTGAAGTCTTCGAGCCCTACCACCTGGCTGTCCGAAAACAGCCAAAAATGGAACATATCGTCGGCCCAGAGGCGGAACATGGCGTCGAAGTCCTTCTCGATGGCCCAGCCGATCGACTGCTCGATGGCCTTTTTGACCGCGGCGTACTCGTCGGGGGATTCGGCCGAGGCTTTCGCCTTCAGAACGTCCAGGATCTTGGCGCTGACCCAATAAGCGTGGCTTTCGCCGTCGCGCTGGCTCAGGAAGAACAGGTACTTGCCATCGGCCGTGACCATGGGGCAGAGCTCGATCGACGGGCTGTTCACGCCAGGACCAAGGTTGACAGGCTCGGACCAGGCGCCGTCCGCGCCGCGGAAACTCGCCCAAAGGTCGTACTGCCGCGAAAAAAGGAGATAGCTTCCGTCAGGCGCGATGAAAGGGCTTTCCTCACCGGCCGCTGAATTGACGGGCGGGCCCGCATTGACCGGCTTTTCATATTTTCCGTCGACGAAGCGCGCCACATAAATATCGTTCATGCCCAGGCCGCCCGGCGAGTTCCCGGCGAAGTAGACATTCCCGGCCCGGTCCAGCGAGAATTCCCAATGCATGTGCATCGAGTTGACGTTCGGGTCCAATGGCTTGGGCTCGGTCCAGCCGCCGGACGTCCTGTCGACGAACCAGATCCTCTCGCTCCCTCGCTGGGATTCCCCCGGCAGGGGGCGGCGGGAGATGAAATAGAGCCTCTTCCCGTCGGTCGAAAAGAACGGGACGTCGTCGTTGCCGGACGGGCCCGAAAAGGGCGCCCACACCGGAGGCGTCCAGCGGCCCTTGACGCGCTTCATCATGAGCAGGCCGCCCCGGGAATAGACCTCGCCCGGGAAGGTCATCATCGGCGCCCAATAGGCCTCGTTCCCGTCGGGCGAGAAGACCGCCGTGCTGTGAAGGCCCCAGATCGAGGAGATGATCCCCGGGGCGAACAGCTCAGGCTTGTCCGCCGGCGGCTTTTGTCCGAGGTAGGCGCCCTCGAGGACGGGGAACCGGGTGTCCGACTTATCGGAGCCCTTTTCGGCGAGGAAAGCGGACACGGCCTCCATCTTTCTCTCCTGAGCGATGTTGTAGGCCGTCTGACCCATGATCGTGCGCGTATCGAGAGGAGCGCCTCTCTCGACGAGGGCGCGAGCCGCATCGATCCGGCCGTCGCGGGCGGCGTAATGGAGCGGCGTCCAGCCGAAGCGGTCGGCCGCGGCCGCGTCGTATCCCTTCTCGAGGAGAAGCGCGACGATCGCGGCCGATCCGCCCTCCGCCGCGGCCCGGAGCAGGCCCTCGCCGGCCGCGCCCTTGAGATCTTGGACTTGGCCGGCCAGCCGCCGGAAAAGAGTTTCCAATCCCTGGGAGGCGGCCATGTGGAGAAGGCCGTCCCATTTCTCGCCCGGCTTGGGCAGCCCGGCGCCCTTTTCCAGGAGGTAGTCCACGACCTCATTTTTTCCCCGCCAGGCCGCAAGCTCAAGAGCGTTAGATCCGAACTTGTCCGCCGCGTTGACGTTGGCCCCGGCCTCGACGAGGACGCGGGCCGTCGCGAGCTGTCCTCGCTCGCGGGCGCAGAGGACGAGCGCCGTTCGCCCATAGTCGTTCTTCGCCTCCAAGGCCCCGCCTCTCTTCAGGAGGGCGGCCACGGCTTCCGCGCGGTCGCTCGACGCGGCGATCATGAGCGGCGTCGACCCGTCCGCGCTTTTGGACTCGAGCTTGGCGCCCTTGTCGATCAAGAAATCGATGAAGCCGGCGTCCCGGCCGTAGGCGGCGTAATGGAGCAGCGTCATGCCCCCGTTGTCGCGCGCTTCGACGAGCTGAGGCGACTTCTCGATCAAGGCCTTGACGGCCGCGACATCGCCTTTCTGCAGCAGGCCGAAGGCATCTTGGGACGCGGCCGTCGCCGCGAGCGCGAGACTGAGGATCAGGATCGGTGATAGTTTTTTCATGAAGTTGATTCCTTTACATTTCGCGAGTCCGTGGAACGAGCGCTCTGATGGCCTCTTCGTCCGCGGCACCGTGGGCGAAGACCCACTTCTGCCCCATGGCCGCGGGGACGAAGATGGCCAGTCCGGGGAATTTGGCCTGGAAGGCCTTCTGGAAATCCAGGTACATGGCGTCGCCCGCCTGGGCGTGCATGGGGAAGGCGGCCCGGACGAGGAACTTCCTGAAGAAGTCCTCTTCCTGAATGGTGTATTTCTGGCCGGGAGCGGTCACTGGGAAGACGAAAGCCAGGTCGACGGCGTCCGTCTTCGTCCTCAAGAAGTCGTGCTCGGCCGAAGGGTCTTCGGGCCGGCAGTCGCCGTTGTGGTAGATGAAGAGGCCGTCGACCTTGACCAGCCAGGCGACCTCGGGGACGCCGGAGTGATGCGAGTTGATGGTCGCGATCTCCAGCCCGTCGGCCTTGAGCTCGGCCCGCGGACCTATGAGGTAATGATGAGAGGGGTCATCCGCCGCCTTCCAGCCGAAATGATGGACGATGTCGGGGACGGCCTCCTTCCAAGTCAGAATGACGGGGTCGTAATGGTCGCCGTGTGAGTGGGACGTGAAGACGCGGACCTTGAGGTCCTTGATCTCTCCCGGGTCGATCCAGCCGTTGGCGAGAGAGGGGCGGTCCGGGCGGGACTTCGGCTGCTGTCCGTCCCGCTGTTCTTGATAATCGAAGATGAGAAGATGGTTCGAGGTACGGACGGCGTATCCGCAGTGGCCCAGGTACCAAACGTGGGCGCTCCCCGCGGCCGGAGCCTTATCGGGCGCGCCCTTGGCGGCCGATTCTTCGCGGACCTTGGCAGAGACCCAGTAGACATCTCCTGCCCGGGAGAAGAACACAGGCTCGCCTTTCCCAGACCGCGGCAGATTGGAGACGAAAAAAGGCCTCCGGCCGGCGAGCGCGGCTTTATGCTTCTTATCCGTCTGCCGCGGCTCAGCTGGCGGACTCACGAATTCGTACCGGTCACCCTTGTTCTCCGGGCAGACGACCCGCGAGGGCAGCTTCTTCTCGGCCGCCTCCCGGGCGAAGGCGCCGTACATGAATTCCCGGTTATAGGCGTGGATCGGGAAAACGACGCGGGGCTTGAGCGACTCGGCCTGCGGGAACTTCCCGATGAAGGCGATGTCTATCTTGCCCGCCTTTTCAAGGAAATAATCCATATCGGCGCGGAAAGTGTCGATCGGGCCCATATAGTCACCCGAATGGTAGATCGCGAGGCCGTCCACCTTGACCAGATAGGCGGCTTCGGGCACGTCGTTGTGCTCGCCGTTGACGGTGAAAATCTCCATCCCGTTGATCGTTGTCGTGGCCCTGGGCGCCGGCAGGTCGATGGAGCGATCCCCCTTCCGGGCATTCCAGCCGAAGATATAGGTGATATTCTTGATCGTCGGCCGCCAGGAAAGGATGACCGAGTCGAAGTGGTCCGTATGCGCATGGGAGACGAAGACGGTGACATTTTGGTCTTTGATCTCCTCCGGGTAAATGTAGCCGTTGGCCAGAGAAGGCTTCTCCGGCCGCGGCCCGCCTCGGCTGAAGTAATCGAAAATGAGCAGGCGAGTCCGGGTCTTGACCGCAAACCCGCAGTGCCCGAGCGACCAAACGATCGCATCTCCGTCCCGGAGAGGTTTGGCCAGGAGCGAAGGGACATCCGTTTTCTCTGAGCTTGGCGTGGGCTCGGCCCCGGCTTCTTTGAGGATGGCCGCAATATTGGGATAGCCGTATTCCGCGGCTAGGTCCAGGGCGTTGCGTCCCTTTCCGTCCTTCGCCTTCGGATTCGCCTTGTTCTGCAAGAGGAAGCGGACCATATCGGAGCGTCCCTTTTTCGCCGCCAGATGGAGAGGCGTTGAGCCTTCGGGGTCCGGACGATCGACCTGGGCCCCTTTTTCGAGAAGCATCTTGGCGATTTCGACGCTCCCCCCTTGGGCGGCCCGCTGGAACGGCGTCCGGCCGGACTCGTCCTTCAGATCGATGGGAACGCCTTTCCCCAGCACGAACGCAGCCGCCTGGCTCTGACCGAGATAGGCCACCCGATGAAGGGGGTATTTCTCGAAGAGATCCCTGTTCTTGAGGGCTTCAGCCCGGGGCCAAAGCTTTTCGACGAGCTCGACGAAGCCATTCCCCAACGGAAAGGTCAGCGGTGTCTCGTTGAGCTTGTTCCGGACATCAAGCTTCGCGCCGTGATCGAGAAGCCAGTTAATAACGTCCTCGCGGCCGGCTTGGGTGACGTAAAGCAGGGGAGTCGATCGTTCTTCGTTCAGGGCGTCGACTTCCGCGCCGTGCTTAACCAAGACGTCGAGAAGCCGGAGATTGCCCGAGAAAACGGCGTTATGCAGGGCGGTCGATTGGTAATAGTCGCGGCTCATGACGTTCGTTCCCCGCGAGAGCAGGAACTCCGCTCCCTTATCCGACCCGGCCTCGGCCGCCTTGAGAAGCGGCGTCCGCCCATAGCGGTCGGGTCCGTCGATGGGGAAACCTGACTTGATAAGGTTGTCCATCAGCTCGACCAACCCTCCGGCCGCGGCGCAATGGAGCAGGCTCCGTCCGTCGCGGCAGACGGCCTTCGTGTCGGCGCCTTTGGCGATCAGGAAGTCCACCATGTCCTGGCGTCCACCAGACGCGGCAAAATGGAGGAGCGTCTGACCGAGGTCGTCGGCGGCGTTGACGTCCGCCCCGCCGGCAACGAGCTTTTCGACCATGTCCGACAATCCGCCCTCGGCCGCGGAATGAAGAAGCGTCTTGCCGAAATCATGCGGGGACGTGGCGTCGGCCCCGTTCTTGAGGAGGTATTCAACGAGCGAGAGGAATCCGGCCGAGGCCGCCCGGTGGAGGAGCGCCCGCCCTTCTTCTCCTCTGGTCTCGACCTTAAGGCCTCCCTGAAGAAGCGCTTCGACCGCCTCGGGATGCCGCCCATAGAAAGCCGATCCGAGCGTGTCCACTCCCGGCCCGCCTCGGGCGTTGGGGTCCGCGCCGGCCGCGATCAAGGCCCGGGCCGCGTCGCCATGCCCTTCATAGGCCGCCCAGTGGAGGGGCGTGAAGCCGTCCGGATCGGTTGCCTTGACGTCGGCGCCGCTGGCGATGAGGAACTTGACGATCTCCGTATTCCCCGCGCCGCTCGCGAAATGGAGCGGGGTCCGGCCCCGGGCGTCTTTCTCGTTGACGACCTTGGGATCCTTAGCGACGAGCGCCTTGACCTTGGCCAAGTCGCCCGCCCGCACGGCGTCGTGGATCTCGGCGGGGAAGGCGGTTTGTGAGAGCCATAAAAGGCCCCCCAGAATAATGACCATCACAGCGAATCTTTTCATGGACGTTTCTTCTCCTTCGCCGGCAACTCCCGTGCGATGGCGTCGCAAATCTCCTTGATGGGCGCGCTCTCAAAGCCGTCGCCGGGCGGCGGGCCGCCGCCCCGGGGCCCGAGGAGGACGCGCTCCTTGACCAATGTCACTTTTTCAGGGTACAGCTCGGGTCCGGAGGGCAGGTCGACGAGGCCGGCGGCCTTGACCGTCGTGTTCCCCACGCAGAAGGAGGCGACGATCAATCCCGCGGCGTGGGCGTTCCGAACGAAGGCCAGGACCGTCGGGTTCTCGTTGAACTTCCGCCACTGCGGGCCGCTGGGGATGATCAGGGCGTCGAATCCGGATAGGTCCATCCTGTCTTGAATGATGATATCGCTGCGGAGCACGACGTCCCGCTTCTTGTTGTAACAGCCCCGGTATTCGCCGTCGAGGCCGACTCGCTTCATCGTCCAGCCCCGGGCCTCGATCTCCCTGGCGAGAGGGAAATAGGCGTCGCCGAACCACTCGCCGAGGAGGACCAGGACGTTCACCGGCTTGGCCTGGCCGTCGGCGGCCGGGCGCCCCGGCGCCGCGCCGGCGCCGAGCAGGACCGCGACGCCTACAGCCGCCGCTGTGATGAATTTTTTCGCTGGCTTATCCATGCGCCCTCCTTGTTCGAGCATTCTCCGTCGCCATGACGTGATAGCCGTCGACGTTCATGGTAGAGATCCGCGTGCCGCCGCTTCGGTTCATTTGCCTCCGAGCCGGCTCCAGACCGCCTCGACGTTGTTCTGGTGAATGTCGACGTCCCTCATCTTCAGGATCCGGTCTTTGAAATAGGGGAAATCGTGCTCGATCGAATATTTCGCCTTGGCCTCCTCCAGGCTCGCGCCCCCGGCCTGCATCTCGCGCAGGCCTTCCCAGAGCGTCTTGAGGTACCGGTATTGCTGCTTGAACGTTTCGACCTCGAGCCTCATGTCGGAGTGGGCGACGTTGACGTGCTTGATCTCGCGGCCGCTCTCGACGATCCTTCCCCAGTTCTCGAGGATGAGGCCCAAATCCCAGGGCCCCCCCTTCCTCAGGTAGGGGAGGACCTGGTCCGGCCACATGTCGCCGACCGCCGCCAGCCCCTCCTCGGGGACGAAGATCATGATGTCGCTCGGCGTATGCGTCCCCCCGACCGAGTACAACTCCACCTTCATGTCCCCCATATCGAGGATGAGGCTGTTGTCGAAGAGGACCGACGGGAACGTCGGCTTGAAGCCCTCCTGGAGTTCCGCGACCGTCGTCTTGCCCAGGATGACGCCCTCCCGGAAGAAATGATAGTCCCTGGAATCCGGCGCCGCCTTCCTCTGTCTCTCTCCCCAGTCCTGGATATGAGAGTTGAACATCTCCAGGAGCTTGACCAATCCCTCCCCGGTCAGCTCTCCCTTCATGCCCTCGGGAACGGTCCTGTGTCCGACGACCGTCGCGTCGGCATAAACCTGATTACCGCAAACGTGGTCGTGGTGGAAGTGCGTGTTGATGAGGTATTTGAAGTCCTTCCGCCTGAACTCCTTTTCGATGGCCTGCCTGATCCGGACGTCCGCCGACCGGCTCAGGTTCGCCTCGATGACGACGACGCCGCGCGCGGTCGACAGGGCCACGACGCGTATCGTTTGCATATAGTCGCCGACCCAGGCGAAAAGGACCTTATCGCTGAATTTCTGGGTGTGGAGGGGCAGGTCGGCAGCGGTCTGGCCGGCCGGCGCCTGGGCGAGCAGCATGATCGCCACGAACAACGCGAGAAGCATACCGAAGAGGATATTCTTCATCTTGACGCCCCTTTCCTTTCTTCCTTCGGCCTCAGTTCCTCGATGACCTTCGAAGAGACCCACCAGATGTCCCCGTCGACCGAAAAGAACAGGTACTTTCCGTCCGGAGAGATATAAGCTCCTCTCGTATCCGGTTTGAATCCGTGCTTGGTCAGGTCGATCCCTTCCCCCCATTGGCCGTTTTCATCCTTGAAACTGACGTACAGACTGCCGTTCTCGACATTGATGTCGAAAAGGATGTAGCTGCCGTCCGGCGCGATGCATGGATGCGTCTGGTTTTCATAATGGGGCTGGATGGCCAGCCTTTCCGGCCGGGAGAAACGTCCCTCGCTGAAAGTCACCCAGGCGAGATAATGCTTCGGCTGATCGCCCCAGACGGATTCAGTGGTATAGAATCGGCCCGAATTATCGCAGGTCAGATACATGCCCTGTCCGGCGTATTTCGGAGCCGACCAACCCGCGTCGGTTCTTGCCGCCGCGTAAAACCCGGAAGGCCGGCTTTGTTCGGGCTGGAACTGCCAAAAGAAAAACAGCCATTGATTGTCCGGGGAAACGCAGGGATGGTAAGTGCTGGCGCCCTGGGCTATTTGGAGCGGAACCGGTTCCGTCCATATCCCGTTCTCGATTTTAGTATAAAGGAGAGTCGGGGTGATTTTCGGCAGAGCGTGCCGGTAAAAATAGTACTCCCGGCCGTCGGGAGAGAACGCGCCTTTGAAATCGATGAACTCCGCCGAAGAGACGATCCCCGGCGCGAATATCTCCGGAGTCAGTTCCGGCGGCTTCTGGCCGAGGTAGGGGCCGGTAAGCTTAGGAATATCTTTTTCCTGGGCATTAATTGTAGTAGCTGTTAACAACAGCAAACAGCCGAAAAATGATGATTTTTTTATTTCGATTAATCCTTTCAGTAAATTCTTAAAAGCCTGCCGGCATCACTTGCTGGGATTTTCGAATACCGGCGTCGACTCCCAATCCGGAAAGGGAGGCTTCGCGCCGCCGGTCCAATTTTCGTGTCCGATGAACTCCATATATGTGATCATCCACCGATTATCAATTTGCTTCCAACCCGCACGTATGATCTTGAGGCTAAAGCCCTTGTTCCCGCCAGGAGACTCGATTTCGACCTTCTCCTGGGCGATAGCAACCCAGCCATCTGACGTTGGTTGAACTGTCAGTACGGTGATATCGTATCTGGTCAGCTTCTCATTTGGCCGAGCGGCCGAGATCCCGTCGATAAACTCCTGCCGGGCGAGCTTTCTTCCTGGTTGCTGAATGGTGAATCCCGGAGCGAGCATTTTCTCGAATGCTTCCCGGTCTAAAGCAAGGCGAGCACGACCCCAGTCAAGATAACCGTTGGCGATGATCTTCCGTGCTTCGTCTGCCGTCAAGGTCAATCGATCCTGAGAGCTAATGGAAGTTACCGCTATCAGTAGCCAACAGCTGATAAGAAATATTTTATTCATTTTGGTTTCTCCTTTCGATTTCTTTGTCATTCCTTCGGCCTCAGCTCTTCGATGATTTTTGCGTCCACCCAGTAGATGTCGCCGTTCCCCGTGCCGTTGCGAGTGAAGAACAGGTACTTGCCGTCCGGAGAAACCGTCGCGCACCAATCAGCTTCCGCGGTATTCAGGACCGCTGCGTTGAACGCCCTGCTCCAGGATCCGTCGGCAAAGCGAAAGGAAAAGTATAAATCACCCTTGCCTTTCATTCCGGGTCTGGAGGAATCAAAAATGATATAACTTTCATCCGGCGCGATAAAAGGATGAGCCTCGCTGCTCTCGGTATTCACTCCTCCACCGGGATCCACAGCCCGCTGATAGCCCGAATCAGAAGGAATATATTTGGCGATGATCCCTTCGTCTTTGCCTTCTTTTCTGCCGGAAATATCGGTCGTATAAATGGCGCCGTCCCGTGTCGAAGTGGCTCTCATGCCATCTTTAATAAGAAATATTGGATTTCCCCAATCAGCATCTTTTTTTAGCAAAGACCAGATTCCGCCAGGCTCTCCTTCTTTCAATCTGTGGGCTTCCGGATAACGGTTCAAAAGCAATCGCTTTCCATCGTACATGATATGAACGGCACCGCCTTTGCATTTTTCTAAGAAGGGCGCCTTAATTGGGGCCGTCCAGCCGGAGTCCGTCAAGGCGCAAACCATAACGCCCGTCCCGCTGCGGTTAAAATAAATTTCCCGCCCATCCGGCGTAAAAGCCATTCCATATTCCAGCGCTTCGGATGATGAGACGATGCCCGGCGCAAAGATCTCTGGCGTCACCCCCGGCGGCTTCTGGCCGAGGTAGGGGCCGGTGAGCTTGGGGAAATCGGACTGACGGGAGGTGCCGGCTCTCGGGAAGACGAGACCCGCTGTGATCATGAAGAAAGCCAGACTTCTGAGGGCGCTCATTCCCTCATCTCATTTGTCGCTGGCGAAGGAGAAATGCTGCTGGACGACGACCCACTTGCCGTCGCGCTTCTCCACGACACCCGTCCAGCGGGCGTTCTCCCA
>Ga0209253_10005588_pt1 | contig 10906 bp, 7 predicted proteins | sample FrelakmetBRP12BR_FD_187145 | JGI IMG/M metagenome (GOLD analysis project Ga0209253, IMG submission 187145) | Freshwater lake sediment microbial communities from the University of Notre Dame, USA, for methane emissions studies - BRP12 BR (SPAdes)... | ecosystem: Environmental > Aquatic >... | reverse complement strand
AAAGCCGGTCTTCGACAAGCAGCCGGTGCAGTCGATCGGCGCGATCACCCTCGATCCGAACGATCCGAATACGGTCTGGGTCGGGACGGGCGAGTCGTGGACGCGCAATTCCGTCTCGGTCGGCAACGGCATCTATCGTTCGCGTGACGGCGGCGAGTCCTGGGAATACCTCGGGCTGCCCGAGTCGGAGCGCATCAACAAGATCCTCGTGCACCCCAGGGACAGCAACACGGTGTACGTCTGTGTCCCGGGCAAGTTGTGGTCCGACTCGGCGGATCGCGGCCTGTACAAGACGACGGACGGCGGCAAGACATGGTCGCTGATCCTGAAGGGCCCGAACCTCTCGACGGGCTGCTCGGGCCTGACGATGGATCCGCGCAATCCGGATCGCCTGTTCACGGGCCAGTGGGACTTCCGGCGCAAGGGTTGGACGTTCCGCTCGGGAGGCGACGGCCCGAATGCTCCGTCGGGGTCGGGGCTGTTCCTCACGAACGATGGCGGGCGCAGCTGGCAGAGACTTGACGACAAGTCAGCCAAGGGACTGCCGCCGCAGCCATGGGGCCGCCTCGACGTCGAAATAGCGCCGTCGAAGCCGGACACGGTGTATGCGGTCATCGAGGGCACGCGCTCGGCGCTGTACCGTTCGGACGACGGCGGCAAGACCTGGGAAGAGCGCGACCGCAGCCAGGCGATGGTGTGGCGCCCGTTCTATTTCTCGAACCTGGTCGTCGACCCGACCAACGCGGACCGGCTGTTCAAGGTCAACTTCTCGCTGATCGTCTCCGAAGACGGCGGCAAGAGCTTCTCGCAAGCGGGCGGCGGCCTCGGCGGAACGCACGGCGACCATCACGACACCTGGATCAACCCGACGAACCCTCGCCACGTCATCACGGGCGACGACGGCGGCCTGTTCATCAGCTACGACGGCGGCAGCAAGTGGTACAAGAACGAGAACCTGCCGATCTCTCAGTTCTACCACGTGTCGGTCGACGACAAGGACCCGTACCAGGTGTACGGGGGCCTGCAGGACAACAGTTCCTGGGCCGGTGATTCGGCCTATCCGGGCGGCATCACCAACAGCCGCTGGGAGGCGTTTCCGGCCGGCGACGGCTTCTGGATCTTTGCCGATCCCGCCGACCCGAATTACGTCTACTCCGAGTCGCAGGGTGGCTTCGTCAGCCGCATCGACCGCAGGACCATGGCGGCGCGCGACATCCAGCCGAAGGCGAACGCGGGCGAGAAGCTGCGTTTCAACTGGAACACGCCGATCCACATGTCGCCCAACGAGAAGGGCAAGCTGTACATCGGCTCGCAGTTACTCTTTGCCAGCTCCGATCATGGGCAGAGCTGGCAGCGCATCTCGCCGGACCTCACGACCAACGATCCCGAGAAGCAGAAGCAGGAGGAGTCGGGCGGCATCACCGTCGACAACTCGGCGGCCGAGACCCACACGACGATCTACGCGATCAGCGAAAGCCCGCGCGACGGCTCGCTGATCTGGGTCGGTACCGACGACGGCAACGTGCAGGTCACGCGCGACGGTGGCAGGAGCTGGACGAACACCGTCAGGAACGTCAAGGGCCTGCCGCCCGCGAGCTGGGTCTCGACGGTCGAGGCCGGCCATTTTGCGGACGGCGTCGCGTACGCCACGTTCGACCGCCACACCTACGGCGACATGGATCCTTGGGTGTACCGAACCGAGGACTTCGGCAAGACCTGGCAGCGCATCGCGAGCCCCGCGCAGGGCGTCCGCGGTTATGCGCACGTCATCAAGGAAGACCCGGTCAATGCGAACGTGCTGTACCTCGGCACGGAATTCGGCCTGTGGATCAGCATCGATCGCGGCGCGAGCTGGGCCGAGTTCAAGGGCGGCAACTTCCCGTCGGTCGCGGTGCGCGACCTCGCCGTGCACCCGCGCGACGGCGACCTCGCCATCGCCACGCACGGGCGTGGCATCTGGATCATCGACGACCTCGCGCCGCTGCGCGCGATGTCCTCCGACGTGCTGGCGAAGGAAGTGTCGTTCCTGCCGGGCCGGCCGATCCAGCAGCGCATCCGCGGCCAGGGCGGCTGGGTGAACGGTGACGCGGTGTTCATCGGCGCCAACCCGCCGGACGGCGCGGTGATCAACTATTACCAGAAGACCCGCCACGTGTTCGGTCGCATGAAGCTCGAAGTCTTCGACAGCTCCGGCAAGCTGGTCGACACGCTGCCGGCGTCGAAGCGCAAGGGCATCAATCGCGTCGTGTGGTCGATGCAGACGAAGGCGCCGCGCGTGCCCACGGCTGCGCAGGCGGCGTTCGCGGCCACCAGTGGTCCGCGCGTGCGGCCGGGCGAGTACACCGTGCGGCTCACCAAGGGCGACCAGGTGATCGAGCAGAAGCTCGCCGTCGGCCTCGATCGCCGCGCCACCTACACGGCCGACGATCGCAAGGTGCAGTACGACGAGGCGATGCACGCACAAGCCGTATTCGGCCGGATGACCGATCTCGTCGACCGTCTGAACGGTCTCAAGGGCCTGGCGCTCGCGCGCGTGGCCGCGCTGCCGGCCGGCGACCCGGTGAAGGCGCAGGGCCAGAAGTTCGCGGACGACATCGACGTCCTGCGCAAGGAGATCGTCGCGACGAAGGAGGGTGGCGCCATCACGGGCGAGGAGCGCCTGCGCGAGCACCTCGACCAGGCGTATGGCGCGATCCTTTCCTACGAAGGGCGCCCGGGCGACTACCAGGTCGAGCGGATCAACGTGCTCGATCGAGAGTTGCGGGCGGTCGAGGACCGCGCGAAGGCGCTCATCGACGGCGACCTGCCGAAGCTCAACGAAGCGCTGCAGGGCAAGGGTCTCGAGACTCTCTCGAAGGCGAGCGCCGAGCAGGAAGGGGCACGGCTCGCCGCCCTGAAGTCGCTCGAGCAGGCGCGGGAGCGCGCCGCGGTGGGCACCGCCCGGGAGGAGCGGGATTGAGTCAAGTCGGTCGGCAGCGGATCGCAGAATGCGTGAACCGTCTTGCCGGGGTGGCCCGGGGTCGGGTACGGTGGGGCCGGGAAACGCTCAAGGGACCATGGATCCGTCATCGCCCATGCAAAAAATCGTCGTCTTGAACCCTAAGGGGGGCTCGGGCAAGTCGACGATCGCGACCAACCTGGCGGCGTACTACGCGTGGCGCGGCCTGCGAGTCGCGCTCATGGACCACGACCCGCAGGGGTCGAGCATGCGCTGGCTCAAGGTACGCCCGCCCGAGCTTCCCGCGATCTACGGCATCGCGGCATACGAAAGGAAGATGAACGTCACGCGAGCGTTCGCCTGGCGCGCGCCGCCCGGCACCGAGCGCCTGATCGTCGATACCCCGGCGGCCGTGACGGCGATCCAGATGCCGGATTTCACGGTGGATGCGAGCGCCATCGTCGTCCCGGTACTGCCTTCGGACATCGACATCCACGCGGCATCGCGCTGCATCGCGGACCTGTTGCTGGCCGGCAAGGTGCACCGTTCCGAGAGGCGCCTCGTGATCGTCGCCAATCGCGCGCGGCGCTACACGAAGGCCTATGCGACGCTCATGAAGTTCCTGCAGAGCATGCGGATTCCCGTGGCTGCGGTGCTGCGGGACTCCCAGGCCTACGTCCGGTCGGCGGAAACGGGCACGGGCATCCACGAAATGAAAGGGGCCCTCCTGCAGGAGGACCTCGATACGTGGGTACCCTTCATCGATTGGCTGGCCGTGCGATCGCGGCCTTCGCTGGTAGCGGAAGAATCCGCACCGGCCGCTGCGGAGCCTGCGAAGCCGCAGGATCAGTTCCCGGCCATCCTGAGCTGAGCCGCGGTCCCCGCGCGTCCCTGCGCGGTTCCCTCGAGAGTGCGCGGACCGCTTCGGACTAGCGGTTCACCGTCGGCTTGTTCGATACCTTGTCGGCACCCGCCGTGTACAGCGAGCCTTCGTCGGCGATCGTGAACGACACTTCGTTCGGGCGGCCGTCCGGATCGTTACCGCTGCTCACCTGGACGACGAGCGGCGCCTCTTTCATCCAGAGCATGTTCGTGTGGCGCGACTGGATCGCGCCTTCGTCGCGACGCACGGCGTCGAAGTCGCCGAACATCGTGCGCGAGCGGTTCACGATCGCGAGCAACGCGGGCAGCGTGGGTTCCATGCGGGCCGTGACGCTGGCCATCGTGCCGTCGCTGCCGATCAGGAAGCACAGTTCCTGGGTCTGGTGCTGGGCCGGGAGCTTCAGCAGCATCTGCTTGCTCACCGCGCAATAGCGCGCGAGGCCCTTCTCGTTCTGGTCCCACTTGCCGCCGGGGTACTTGGCCTCGATGGCGCTCTTGCTGGCGTTCCAGGGCAACCCGAAGGCCCCGCCGCGGAACTGGTCGCCGACCGCACCCGCGCCGGCCGTCTGGGCAGCAAGCAGGGTAAGGCCGGCGGCAAAGGTCAATATCGCTGTCCGACGCATGCTCGAAATCTCCGTGAGGTGCCGATGGCGGCGAGTCTGGGCCGCCGCGCTATTGCTACATTTCGCGTGGGGAAAAACCAAGACGCGCCTCTCAATCGGGGCACGACGTTCCGTTGACATAATACTTCGATCAAGGTTCCCCGTCCGGGGTCGTCTGCGGCTCGATCAGCAGCAGGTCCTCGGGGGTGTCAAGGTCGATAGCCGCGTTCTGCATGGGGATGCGTACGACCCGGTCCACGTTGCCGCGTAGCACGAGTCGGGGGTCGCGGTCCCCGCGCAGGTCGAGCAGGTCGGTGTAGGCCCAGCGCGGGAAGATCGCCGGCAGCCCTGGGGCGCCGCCGTGCAGCGCGGCGCAAATGAGAATCGGATGCCGCCGCCAGGCGGCGTGCAGCCGCTTCAGGTCGTCCGCGGTGACCGCCACCTGGTCCGCCAGCATCAGGAGGAGCGCGGAGGAGCCCGGCGGAGCGGAGCGTACGGCCACGCGGATCGAACTCGAGATGCCTTCTTCCCAATCGCGATTCAATGCGATCGATACGGCGCGCTGGCGCAGGGCGGCGGCCACTTCACGCGCGTTCGCCCCGATCACGACCGTGACCGATTGCCCTGTGACGAGCGCTGCGTTGGCGACCGCCTGGTGCAGCACCGGTTCTCCGGCAATGCGGACCAGTTGCTTGGGGCTGCCGAAACGGGTCGACGCGCCGGCCGCGAGGACGGCAGCGTGCAACCCCTGGTCGCTTGAATCGTCCATTGCCGTAGTTTGCCTGCCGCGCTGCAAGAAGATACAGTTCCTAGGAGAGATTTCGAAGGTTTCCCGTGCCTTACCACCCGGTCCGACCCCGCGCTTCCGCGAGGGGCCGGGCGCGTGCGTGAGCCAGCCACAGCGAGCGGATCGATCGTGCAAGCCTGGAAAGTTCACAAGTTCGGCGGGTCGAGCGTCGCGGACGCCGCCTGCATGGTGCGCGTCGCCAAGATCATCGAGACCGACCCGGCCCAGCGCAAGGCGGTGGTCCTTTCGGCCTGCCGGGGCGTCACCGACGCCCTCCTGGCCCTGATCGCCCTCGCGGAGAAGGACGATCCGTCGCTGGAAGACCGGATCGAGGACCTGCGCCTGCGGCACGTGGACCTCGCGCGCGAACTTCTGGACGGCGACCTCTATGACGACTTCGTCGTGGACCTCGACCGCGACTGCCGCGACATCGCGGGCATCCTGCAGACGGTCCGGCTGATTCGGTCGGCCTCGACGACCATGCGCGACCTGATCTCCGGTTACGGCGAGATCTGGTCGACGCGGGTGTTCGACCGGCTGCTCCGCCGCCGGGGCCTGTCCGCTGGCCACGTGCAGTGGGTCGATGCCCGCAAGGCGCTCCTCGTGGAGTGGGGCCCGATGGGGCCGGGCGTGCGCTGGGAGCAGTCGCGAGCCAACCTGCACGGCATGGTGGCGCCGGATTTCGTCGGCACGCTCGTCGTCACCGGCTTCATCGCGACCGACGTGCACGGCCTGCAGACCACGCTCGGGCGCAACGGCAGCGATTATTCCGCCTCGATCTTCGGCTCGCTGCTCGATGCCGCGGAAATCGTCATCTGGACCGACGTCGACGGCGTCCTCAGTGCCGATCCGCGCCTCGTGCCGGAAGCCCAGGTCATCGACCAGCTTTCGTACAACGAGGCGATGGAGCTCGCGTATTTCGGCGCCAAGGTGATCCATCCGTCGACGATGGCGCCGGCGGTGCACAAGCGCATCCCGATCTGGATCAAGAACACGTTCGCCGCCGAGAAGGCCGGTACGCTGATCCACGACCGCACGGCCCCGAACCCGCTCGTCAAGGGCATCACGACGATCGACAAGATCGCGCTCGTGAACCTCGAGGGCGCCGGCATGATCGGCGTCCCCGGCACGGCGCATCGCCTGTTCGGCGCGCTCAGGGAAGAGGGGATCTCGGTGATCCTGATCTCGCAGGGCAGCTCCGAGCACTCGATCTGCTTCGCGGTGCCCGAGGTCGAGGCCGATCGCGCGGAACGCGTCGTGCGCCGCGCGTTCGATCCCGAACTGCGCGAAGGACAGATCCACAGCGTCGAGATCGACCGCGCCTGCAGCATCCTCGCCGTGGTCGGCGACGGCATGGCCGGTGCGCACGGCGTCGCCGCCCAGGTGTTCCTGGCGCTCGGCTCGGCGGGCGTCAACGTCCGCGCGATTGCCCAGGGCGCGTCGGAGCGCAACATCTCGGTCGTGATCGACGGCCGCAGCAGCGCGCGCGGCCTGCGCGCCGTGCACTCGAGCTTCTACCTCTCGGCCCACACGATCTCGATCGGCCTGATCGGGCCCGGGCTCGTCGGCAGCTCATTGCTCGAGCAGATCCAGTCGCAGGCCGAGCGCCTGCGCCGCGACTTCAAGATCGACCTGCGCCTCCGGGCCATCGCGGGATCGAAGCGGATGCGGCTCGTGGCGAACGCGATCGAGCTGCGGCGCTGGCGCGACGAGTATGCCGCGGGCGGCGACCCGGTCGATTTCGAGCGCTTCGCCGATCACGTCCACGCGGATCACTTCCCGCACGCGGTCATCATCGACTGCAGCGCGAGCGCTGAGGTGGCGAAGCACTACGCGCGCTGGCTGTCGGAAGGCATCCACGTCGTCACGCCGAACAAGAAGGCCAACAGCGCCAGCTACGGCGATTACGAGCGGCTCAAGGAAGCGCGACGCACCGCGGGTTCCCACTACCTCTACGAGGCGACGGTCGGCGCCGGTCTGCCCGTAATCCAGACGCTGCGCGACCTGCGCGAGACGGGCGACGAGATCCGCCGCATCGAGGGCATGTTCTCCGGCACGCTCGCCTACCTGTTCAACACCTGGGACGGCAGCCAGTCGTTCTCGTCCGTGGTCCGGAAGGCGAAGTCACTGGGATACACCGAGCCCGATCCGCGCGACGACCTCTCGGGCATGGACGTCGCCCGCAAGCTGATCATCCTGGGCCGCGAAATGGGCCTGCGCATCGAGATGTCCGAGGTGAAGGTCGAAAGCCTCGTGCCCGGGCCGCTGGTCGGGTGCGGGATCGACGAGTTCCTGGATCGGCTGGCCGATTTCGACGAGACCATGCTGGCTCGCCTGCGCGCGGCGCAGTCGAAGGAGCACGTCCTGCGTTACGTGGGTTCCGTCGATGCGCAGGGTCACGCGCAGGTGGGCATGGTGGAACTGCCGAAGACCCATCCGTTCGCCAACATCGCGCTCACGGACAACATCGTCCGCTTCGAGACGGCGCGGTACGACAAGAACCCGCTGATCGTGCAGGGGCCGGGCGCGGGTCCGGCAGTGACCGCCGCGGGCGTGTTCGCCGACCTGCTGCGAGTGTGCGCCTACCTCGGTGCCAAGCTGTGAGTTCGACCCGGCACTCGGCCACCGCGTTTGCGCCAGCGAGTGTCGGCAACGTCGCCGTCGGCTTCGACATCCTCGGCCACACCGTGGCGGCGCTCGGCGACAAGGTGCGGGTGATCCATCGCGCCGAGCCCGGGGTATCGATTCGCTCGATTCGCGGCGTCGTGGAAGATCTCCCGCTCGCCGCGGCGAAGAACACCGCGGGGATGGCGATCATCGCGCTCGCCAGCGACCTCGGCCTGACGTACGGCTTCGACGTCGAGATCGAGAAGGGCATTCCGCTCGGCTCGGGCCTCGGCGGTTCCGCCGCATCGGCCGTGGCGGGTGTGGTCGCGGCGGCCGCGCTCGTCGACGCGCCGCTCGATCGCACGCGGCTCCTCAAGTACGCGATGCAGGGCGAGAAGGTTGCGAGCGGTTCGGTCCACGTCGACAACATCGCGCCGTCCCTGTTCGGCGGCCTCGTGCTCACCGTCGGCATCGACAACCCGTTCGTGAAGCAGGTGCCGGTGCCGGAGTCGGTCCGATGCGTGCTGGTGCACCCGCACATGGTGCTGCCGACGCGCGAGGCGCGCGCGATCCTGAGCAAGACCATCACGCTCTCGGACGCCATCTGGCAGCAGGCCAACCTCGCGGGCTTCCTGGCCGGATGCTTCACGTCGGACATCGCGCTGATCCGCGAATCGCTGCTCGACGTCGTGATCGAGCCGCAGCGCCAGGCGCTGATCCCGGGCTTCGTCGCGGTGAAGCAGGCGGCGCTGGCCAATGGCGCCCTCGGCGGATCGATCTCGGGCGCGGGGCCGACGGTGTTTGCGTGGGCCGAGCACGCCGACGCAGAAAATGTCCGGGCGGCCATGGTCGCCGCGTTTGCGGCGCACGGCCTCGAGAGCGACAGCTGGGTGTCGAAGTTCGATCGAGAAGGTGCGCGAGTGGTGAGCGACTGATGAGGTTCCAGAGCACCAGGGACGCGCGACACACCGTCGGCCTGAGCGAGGCGATTTCCCGCGGCCTGGCGCCGGACGGCGGCTTGTACGTGCCGGAGGCGCTGCCGGCCATCGGGCGCGATGCGTTCGGTCGTGCCGAATCGCTGCCCGAGACTGCCCAGCGCCTGATCGGGCCTTTCGCCGCAGGTGACCAGATGGCGGCGCTGCTGCCTGCCATCACGACAGATGCATTCAACTTCCCGGCGCCGGTGGTGGACGTCGACCAGGCGCCCGGTCCGCTGTCGGTGCTCGAGCTGTTCCACGGGCCGACCGCGGCATTCAAGGATTTTGGAGCGCGATTCCTCGCGGCGACGCTCGAGCGGATTGCGCGCCCGGATCCGCGCCGCCTGACGATCCTCGTCGCCACGTCCGGCGATACCGGCGGCGCAGTGGCGGCGGCGTTCCATCGCCGGCCGTGGGTCGACGTCGTCGTGCTCTATCCGCGCGGCCTCGTGTCGCCGCGGCAGGAGAAGCAGCTGGCGTGCTGGGGCGGTAACGTGCGCACGTTGTCCGTCGCGGGAACCTTTGACGACTGCCAGCGCATGGTGAAGGAAGCCTTCGTCGACCAGGAGCTCGCGAAGTCCGTGCTGCTGTCGTCGGCCAACAGCATCAACGTCGGCCGGCTATTGCCGCAGATGGTGTATTACGCGCGCACGGCCATCGAGCTCTGGCACCGGGACGGCCGCGCGCCGAACTTCATCGTGCCGACCGGAAACATCGGCAACGTCGCGGCGTGCCTCTGGGCCCGCGAAATCGGCCTGCCGATCGGTGAAGTCGTGCTCGCGACCAATGCCAACCTGACGGTCCCGGATTTCCTGCGCACGGGGGACTGGAAGCCGCGCGCGAGCGTCGCTACGCTTGCGTCCGCCATGGACGTCGGTAACCCGAGCAACATGGAGCGGCTGCGCTGGCTCTTCAAGGACGTCGAGACGCTGCGCGCGAAGTTCAGTGCGCAGGGCGTCAGCGACGATGACATCCGCGCGACGATTCGCCGCGACTATGCGGAGTTCGGGCAGGTCTGGTGCCCGCACACGGCGACGGCCGCACACGTGTACCGTGGGTTGCCGGCGCACAGGCGCAGCGAACGCTGGGTGCTGGTCGCGACGGCGCATCCCGCGAAGTTCAACGATGTCGTCGAGCCGCTGATCGGCCGGGACGTGCCGGTGCCCAGGGCGCTGGCGGACCTGCTGGCGCTGCCTTCGATCCAGACGCACGTCGAGGCGCGCCTCGACGACCTGCGCGCCGTATTGCTGCAAGGGAGAGCGTGAGCTTGGACCAGTTCCTCGGCCTGCCGGCCTGGTTGTGGGTGATCTTCGGCCTCGCGATCATCGGCGCAGCCGTCTATTACATCCGCGACCACGTACGCCAGTTGCGCGCGCGCCGCGCCATCGACAACGTCATTTCCTCGGTCGCCTACGAGGAACTGCGCAACGTCCTGCTGCCGACCGGCAGTGGCGAGCAGATGCACATGAGTTGCGTGCTCCTGACGCAGAAGGGCCTGGTCGTCATCGACCTGTTCGACGTCGCCGGCATGATCTTCGCCGGCGAGAAGATGGAGCAGTGGTCGGTGTTCGGCCCGAAGCGGCATTTCACCTTCACGAACCCGTTGCCGATGCTCTACGACCGGGTCGCCGTCGTGCAGCATCTCGTCGGGGAGCACGTGCCGGTCGTGGGCCGCATCGTGTTCTCGATGCGCGGCGAGTTTCCGAAGGGCCGCCCCGAGGCGGTCATCCGTCTCGACGAGTTGCAGGACGAGTTCCCAGTCGTCGACAAGACCCCTGGCGGGGCGGCGGCGGCGTTCGCCCCGGTCTGGTCGCAGGTGTCGAGCGCGGCGCAGCCCAACCCGCTGGCCCGCTGACGCGCCGATTCCCCAAAACGAAAAGAAAATCGTTAGACTGCCCGCCGACAAGGGGAGGGCGGATGCAGGACGGCGCGGAAGACGCTGCAGTTCAGGGAAGCTCCGGCGAACGAGGGCGGGCATGAACGCTCTTGCCTCGACCGTCCAGATTCTCGACGAAGACGCCTGGGACGACCTCCTCAATTACATCGAGGAGCGGCGGGTCATCCCCATCATCGGCCCGGACCTGCTGCGGGTCGAAACCGAGCAGGGCCCCCG
>Ga0209253_10005587_pt1 | contig 10907 bp, 9 predicted proteins | sample FrelakmetBRP12BR_FD_187145 | JGI IMG/M metagenome (GOLD analysis project Ga0209253, IMG submission 187145) | Freshwater lake sediment microbial communities from the University of Notre Dame, USA, for methane emissions studies - BRP12 BR (SPAdes)... | ecosystem: Environmental > Aquatic >... | reverse complement strand
GCTGAAGTGGAATTGAACGCCATGGCCAACACCCCCACCGCTCACGTCTACCATCGCACCCTCGACCCGGACAGCCAGGACTCGCTGGCCCGGCTCGCCCGCCTGGTCCGGCCGGGCAGCCGGGTGCTGGATCTGGGCACTGGACCCGGCGTGCTGGGCCGCCATCTGGCCGAGGCGCTGAACTGCGTGGTGGACGGGGTCGAATACAATCCCGTCGCCGCGGTCGAGGCGGGACCCTGGTACCGTCACCTGAAATGCGCTGATCTGGAGCGGATCGTGCTGGCTGACTGCTTCGCCGGCCGCCGCTACGATTTCATCATTTGCGCCGACATCCTGGAGCACCTGCGCCAGCCCGCCGCTCTGCTCGCCCAGTTGTCCAGTCTGTTGGCCCCGAACGGCCGGGTGCTGCTGTCAGTGCCGAATGTAGCCTACGCCGGCCTGATCGCTGAATTGCTGGCGGGGGATTTCCGCTACCGGCCCGAGGGCCTGCTCGACGAAACCCATCTGCGCTTCTTCACCCGCGCTTCCCTGCTCCGGTTGCTGGAAGAGCACGGTCTGCGGGCGGTCGCGCTGGAGGCCACGGCATTGAACCTTGACCACTCCGAGTTCGCCGGCTGGTGGACCGCCGGCGGCTGGGCGGAAGGGTTGCCGTCGGCGGTAATCCGCGCCCTGCTGGACCGGCCCGAGGCGCTGGTCTATCAGTTCATCGTGACCGCCGCCCCGGCGGCCGGAGCGGGCGAGGCCGCCGGGCAGGTTCCAACCGAGGTCATGGCGGCGGCCCAGACCGAACTGGCGGCACGGCTGGCCGCGCAGACGCGACCAGTCGTCGCCGTGCTGTCGGTGGCCATCGTCACCCACGCCCCGGATTTGACGGTACTGGCGGCGGTGCTGGACCGGCTTGGCCGGGCCTTGCGCCACGCCGAACAGCAGGGTGTTCTAACCCAAGCACGGCTGGTGCTGGTCGATAACGGACCCGGTTCCGACTGGTGGCAACCGTTGCGGGAGGTGCTGAACGCGGCCCGGCTCCCGGCGGCGATCCAGTTGCTCAGCGGTCACGGCAATGTGGGTTATGGCGCCGGCCACAATCTGGCGTTTCGCGCGCTAGCCGACCCCCCCGCTCCGCCATCGGACGCCTTTCACCTGGTTCTCAATCCCGATGTGCTGCTGGACGAGGACGCTCTGAGCGAGGGCCTGGCGTTCCTGGCCGCGCATCCCGAGGTCGGGCTGGTGGCGCCGGCCGTCCGGGGCTTGGATGGCCAGTTGCAGTATCTGTGCAAGCGCTATCCGACCGTGCTGGATCTGGCGTTGCGCGGCTTCGCCCCCGCCTGGCTGCGGCGGCGGTTCCAGGCCCGGTTGGATCGCTACGAGTTGCGCGATCGGACCGGTGATGAGGTGCTGTGGGATCCCCCCATCGCCAGCGGCTGTTTCATGCTGTGCCGGCGGGCGGCGCTGGAGCGGGTCGGAGGATTCCGGCCGGAGTATTTTCTATATTTCGAGGATTTTGATCTGAGCCTGCGGCTGGCGGCGGTGACGCGCCTGGTCCAGGTGCCGGCGGTGCGCGTCGTCCATCTCGGGGGCAACGCGGCCCGCAAGGGTACCCGCCACATTGGCCTGTTCCTGCGGGCCGCGGCGATGTTTTTCAATCGGCATGGGTGGCAATGGTGGTAGCGGCGGATTTTGGCCGCGACCGAGCGGTACTGGTGACCGGCGCGACCGGTTTCATCGGCCGCCGCCTGGTCCCGGCCCTGCAACAGCGGGGCGCGCGAGTGCGGGCGCTGGTCCGGTCGGGCAGCCGGATTCCGGTGGATTGGGGCGGCGTGGAAACCGTTGCTGGCGATCTGGCCGATGTCGCCAGCTTGGCGCGGGCCTGCGTGGGTATGAATACGGTGTTGCATCTGGCCGGTTTCGCCCATGCCGACGCGGTGGATATGCCGGATTTCGCCGCCCGGCACTGGGCGGTCAACGCCGAGGGCACCTTCCGGCTGCTCGATGCGGCGGTGGCGGCCGGGGTCGAACGGTTGGTGTTCCTCAGCAGCGTCAAGGCGGTGGGGGATCCCGGGTCGCGTTGCGTGGACGAGGGCTGGGACGCGCCGCCGGAGACGCCCTACGGCCGGGCCAAGCGCGCCGCCGAGGAGCGGGTGCTGGCGGTGGGCCGCGAGCGGGGCATGCACGCGGTGGTGCTGCGGCCGGCACTGGTCTACGGGCCGGGCATGAAGGCCAATCTGGCGCGCTTGATCGAAGCCGTGCGGCGCGGCTGGTTGCCGCCCCTGCCGGACACCGGCAACCGCCGTTCGCTGGTTCACGCCGACGATATAGTCCAGGCGATGCTGCTGGCCGCCGCCGATCCCGCCGCCGCCGGCCGGACCTATTTCATCACCGATGGCCGGCCGTATTCGGGGCGGGAGCTTTATGCCATCATCCGCCAGGCGCTGGGGCGTCCCGTCCCGCACTGGGCCGTGCCAGCAGCGGTGCTGTATGGCATGGCGGAGCTGGTGGACAGCGCGCGGTGGCTGGCTGGCCGCCGGGACCACGGGGTCCGGACCGCCCTGGACAGGCTGTTGGGCTGGGCCTGCTATGACTGTGCTCGAATCAGCCAGGAGCTGGGTTTTCAACCCGCCTGGACCTTCGAGCGGTATTGCGAAAGTGGGTTGAAGGGATCGAGTGAATGACTGAACCGGGGATACTGGGGATCCGGTTGCGGCCGGTTGGCGGTGTGGTGCTGGCGATGCTCGGTGGGGCGGTGCTGACCGCGCTGGTGCTGCTGCTGTTCTACCGGGTCGGCGGGCTGACGGCCGTGGCGCCGCCGGTGGTGCTGGCGGGCACTGACCTGAAGCTGGTGAGCGGTCATGGCGAACCAACGGCGGCTGGCCTCGAAATCCGCCAACCCGGCCCGCAAGGGCTGGTGGCGGTGCAAGGTGTGGTCGAAAGGCTGATCAGGGCGAGGCTGTATCCCCGGCTGTCGTGGCAGGTCGAGGGGTTGGAACGGGACAGCGAGTTGTATCTGACCTGGGTTACCCACGCCGAGCCGCGCACGGTGCGGGAGCGATCGCTGCCGGCTCAGAACGAAGGCGCGGTCGACTTGGGTGGAGAGCCGCGCTGGCAGGGACGGATTGCGGCTATCGGCCTGACCGTGCGCGGGCCGCTGTCGCGGCCGCTGGTCGTCCAGCGGCTGGAACTGCGGCCCGCGGCGCTGGGTCCGGTCGAACTGCTGCGCTGGGCGGTCGGGGAATGGACCGAGTCCGAGGACTGGAGCCAGCGGTCCATCAACTACACGGCCGGCGCGCCGCTGGATGCGCTGTTTCCGCCGGTGCTGGTGGTGGCGCTCTGGCTCGGATTCAGCGCCGCGCTGCATGCGGCGGTCAGTCCGCCGCGTCGCGTGGCTGGAACATGGATGCCGTACACCGTGCTGTTCCTGATCGGCTGGCTGGTGTTGGACCTGCGCTGGCAGTGGGATCTGGGCCGGAGGCTGGAGCGGACCGTGGAACGCTTCGCCGGCAAGGACGAGACCGCGCGGCGGTTGGCGGCGCCGGACGGGGATCTGTACCGATTCCTGCTCGAAATTCGCCAGCGCCTGCCGGACAAGCCCGCGCGGCTGTTCATCGTCAGCGCCGACCCCGGCGGCGGCACCGCCTATCAGGCTGGCCGCGCCCGCTATCATCTGCTGCCGCACAACAGCTACATTGGCTTGCCCCAGCCGCCTGAGCCCGGCGTGGCGCGGGGAGGCGATTATGTCCTGATCCTGTCACCCCTGGCCGGGGTTCGCTACCACCGCGCGGAGCAGAGGCTGGAGTGGGAAAACCAGCAACTGCCGGCGGAAATGCTGTATTCCGCCCCGGCCGGTGCCCTGTTCCGGGTGCTGGGTGGGGCGCCGGGGGGAAGGCGTGAGGAGCGGGGCGTGAGGGGCGAGGCGAGAGGCTGATGGCGATGGAATGGTGGGGTGTGGCCTTGGCGCTGGGCTTACCGTGGCTGGCTGGGACTCTGTGGGTACGGGGCGGCTGGCGTGATGACGCCCCGGCCGGCGCGTGGCCGCTGGCGCTGGGCTATGGCTACGTGCTGGGGATGCTGGCGGTTACCCTGCTGCTACGCTTGCAGACGGCGGCCGGGTTGCCGCTGAATTTCGCCGGCCCGGCGGTGGTACTGGCGCTGCTGGCGCTGGCCGGTGGCGAGTGGCTCCGGCGGCGGAACTCGCGCCCCCTGTCCATGGTGAATTTGCGGAACTGGATCGGGTCTGGTTTCCCCTCTCTGAGGGTCGGGGTGAGGTGGCAACAGCTTCTGTTCGTCCTGCTGCTGATCTGGCTGGGCTGGCGGTTCGCCCTGCTGGCGCAGGAGGTCTGGTGGCGGCCCCTGTTTCCCTGGGATGCCTGGACCACCTGGACCGTTCGGCCCCGAGTATGGGCCGAGTTGGGGCAATTGGCGCCGTTCGTGGATTCCCAACGCTGGTTGGCCGACGCTGCGGGATCGGTTTACACCATCGAGGCCTGGAACTATCCGGCGACGGTGCCGCTGCTGGCGCTGTGGCCGACCCTGGCCTACGGCGCCTGGAACGAGACCGCCGCCAATCTGCCATGGCTGGGGGTGTACGTAGCGCTGGGGCTGGGGTTTTGCGGGCAAGCGCGGCTGTGGGGCGCGACGCCTTTGACGGCGTTGATCTTTACCTGGCTGTTGCTCTCGCTGCCGCTGCTGAACACCCACGTCGCCCTGGCCGGTTATGCCGATCTCTGGCTGGCGGCGGTGTTCGGTCTGGCCACCATCGCCTTCTTTCAGTGGGTGCGGGATGGCGACCGCCGGCAGGGGATGCTGGCGTTGCTGCTGATAGCGTTCTGCCCGCTGGTCAAGCTGGAGGGCGCGGTCTGGGTGCTGCTCTTTATCCCGGCGCTGCTGGTTGCCCGGCTGCGCGGGTGGCTGTTGCTGGCGCTGGCGGGGGTGGCCACCGCGCTGGGACTGGGATGGTGGTGGGCGGGCGGGGTGGCGTTTGCCATTCCTGGACTGGGCCAATTCGTGTTGCAGCCGGATTTGATCCAGGTTCCGTATATAGGCCGGTTCGCGCTGGGTTATCGCGGCGGCTGGGATCCGGTGGTGAAGAATTTCCTGATCCTGGCCAACTGGCATCTGTTCGGGTACCTGGCGCTGATCGCGGCTGGGGTGGCGGCGGCAGCCGTGGTTCGGCGTCGGGTGGAGCCCTGGCTGCGGGCCGAACTGGTGTTCGTCGCGACCAGCCTGCTGGCCTTGTTCGTGCTGTTTTTCCTGACCGACGCCCAGCGCTGGGCCGAGCAGTACACCAGCATCAACCGGGTGTTTCTGGATTTTGTCCCGGCATTGCTGTTCTGGGCGCTGACAGTGTTGGTGCCTCCGCGCGTTATCGCTCCACGATCCCCCCATACAACGCGGTAATGGCCGCGGCGACCGGCTGGATCCCGAAATGTTCCCGTAGCGCCGCCAACCCGGCCTGACCCAGCGTCGCCCGCCGCGCCGGATCGGCTTGCAACTCCCGCAACGCCGCTGCCAGTTTCACGGGATCGCCCGGTGGAACGAGCAGGCCGTGGCCGGCCTGTCGCGTCACCCAGCCGGCGCCCGAGCCGGGGATGTCGCTGACCACCACCGGTTTGGCAAAGCGCATCGCCTCCAGCAGCACCAGCCCGAATGCTTCGGCCCGGTCCAGCGACGGCAGGCAGAGCACATCGCAACTGGCCAGCAGGGCATTGAGGTCGGCGTCTGGCTGAACACCGGCCAGGACTACCCGTTCGCCGAGGTCGAGCTGGTTCACCAGCGCCTGCAATCCAGGCTGGCGGTCGCCGGTACCCACGATGAGGACGCGGCTGTCCGGCAGATCGGCGGCGGCCCGTATCAGCACCTCGTGGCCCTTGTAATAAGTGAGCCGGCCGATGGCCAGGACTCGAAAGCTCGTATCGCCCCACAATGCCTCCGCCCGTTGCCGCGCTGCCCGGTCGGGATCGGGGATGCGGCCGGGATCCAGACCCAGTGGGATGACGTGACAGCGCTCCCACCACGGCGCCAGGGCGGCGCTGGCGGCGAGATAGGGCGGCGAGGTGGCGATCACCGCCCGGCTGGCGGCCAGCACCCGCCGCTCCAGCGGCTGGTACAGGTGGTAGGCCCGGCCCAGCCAGCGGTCCAGCCGGGTGGGGACGATGTCGGATTGCCAGTGGATGACCCAGGGCAGGCGGCGGGCGGCCGGCAGCGCCAGCGCCCAGAACGCCGAGGTGTTGGGCAGGTGCAGATGGAGCAGGTCGGGTTTGAACTCGCGAATCGCCCGCCGCAGCCAGAACGGGAACGCCGGGCTGATGGGCGCGTACAGCAGTCGGCCGTGGCAGGGGGCGCGGTAGATCGGCAGCGGATCGTCCGGCGCGGGCCGCCGGCCTCGGCTGCCCGGCTGATGGTCGTGGACCAGCGCCGCCGCCGTGACCCCACAGGCGGATTGGGCATGCAGCAGGTCGGACATGAAGTGCTCCATGCCACCGGCGAACGGAGGGAAGAACTTGCCGAGGTGGAGAACGCGCATGGTGATCGAGTTCAGGGGGTGTCCGAGGGTTGGGATGAGGCGTCGGATCGTTCCGGGGCCTGCGCTTCCAACATTGCCAGCCGTTGCGCCAGCCGGCGGATCAGCCGCTCCTGGCGGGAGCGCTCCAGGTCCATGGTCAGGATTTTCACCACCAGCATGCTGAAGCCCAGCACGATGGCCAGGATCGGTGGGTAGCTGATTCCCAGCTTGAGCGCCAGTACGTCAAACAGGCGGGGAAAGAAGCCGAGCAGGGCGACGGTCGCGGCGGCGCCGATCCACCAGACGGCATAGGGTCCGTGCAAGTGGTCGCGGCGGACCAGAAACAGGATGACGATGGCGAGGGAAACGCCAATGGCCATCGAAGTGAGTTGGTAGGTGATCATTGGGTATCAGTCGTCGGGCGCGGGCGGCGACGGGTTCAAGCCCACCCGGGCGATGCACAGCAGGCTGGTTTGCAGCAGGTATTTTCCCACGATCCACCAGGAACGGAACACCCGCGAGGCGCCCAGCGCCCGCGGTTGCATCGACACCGGTACTTCGACGGTGCGCAGGCCCTTGCGGCGCAGGATCAGCAGCACGCCGACGTCCTGGTAGTCGATCAGGCTGGCCTCGCGGGAGGCGAGCACGGCCATTGCGGCGTGGTTGTAGGCGCGGAAGCCGGAGGTGATGTCTTCCAGTTGCAGGCCGGTGAGCCAGCGGAAATAGGACCAGGCGATGCGGCGGGCGCGGCTGGCGCGTTCGGGGAAGGCGCCGATGGCGACGTCGGCCTCGCCGGCGGCCAGCGGTTGCAATAGCGCGCCGATGTCCTGCGGTTCGTGCTGGCCGTCGGCGTCGAGGGTGATGGCGGTGTGGTAACCGTGGCGCAGGGCGTGGCGCAGGCCGGTCTGAATCGCGCCCCAGGCGCCGAGCTGGATGGTCAAGGGCAGGACGGTGGCGCCGGCGGCGCGAGCGACCTGGGCGGTGGCGTCGGTGCTGCAATCGTCGATCACTACTACTGGGCAGCGCCACAACTGCCGCACCTGGCAGACGATGGAACCGACAGTGGGTTCTTCGTTGTACGCGGGTATCAGAACGATCCGGCGGTCGGGGTGGGTCACTACACGATCGGCCTGTAATCGGATGGATGGGTAGGGGTCACAGCCCGGTCGTGTCCTCGGCGTAACCGAACACCTCGATGCCCAGCTTTTCGGCGACGGCGCGGGCCGGTTGGGGCACCATCGGCGAAATCACGATCCGGCGCTGGGCCTGACGCTGGTGGCGCTGTTCGTAGAAGCGCACCTTGCGATCGAAGGTGTACATGTCGGATTTGGACATGGACGACTTCAGTTCGCAAAGAATCAGCTCGCCGTTTCTGACGATGATGTCGATCTCGACTTGATCGGGCGCTCCAAAAACCATGCCGGTATCGTCGAACTCATTCACGTTCAACACCTGAACGCCAAAGCTTTGCTCCAGGATTCCTTTCAAGGCAGCGCGGAAGCTGTGTTCGGAGGCGATACCCCAACGGGCGCCCAGCGCGCCGATCCCCTGTTCCTGACGGGTGCGGGAGAGCTTGATTTCTTCCAGCAATTCATTGTTCTTGCGGTTTTGCTCGTCCCACTTGCGGTTTTGCTCGTCCCACTTAAGCCGATCTTCCTCGACTTTGGCATCGTATTTCGCAACCCATTCCCGCCATTCGCGGTCGTGCTCGTCCCGCTTCAGCCGGTCTTCCTCGACCTTGGCGTCGTATTTCGCAACCCATTCCCGCCATTCGCGGTCGTGCTCGTCCCACTTGCGTCGCTGCTCGGCGCGATCCGCGGCGAATTCACGCAGCATGCGGTCGAAGCGGGCGTCGAAGCTCTCCGGCGTCACCGCTGTCTGTCGGATCAGTTGCTCCAGCCATTGCCTGAAGCCGTTGTCCTGCTTGAGCAGTTCGGGGAGTTCGGCTTGCAGACGGGCTTTCAGATCGTCCACGGTCATATCGTTTACCTCTCGTTCCAGCATCCGGGACGATTCTACCCCGCGAGTGCCCGCCGGTACACAGAGACGGTTTGATCAACGCAGCGCTGCCAGGAAAACTGGCTGGCTTGCCGCAAGCCGCGCTCGACCGCCCGTGCTCGCCATTCATCGTCGGTCAGCAGGCGCTCCAGGCCGGTGGTGATCGCCTCCACATTCTCGGGATCGACCAGCAATGCCGCGTCACCTGCCACCTCAGGCAGCGAAGATCGATTTGATGTGAGCACCGGTACATTACTGGCCATGGCTTCCAGGACCGGCAACCCGAAGCCTTCATAAAGAGATGGCAAGGCGAAGCCATGGGCGCCGGCGTAAATCAGCGGTAGATCTTCCTGGGATATATAGCCGAGGCGTTTTATTTGACCGCTGCGTTCCAATGGGTCCAACCGCCTTTCCAATTCCCCGGTCAGCCAGCCACGGGCACCAGCGATGGCGAGAGGGTGACACTGGCGCAGAATTGACGGCAGCCGACCATAAGCTTCGATCAGACGCAGGAGGTTCTTGCGCGGTTCCAACGTGGCAACCACCAGCAGATAAGCGCTGTCCGCCAAACCATGGCGAGTTAACGCCGGGGCCAGTTCCGCGGGTGAGCGGGGATGAAAGAGGTCCTCAACCCCCAGCGGAACGGTTTGAACGCGGTGCGCGGCCACGCCGAGCAGGTCGATCAGTTCGCGGCGAACGAATTCCGAATCGGTGATGATCATGGTGGCTTGCGCCAAGGTGCGCGGCATTTGCCGTTCCATGAAGGCGATACGCTCCCGGGGATGGTGTTGGGGATAGTGGAGATAGGACAGATCGTGAACCGTGGTCACCGCCGCCCCGGGAAACGGCATCAGGATGTAGTTCGGGGTGTGCAATACATGGTCTTTGAGGTTTCGAGTCCGCCAGCGGAACAGTTGGCCGCGGGCAAAGCCGTACAGGTAAAGGGCGAGGGTTTTGAACGGCACGCGGTTGCGGACCTCACCCAAAGCTTGGTTGAAGCGTAAGGCTTGATCGGGGTCGGCGAGCCAGCGATAGGCCGAGAAGTAACGGATGTTAACAACCGCCGGATGCCGGCGCAGGCCACGCGCCAGTTGCAGAGCGTACTGACCGATACCGGTCAGAGGCAACTGAATGGCATCCAGGTTTAGGATGACGTGCATGGCTGGGTGGGCGAATCACGCCGGCGCGTGATACATCTCCGCAAGCAGGTCGCGGATGTCGGGAATCGGCTGCTCGCCGATCAGGGAGAACAAGTAGCGATTCGAGCCGATCAGCCGGTGGATTTCGTTGGCGCGCACGAAGGTGGGATTGACCGTGACCTGGATCGCATAACCGGCGATATCGTTCATGGCGGCGATCACTTCGCCGAGCGCGGTTCCCCGGCCGGAGCAGATGTTGACCGTGACGCCATCGTGCTGGCATTCCAGCAATTGCTGGTAAGAGTTGACGACGAAGGCGACGGCGGAAAAGTCGCGCACCACGTCCAGATTGCCCAGTTCGATGACAGGCTGCCGCGCCCGGTAGTGGGCGACGATTTTGGGGATGAGGAAATGCTCGGCTTGACCGACCCCGGTGTAGTTGAAGGGGCGGGTGATGACGAGCGGCAACCGGTCGTCATAGGTGCGGACCATGTGTTCCATCGCCAGCTTGCTGTTGGCGTAATGGTTGACCGGAGCCGGGCAGACGGTTTCGTCGATGACCTCCACCGGTGGATTGCCGTAGACGTTGGCGCTGCTGGCGATGAGTACCTTGCGGGGTTGCAACCCAACCGCGAGGATGGCATCGAGCAGGTTCAGGGTGCCAAACAGGTTGACGCCGTAGATTTCGGCGCTGTCGCTGTGCGGCACGAAGGTGATGGCGGCGAGGTGGACGATGTAGTCCGGCCGCGCCGTTTCCAGCGCCGCGCGCAGAGCCTGGCAATCGCCGAGGTCGGCTTGGATCTCTGCGGAGGTCCGGGCCGGCTCCTGGGTCAGGCCGTAAACCTGGTAGCCGGCCTGGGTCAGTCGCGCGCCGAGCCAGCGACCGGTAAAGCCGCTGGCCCCGGTGATCAAGACCCGCCTAGAAGGAGAAGCCACGCTGGTTTCTCCGCAAATCGGCTTCCACCATCAACCGGCAGAGTTCCTCCAGGGAGGTGGTCGGCGTCCAGCCCAGATGGTCGCGGGCTTTTTGAGGATTGCCGCAGAGCACATCCACCTCGCAGGGGCGATAGTATTTGGGATTGACCCGTACCCGGATTTGACCGGTACAGGCGTCGCGGCCCAGTTCGCTGTCCTCGCTGCCCTGCCATTCGAGCTGGACGCCAACGGCTTGAAAGGCCAGTTCCACGAAATGCCGCACCGGCCAGGTCTGGTTGGTGGCCAGTACGTAGGTATCCGGCTCGGCGTGCTGGAGCATCCGGTACATGCCTTCGACG
>Ga0209253_10005585_pt1 | contig 10912 bp, 11 predicted proteins | sample FrelakmetBRP12BR_FD_187145 | JGI IMG/M metagenome (GOLD analysis project Ga0209253, IMG submission 187145) | Freshwater lake sediment microbial communities from the University of Notre Dame, USA, for methane emissions studies - BRP12 BR (SPAdes)... | ecosystem: Environmental > Aquatic >... | reverse complement strand
TTTAGGCTTTGCTCCGGATTTGAGAGATTATGGAGTGGGTGCCCAGATTCTGGCCGATCTGGGTTTACATAATATTCGCTTGCTTACCAATAATCCTAAAAAAGTGGTCGGGCTGGAAAGCTATGGAATCAAAATAGTTGAGACTGTCCCTCTAATAGCTCCAGCTACGCCTTACAATATCCGCTACTTAGAGACCAAACAGAAGAAGTTAGGGCATATTCTGAATCTAAAAGAATGATAGGGCTTAAATGCTATAACGGGGTGGTTTGGTTTTTGGGCATTTGAACCTGATTTGAGATTTGGATTTTGACATTCGGAATCTGTTTATAGGAGGGTAAGTAATGGCTAAGCATCAGTATGAAGGTATCCTGATAGGAAAAGGTCTCAAGTTTGCTGTAGTTGTTTCGCGTTTTAATGAGTTAATAACCATGAAGTTGCTCGAGGGAGCAAAGGATGCTTTGCTGCGCCACGGTGTTGCTGAGGGTGACATCGATGTTGCCTGGACTCCGGGTTGTCTGGAGATCCCGCTTGTAAGCAAAAAACTGGCACAGACTAATAAGTACGATGCCGTAATATGCTTAGGCGCGGTAATTCGTGGCGGAACCCCCCATTCTGAGTATGTTGCTTCCGAGGTAAACAGGGGAATTAGCAGGGTGAGCCTGGATGCCGGCTTACCGGTGATACAGGGAATAATTACAGCTGACACTCTGGAGCAGGCTATTCAGAGAGCGGGGGCTAAAGAGGGTAATAGAGGCTTTGCTGCCGCAGTAAGCGCTATTGAAATGGCAAATCTACTTAAGGTTATTCAGTGACCTTGTAGACTTTGTCACCTCGCCTAGCTCTGTCAAGGACTTTTATGCCCACGAGGTCACCCGGCTTGGCCTCGGTGATGTTAACGCGCTCAATCTGCATGGATTCTACGGTCAATTCCATATCTGTAGTGCTCCCCTTGATATGGATTCTATCTCCTATTCTCAATGTGCCACTTAGCTCTATACCAGCTACTACCGGCTTAGCAAAGAAATCCGTTATCATACCAATCTCTACATCAGGCATTTCCAGACACCTCCCTTCTTAGACATAATGTACACCGTTCAGAGTCAAAAATCAACACTCGGAGGTGATACTGCAACATTTCTTGGCAGGTCGAGTTGAAGCCAGGGGAGAGACCTCGCAAAATCATGTACAGAATAGAAGGATTGATTGACACTGGAAATAGGAAGTATTAATATTTAGGCTAGCAGGTAAAACCATTAGCCAATCACATGACCATACGGGTTCAGAGGTCCAAGATAGGAGAGGGGGACTACAGAATAATCGTTTTGCGGATTCGCTGATCGTGAGAATGTTAAGCTAATATGAACCAGGAATATTCCAAAAGGAGGTGATTTCATGCCACAGTCAATAGAGTATCACAAACTGATGACGGAGATAGTGTACATCAATTTGCCTGGTCCAGGGGAGCCCGTCGACGGAATGACAGGCGGTGAGCTATTGCATGGTTTTCTAGCGGATTTGTATGCAACGCCAAATCCGGATATCAAGAACTTTGTCATGGCTTTGTGCAGCAGGTGGAATGTGCGCTACGTCCAATCAGGGGGCACAGACTCTTGTGACATTGCCAGGAGGAGGTAGCAGATTATCGATGCAGAATACTAGGTGGGATCATGGCGCTACGGAATCCAGTGAACATGCTGGGCTAATGTGAACCAGAAATATTTAAAACGGAGGTGATTTCATGCCACAGTCGATAGAGTATCACAAACTGATGACGGAGATAGTGTACATTAATTTGCCTGGTCCAGGGGAGCCCGTCGACGGAATGACGGGTGGTGAGCTATTACATGGTTTTCTAGCAGATTTGTATGCGACATCGAACCCGGACACCAAGAACTTCGTCATGGCTTTGTGTAACAAGTGGAATGTGCGTTACGTGCAATCGGGAGGCGGGACTTCTCATGATATTGGCAAAAGGAAGTAGCAGACCACTGATGCAAGATGTCAAATGAACCTAGGATGCTACGAATCTGGCTGGAGAGGCCAATCTAATGTGAACCAAAAAAATTCAGAATGGAGGTGATTTCATGCCACAATCAATAGAGTATCACAAACTGATGACGGAGATAGTGTACATTAATCTGCCTGGTCCAGGGGAGCCCGTCGACGGGATGACAGGTGGTGACCTATTGCACGGTTTCCTGGCAGATTTGTACACAAAGTCAAATCCGGATGTTAAGAACTTTGTCATGACTTTGTGCAACAAGTGGAATGTGCGTTATCGCTAGCCGAAAGGCACAGCTCATTAGCCAAGCACAGGGCTGGAGATGTCGGACATTTCAGGGATTGCTGCTCTGTATTCTGTGACTTCCATCATACCCTCCTCTTGCCGCTAATGCGTACGCTTCAATGCTTTCCCTTTGCCTGCCTACGTTACACAAGCGGAGTACGTTGGAGAGATCGGCAAAACTCATGGCCCACTGTTACCCATGCGGGCAGGCCTGACAATACCTTGACAAGTTGTGCTGCGAAGCTTATGATAGTAAGTCAAATAAATCTACTGGGAGGTAGTGCACCATGACTGAGAAGCCCGAAAAGAAAGCGGCGCAACAACCATACAGTCCGGAGGAGATACTTTCTTTTGATCGCATCAAGAGGGCTATGACAGGCAGGGTTTTGGATAGGATAGAAGAACTGTGGCTGGGAAAGCAGCCCATAGGTGTTGAGCAGGTGAATGAAATAATCTCGAGTGAATGGCAGAGAGTGAAGGAGGCGGTAAGGTCATCACCAGCAGCGCGGGAAGCCTTCCGTAAGTATCTGGAACGCACCGTTTCTGAACAAGTAGAAAAATTGATGAAAGAAGATAAGACTGAGCTGGAATCGTTAGGCGTTGTAGAGAAGAGTTTATAAATTGGTTTCTCAAGATAGAACAAAGCCAGGCAGACCGGTCAACCAGGACCGTGAGGCAGGGCAGTTAATCAAGCGCCTCGATATGTTGGACGAGAGGCTGGATAACATAGATTCTGTAGTAACATCTCTTGTAGAAAGAGTGATGGGAAGGCCGCTTGTTATAGAAGTGACCTGCCCCAACTGTGGTCAAACTGTACAGATTAATGTCACCAGCGGCGTGAGGCTGCGGGGCAAGGGATAGCCCTGGAGAATATCTTGTTTCTTGTCGATGTCTGATTTCCAAGCCACCCAATCACAAGTAGTCTTCTATTTCTGCGTGTTTCAACCGTTTGCCTTGGCTAGCTATGTCTGATAAAATCGTCGAATGGGCGGTTAGCTCAGTGGTTAGAGCGCTGCGTTGACATCGCAGAGGCCACTGGTTCAAGTCCAGTACCGCCCATTTTTTGACGAGATTGTGTTTGGTTTCTGGATTTGTAAGGGGAAAAGCTAAGAATGAAATCACAAGAAAGTGATGAGCAACTGGAGAAGATGCGCCACTCTGCATCCCACGTCATGGCTGAGGCAGTGCAATGTCTTTTCCCCGGGGCCAAATTTGGCATCGGACCGATGATTGAGAATGGCTTCTACTACGACTTTGAGCTGCCACGAGCATTAGCACCGGAGGATCTGCCTGCAATTGAGAACAAAATGAGGGAGATCGTCAGTCAGGATGTACCATTTGTCACAGAGAAAATCAGTAAGGAGAAAGCTCGTAAGCTCTTTTCTGGCCAGCCTTATAAGCTGGAGCTTATTGACGAAATCGGCGATGCTAGTGTCACTATTTATAGGCAGGGTTCTTTCACCGATTTATGTCGTGGTCCTCACCTAGCTTCCACGGGTGAAGTGAAAGCATTTAAGCTCACTCATCTGGCCGGAGCATACTGGCGCGGTGATGAAAAGCGACCCATGCTGCAGAGAATTTACGGTGTGGCCTTTGAAAGTCAAAAAGAGCTTGATGATTATTTATCGTTGCAGGCTGAAGCTGCTAAACGCGACCATAGGAAGCTGGGCAAAGAACTTGACCTCTTCAGTATTCATGAGGAAATTGGTCCAGGCCTAATTTGCTGGCATCCCAAAGGTGCTTTGATTCGGCAAACTATCGAGGATTTCTGGAAGGCAGAGCACATCAAGCGAGGCTATGACATTGTTTACACTCCTCACGTAGCCAAGCTGGACCTGTGGAAAACTAGCGGGCATTGGGAATTCTATCGGAATTATCTGTTCTCACCGATGGAAATTGAGGGACAGCAGTATCTGCTGAAACCTATGAATTGCTTGGGCCATATTTTGATTTACAAAAGCCAGTTGCGCAGTTATCGCAATTTGCCTTTGAGATATGCTGAATTAGGCACAGTATATAGATATGAGCGAACCGGCGTATTATATGGTCTGGCCAGAGTAAGGGGATTCACTCAAGATGATGCCCACATTTTTTGCCGACCTGATCAAGCTGAAGAGGAAGTGCGAGAAGTTGTGAAGTTAGCACAATTCATGATGTCTAGCTTTGGCTTCAGTGAGTATGAGTTATTGTTATCAACGCGTCCTGAGAAATATGCTGGCACAGTCTCAATGTGGGAAGAAGCTACAGGGTCTTTGAAACATGTTCTAGAGAAACTTGACTTGCATTATGAAGTGGATCCTGGAGAGGGGGTTTTCTACGGACCTAAAATTGATATTAAGCTTAAGGATGCTGTAGGGCATGTCTGGCAAGGTCCCACCATCCAAGTTGATTTCAATTTGCCACAACGCTTTGATGTCTGCTATATTGGTGAGGATGGACTGGAGCACAATGTGGTGATGATACACCGCACAGTCCTGGGCAGTATGGAGCGTTTTTTAGCTTGCCTGATAGAACATTATGGTGGTGTCTTCCCGGTATGGCTATCGCCTGTCCAAACAATGATAATTCCTATAGCAGACCGCCACATTGACTATGCACATAAGATACAGAACGATTTTAAGAATGAGGGTATCCGAGCTCAGGTTGACGATCGCTCTGAGAGGATGAATTTGAAGATAAGAGAAGCTCAACTGGGGAAAGTGCCGTATATGCTTATAGTTGGTGATAAGGAGATGGCTTCATCCAGTGTGTCACTTCGCCTAAGGAGTGGCCAGGATCTGGGCTTAGAAAGTGTGGCGCAAGTTAGAAGTAGAATAATGGCAACCATAGAGGCCAAGTCCTGAATACTGTTCCAGGGGGTAGAAGAAGCATAGTTAAAGAATTACTGACCAACAGGAGAATCAGGGCCAAAGACGTGCGCCTCATAGGGGAAGATGGGGAACAGTTGGGTGTGGTGCCTCTGCCGAAAGCATTACAAATTGCTTACGAACGCGGTTTCGATTTGGTGCAGGTAGCATCAACAATGACTCCGCCAGTATGCAGACTTCTTGATTATGGTAAATACAAGTATGAGCAAACAAAAAAAGAGCGCAAGGCGAAGAGAGGCCAAAGAATTGGATTACTCAAGGAAGTCCGCTTAAGACCCAAAATAGAAGAACATGACTTACAAGCAAAAATTAAGACCACGAAGAAATTATTAGAGGAGGGCAATAAGGTACGGTTGGTGGTAAGGTTTAGAGGGCGCGAAGTCATTTATCCTGAACTAGGTTGGAAGGTGCTGCGCAAAGTAACCGAAGCGGCTCAGGAAATGGCGATAGCAGGTAACTCTGTTCATGAAGGGAATAGTATAGTCTTGGTCTTAGCCCCAGTTTCCCAGAAGAAATCTAAGGAGAAAGAGACAGATGCCAAAACTTAAAACCCATAAAGGGGCAAAGAGCCGTTTTCATTTTACCGGCAGTGGCAAGTTGATGCGCACCAAATGTGGCAAGAGCCACCTGAGGCGGAAGAAGGCTCCGAGAACTAAGCGCCTCTACGATGAAATGATACCGGTTTCCTCAGCAGATAAGAAGACGGTGATGAGGCTTCTACCCTACAAATAGTAGGGAGAGAAAGTAGTTTGTTTTGTTACTAGAGAGAAGAGAATAACGCCCAAGGATTAAAGGAGGAAGACTTGCCACGAGCCAGGAGCGGAAAAACCACCCACAGACGGCACAAGAAGGTACTTGAACTGACTAAAGGGCATCGGGCTGCCCGCCATAGGCTCTATATCATAGCTCATCAGTCCATGCTTCATGCCCTGGATTATTCCTATCGTCATCGTCGTGAGCGGAAAAGTGACTTCAGGAGGCTATGGATCACCCGCATCAATGCTGCGGCGCGGGCTAGAGGACTTACTTACAGTCAGTTTATGGTGGGGCTGAAGAGATCAAACATAGAAATTGATCGCAAGATGCTAGCCGAGATGGCAGTGAAAGATCCCGACGGCTTTGCTGCATTGGTGGCTTCGGTGACCGAGGCCAATTCACCTCACGCATAGCGGTATTACGCCTGAAAATACCGGGATTTTTGAACAGAGATAATACCACTTAGCAGCCAATGCTAGAACAACTCAAAGGCCTTCGTGCGCAAGCTCTCGAAGAGCTGAACAAAGTTGGCAATCCTCGAGAGCTAGAGCTATGGCGCGTTCGTTACCTGGGCAAGAAAAGCAATCTAACTCAGATGCTACGTTCCTTAGCCACCTTCCCCCTGGAAGAGAGGCGCGAGGTGGGTGCCCAAGCTAACGAAACCAAGAGAGCTTTAGAGTCAAGCCTGGAAGAGAGAAGCAAGTTATTCCAGGAAGCCGTTTTGACATCTCATCGGGAATCGCGGATATTGGACGTGACTCTGCCCGGACGACCCCTCCCGTCAGGGCGACTTCACCCCACCACTCAGATACTTAAGGAAATTTGCGACGTTTTCCAAAACATGGGCTTCCAGGTAATTGAAGGCTCTGATGTCGAATGGGATTACTATAACTTTGAAGCGCTGAATATTCCTCAACACCATCCAGCGCGAGATATGTTTGCTACCCTGTGGATAGATGCGGGTATGGGAGGGGAAGCCAGACTTCTACGGACGCACACTTCCCCCATGCAGATTAGATTGATGGAGAAGGAACGACCGCCGATAAGAGCGATAGTTCCCGGGCGGGTCTACCGATATGAGTCCACCGATGCTACCCATGAATCTATGTTTTATCAAGTTGAAGGTTTGGCTGTGGATAAGGGCATCACTCTGGCTGATTTGAAAGGCACCTTGTTTGACTTCTGCCGTCGTGTTTTCGGCGAGGAAAGAAAAGTGCGATTCCGTTGTGACTACTTTCCTTTTGTGGAACCGGGCGCGGAGATAGCCATTAGCTGTTTAGCCTGCAACGGGACTGGCTGTCGGCTGTGTGGCTACAGTGGCTGGATTGAAATACTGGGGGCGGGGATGGTGCATCCCGACGTGCTGGCGCGCGTTGATATCAATCCCAATCTCTACAGTGGTTTTGCCTTCGGCATGGGAGTCGAGCGTATACCTATGCTGCGCTATGGTATTGATGACATCCGCCTCTTTTATGGCAATGACCTCAGGTTTTTGAGGCAATTCTAAGTTCTAAGGTGACGATATGAAAGTCTCCCTCAAGTGGCTCAAGGATTATGTTGACATAAAGCTTGCTTCTAAAGAGCTTGCTGAAAAGCTCACCATGGCTGGCCTGGAAGTCAGGGCGATCGAGACTGTGGGTGGTACGTGGGACAATGTAGTGATAGGGGAAGTAATAGCGCTAAATCCTCATCCTAATGCTGACCGCCTTAAGCTGGCTACGGTTGACCTTGGCACTGAGCAAGTCACCACGGTTTGCGGCGCGCCTAATATCGACCTCGGTCAAAGGGTGACTTTTGCCCATGTGGGAGCCCGCCTCGTGGATGCGCACACCGGGGAAGCTGCGGTACTGAAGCCGGCTAAGATTCGCGGCATCGTTTCTGAGGGCATGGTTTGCTCAGAGAAAGAGCTGGGGATTTCTGAAAGTCACGAGGGCATTTTGGTATTGCCGCCGGAGGCGCCCATAGGTGCACCTCTCAGCGCTTATCTGGGTGATGTAGTCTTGGATGTAGATATAACACCTAACCGCCCGGATTGTTTATCTGCGATTGGTATTGCCCGAGAAATTGCTGCCCTGACCGGTGAATCACTCCGTGTGCCCGAAGTTCATTACGAGGAAACAGAGAAGCCAATAGATTCCTTGGCCTCTGTTGACATAGTCAATCCAGACCTGTGTCCCAGGTACTGTGCTAGCCTGGTTACCGGAATCACGATAGCCCCATCCCCAGGTTGGCTGCAGCAGCGCCTGAATAGTTGCGGAATGCGTCCCATTAACAACGTGGTTGACGTTACTAATTACGTGATGCTGGAATACGGTCAGCCCCTTCACGCTTTCGATTATGACAAGCTTAAGGGGCGGCAAATCATCGTTCGCAAGGCCGGAGATGGGGAAACCATAAATACCCTCGATGGCTCAAAGCGCACTCTTAATGCAGACATATTGGTTATTGCCGACAAAGAAGAAGCTGTTGCTGTCGCTGGAATCATGGGTGGCCTGGACTCCGAAGTGACCGACAGAACCGACACTATCCTCCTGGAGTCAGCGAATTTTGACCAGGCTGCCATTCGTCGGGGCTGTAACCATCTTCAATTCCAAAGCGAAGCGTCGATTCGCTTTGACAAAGGGCTTAATAGCCAGCTTCCGTTACTACCATTGAAGCGGGCCACTCAATTGCTACTGGAGTTAGCTGGTGGCAAAGCAGCCAAAAACATAATTGATGTTTATCCCGGGAAATCAGAACCAAACCTAATATCACTTACCACCCGGGAGGTGAAGCGTCTGTCAGGCTTCAAAGTCGATATTGATGAAATTCTCAAGGTATTGAAAGCGCTGGGCTTTGAATGCCACGAGGGCAATTCAAGCTCGCAGATTTTGGTGTCCGCACCTTATTGGCGCAGCGATATTAAATGCTCTGCTGACCTTGTGGAGGAGATAGCCCGCATAATTGGTTACGACAAGGTCCCTATGACCAGGCTCAGTTCTCCTTTGCCTCCGCAAAAATCAGGACTGTCACCAGCAGTCCAGCACAGCAACCTCAAAGAGAGATTGAACTGTGTTCTGACCGGCTTTGGCTTTCAAGAGATACTAACCTATTCCTTAGTCAGCCTGGAAAAGCTGCAGAAGCTTTCGCCCAAGCTCGAGCTGAAGATTTCCCCGCTAAAGGTCGCTAACCCTATGACGAGGGAGCAGGAATATCTGCGTACCAGCCTGCGTGCCGGTCTTCTGGCCGCCTTGGCACATAACCAAAAGTTTGAGCAAGCCGGCATAAGGCTCTTTGAAATCGGCAAGGTATTCCTGCCGCAGCACCATCACGTCATTGCGAACGAAGCGAAGCAATCTCAAGAAGGAAGGGAGCTACCCCAGGAGAAAGAGATGTTCTGTGCTGTGCTCAGCGGGGCAAGGGCCGAATTATCCTGGCAAGCTGATGAAGATCCGCTCGATTTCTTTGATGCCAAGGGGATAGTTGAGAATCTTTTGAACCAGTTGGGGCTGAATGCGAGTTTCGAGAGTAGCGATGATGAAGGCTTACACCCGGGGAGGAGCGCTAACGTAATCGTCGAAGATGACAGGCTAGGTGTTGTGGGAGATGTCCATCCCAGGGTAGCACAAGCCTTCGAGCTTTCCGATGTTGTTTGCCTCATAGAAATTGACCTGGAGAAGCTGTTGACCAAGACTACTGGGACAAAAGGATACCGGTCGATTCCACGGTTCCCTAATGTCTCCAGAGACGTCGCCTTAGTAATAGATGAGCAAGTGACCTATCGAAGGGTAAAGGAAATAATCCAAAGCTTCCCGCTAGTGATGAGGGTAACGCTGTTTGACCTTTATCGAGGTGAGCAAATACGCGAGGGCAAGAAATCTTTTGCCATAAGGATTGTCTACCAATCGTCCAGCCATACCTTGACCGACGAGGAAGTTGACCAAACCCAGAAACAGATGCTCGCCAGGCTGCATCAGGAACTGGGCGCCACTTTGAGAGCTTAGGTTAGGGGGGTTAGGGTCGGTCAGGGTTGAGCTTTTGCAGGCTCATTCAGAAGCTTGTTTACCCGTGCTGCCAGATTATCGAGAGGCAGAAGCCGAGTCTCCTTCTCCGTGCGCCATTTGGCCTCTATGCTCTGGCTCTGTAAAGTGCGTGGAGACAGGGTCAATCGTAATGGGATTCCCAGGAGGTCAGCATCGTTGAATTTAACGCCGGGGGAATCGTCACGGTCATCGAAAAGCACTGCAATCCCTTCTTTTAGTAATTCCTGATAAAGCTTTTCTGCCGTAGGAGCGACTGCCGATTTGGCCAACGACAGAGGGCAAAGGTAGACTTGGTAGGGGGCAACGCAGAGTGGCCAGATAATACCTTTGTCGTCGTGGCTTTGCTCTACGATGGCAGCCAGCAACCGCCCCAGTCCAATGCCATAGCTGCCCATAACAATAGGGCGCGACTTGCCATCACTGTCCAAAAAGGATGCTCCGAACCTCTCACTGATGAAGGTTCCTAGTTTGAATACATGCCCCACTTCAATGCCCCGGGACGAAGACAATTTGCCGCGACATTTGGGGCAGCAGTCTCCGGCCCGAGCCAGGGCGATATCAGTCATAAGGTCAATTTGGAAGTCTCTGGGATAATTGGCATTCCTGAAGTGATACCCCGGCTTATTAGCGCCAACAACGAAATTGGAGCCTAAGGTTATCGAATCATCAGCTACCACTTTGACTCCCTTTGCGCCTATGGGTGAGGCAAAGCCAGCCACAAGTCCAGCTCCATTCACTTCGGCTTCCGTAGCCAGGCGAAGCTCAGAGCACTTCAAAGCATTTCTTAGTTTCGTTTCGTTGACTTCCAGGTCGCCTCGAATGACGACGAAGACAAACTCACCATCAGAAGAATAGAACACGGCCTTAAGAGTTTGACTTGACGACACGCCCACAAAACCTGCTACTTCCTCTATGGTTTTTGTCGCCGGCGTGGCTATCTCCTCTAAAGGAAGCAGGGATTCAGCATTGATTCTTGTCTT
>Ga0209253_10005584_pt1 | contig 10913 bp, 9 predicted proteins | sample FrelakmetBRP12BR_FD_187145 | JGI IMG/M metagenome (GOLD analysis project Ga0209253, IMG submission 187145) | Freshwater lake sediment microbial communities from the University of Notre Dame, USA, for methane emissions studies - BRP12 BR (SPAdes)... | ecosystem: Environmental > Aquatic >... | reverse complement strand
ACTTTATTATCAATCCCTTGTGGATAAGAAATATCAGTCTCAAATGGCTGAAAATCTTGAGCGGAAGCAGCAGGGTGAGCAATTCAGGATTTTGGATCCAGCTCGTCTTCCTGAAAAACCGTTTAAGCCGAACCGCAACAACCTTTTGATTATGGGAGGTTTGTTTGGACTTGCAATCGGGTTGGGTTTAGCCTGGTTTCGAGAATCCATGGACCGATCCTTTTACGAAGTGTCAGATTTGGAAACCTATTTAGGACTACCCGTATTGGCCACCATACTGAATCTGAACGAAGAAGAAAAGAAAGCAGCCTAGCCTGAGGCGTCATTAAATATGTACGAAACTTTTTACGGTTTAAGAGAGAATCCTTTTAATGTAACCCCCAACCCTGAGTATATCTATCTGGGGGAGAGCCATCGGGAAGCCCTGGCGCAATTACTTTACGGGGTGAAGGAAAGAAAAGGATTTATAGTGATTACCGGGGAAGTGGGCACCGGGAAGACAACCCTCATCCACTATCTTCTTGATAAAATGAATGGTAATCATACAAAGACAGCCTTCCTATTTAACCCAAAATTGACGGTTGACGACTTCATCCAATACATATTGAAAGATCTGGGGGTAAGGGTTCAGGGAAAAACGAAGGGTGAGTATCTTCATAACCTGCATCGATACTTACTCCACGCTTACCAGAGGGATGAAAGAGTAATTTTAATAGTCGATGAAGCCCAGGGGTTGAAACCGGAGCTGCTTGAAGAGATCAGGCTTCTCTCAAACCTCGAGACGTCGAGATCGAAGTTGCTCCAAATCGTCTTGCTCGGGCAACCAGAATTAGATAAAACCCTTTCCCGACCAGGGTTTCGCCAGTTAAGGCAGCGGATTAATTTACGATACCATCTGCCACCTCTTTCTCAAAAAGAGACAAGAGAGTATATCGGGAAGAGATTGCGAATTGCAGGCGCAAAGGAGCCCATTTTTACGGAGAAGGCGATTAAGCATATTTACTTAAAATCGGGAGGGATCCCCCGATTAATCAACATTTTGTGTGACAATGCATTATTAAATGGGTACGCCCTGGACCAAAAAATGGTTGATGAAAGGTCTGTCAAGGAGGTGGCCAAGGATTTATATCCAAAAAAGAAGTCCCGCCGAGTTTGGATTTTGGTCCTCATCGCTATTTCTATCGGCCTAGGGATTGTATTGTTCATTTATTTGCAAAAGAGTGCCCGTTTGTTGTCCCTGATAAGGATATTCGCAGACGCTTCCAATGCGTTCATGAAAGGCTAAGCGGAGGAGGATCAGCATTTTCTCATTTTCTTTGGGTAAGAACTTCATGCGTTACATAGGGTCAAGGGTCGAAGGCAGGGTGATGTTGAATTGCAACACGGCGACAGAGGCGAACTTTTCTACACCTCACGTCTAGCGCGTTAAGGAATATAATTGAAAGGATAAACATATGAGTCGAGTCTATCGTGCCCTTGAAAAAGTAGAAGAAGAAAAAAAGCAGAAGTTAGAAGAACCCTCTCTTGTAGTAGTCGAAGAGAAAGCTGTTTTGAGGAAGGAAGTACCCCCTTTAGAATTTCGCGAAGAAGAGATAGAGAAGCTGGAGCTTCCTCCAAAAGAAGTAGCTCCTGTTTTGATTGTCCCGCCCCATTCTTTTAGCGGAGAAGCATTCCGGAAACTGAAGACTCAGATTTTTCTTCATCCAGGGAGTTCTCTTCGTACGATTCTCGTTACGAGCGCAGCACCGCAAGAGGGGAAAACTCTGGTGGCTGTTAATTTAGCGGTGGCCATTTCAAAAGAAATTCATAGCAACGCCATCCTCGTTGATGGAGACCTCCGAAGGCCAGGTATTCATCTTGAAAAAAGTAAGAGCGCGAAGGGGCTCTCAAATTATCTTTCAGATGGGGTTCCCTTATCTGAGATCCTGGTAAAATCTGAGATAGAAAAACTTCAAATTATCCTAGCAGGCGCTTCGACCCGTAAATCCTCCGAGCTCATCAGATCGAAAAAAATGGGAGACCTTCTGGAATCCCTAAAAGAATTTGGAGATAACACTTATATTGTTATCGATTCCCCGCCTATTATGGCAACATCCGATCCAAGTTTACTCTCTAAAATGGTAGATGGGATCATCCTGGTGGTAAGAGCCGGGTATACGTCCAGGCAATCCGTCCAAAGCGCAATCGAGTCCATCGATCGCCAGAAGATTATCGGAGTGGTTTTTAACCAAATAGATATTAAGCCATCAACTTATTTTTCAGAGTATTATCGGTATTATCAATACTATAGGAAATAAACTTAAATAGTATTGGAAAAGCATTATTTAGGAAAGTAGAAGTAAGAGGAATGGATCCATTCCTGTGAAATCGGAGGTTTTGTCCGAAACTCAAGAATAATAAGATCAGTACTGCAGCACAACATTAACTTATCAACTCATTAGCATTCTAACAGGTGGTTTTAATATGAATCTCTGGTATGTCATTCAAACAAAACCTAAGAAAGAAGAAGAGGCGAAATCCTACCTCTCGACAAAAGGGGTGGAAGTCTTTAACCCCCTTCTCGAAACCTTTCTGTTGAAAAAAGGAAGGATGAACAGAGAATTGAAGCCCTTTTTTCCCGGTTACATTTTCGGAAAGTTCGATCTTGACCGAAATTATCCTCTGGTCAGGTGGGCAAAAGGAGTAAAAAAAGTTTTGGGTTTTGGGGGGTATCCCACACCCATCTCTGATGAAGTGGTGGAGATCATTAGAGAGAGAACCGATGCTCACGGGATTGTGAGATTAAAGTATCATTTTCAAGCCAATGACGTGATTAGGATTAAAACAGGCCCATTAAAGGACCTTTTAGGTATCTTTGAAAGATGGATTTCTGATAGCGAACGGGTAAGAATCCTTTTAAACTTGATGGGCTATCAACCGGCCGTAGAGATTCATTATTCGATGGTCGAAAAAGTCGCTTAACGAAGCGCTGCCGTGCCGCGGCTAAGACATCGCTGTAGTAACTGAGTAATTGACGGCAGCACAGCAACTCAGCAAAAGTTGCATCCTTAGCCCACATTGATATTGATGTGGCAAGCACCTATTAAATAAGGTCATCCCAGTAGAATCCACGGAAATTCGAACCGGCGGTAGCTTGCATTGAGTTTATTGAGTTCACAGCGTTTCTAGGGTCTGTTGAGTTATCTCTACAATATAATATCACTGAATAACACCACAGACCCAATGAAGCCAATGAATTCAAGAAATATAATCAACCCAATAAACTCAGTTAACTAAAGTAAGCCAATGAACCCAATTAAACTTCGATGTCATTTAGGAGGCGGGTGATCAATGATTATCAAATCTTGTTTGTCCTGTGAATTTCATGAGACAAAAAAGGACGGAAAAGAAGAGACGAGTCACTGCCGGAGGGAAAACTGTTGGTCTCGATACTCCAAGTGTGTCCTCGTAAAGGCCCTTGAAAAATTTTTAAAAGAAGAGTCCTCTCGACAGGATCGCCCCTTCTCCCCCCTTTAACTTTAGCGTCCAAATTTCACAAACGGGCTTCAGAAAAATATAGCTGTGAGATGATCGCCCAGAAAGCCTTTGAATTTTTTAAAGAAATCATAGGTGAAAATTATGCTAACGATTGAAGAGATTACGAATGTAAACAAACTTCCAGAACTCAGAGAGGTTTGGAAAAAGATTTTAGACGTTTCAAAGTGTGACAATTTATTCTTGACATATGAATGGATAACTGTATGGCTCAACCATTTTTGGAAAGATAAGCCTATTTTATTCCTTTTAATAAAAAATGAGAAAGACCCGATCGGATTAGCTCCTCTCCTCGTGGATGGAGAAAAAGAGGTCCTTGTGCTCCCTGTGAATGGTCACTCATACAGGCCAGACTTAATATTTGGAGGTGATCATGAAGAGATGTTGAAGATCTTATTTTCTCACTTAAGAGATAGATTTCGAAGGGTAAATTTATGTCTCCATAAAGTGGAACTCGATTCTTTCTTGGTGAAGATCCTACCGAATGTTGCAAGGGAATGTAGGATTGTACCCGTGTTTAAGAAAGTTAGCAGTTCGCCGTTTTTGAGTATCACTACTGACTGGCAGAGCTTCCTCAAATCCAAATCGAAGCATTTCCGGGAGGAGCAAAAGAGAAAGGTTAATAAAATGACAAAAACGGGCCAGTTAGATTTCGTTAAGGTATCCAATCTTGGTCAAATTCATGAGGCCATGCAGGATATTCTAATCATCGAGCGAAACAGCTGGAAGGAGAAAGAAGGGGCTTCCTTCACGGCGGGGTCTGGATTACAGGAATTTTATTTGGATGTGGCCGAAGCGTTTGCTAAAAAGCAATGTCTTTGCACTTATTTGCTTTACCTTAATTCCGTTCCTATAGCTCACCTATTCGGGATTGCATACGAAAATAGGTATTATGCGCTGAAGACCTCTTATGATGAATCGTACAAGGAATTGTCTCCAGGCGTCGTCTTGTTCAACTACGCGTTTCAGGATATATTTCAGTCCAACTTAAAGGAATTTGATTTCTTAGGTGTCGAATCTCGCTGGAAGAATGAGATTGCGTCCGGTACACGAAATCATGTAAATATTTTTGTATACCCTAAGAATATTCCCTATTTTTTTGTCGGATATTTTGAGAATACAATTAAACCGTTATTAAGAGAGAAAGCCCCTTTTGTTTTAAACCTCAAAAGGAGATTCCAAGGGTCTCTTGAAAATGAGAAAAGAAAGGAAGCAATCTGAATTTGATATTAATTTGGGGTGTTCTGACTGTGTCTGTGGGTTACGGCTTGCGCCGTTCATGGTTTCTGCCGGTTAATGCAAAAGGGTGATACTTCTTGTAAGACACATTTTGGTTTTGGATACAAGCCCTTCAAAAGTGTCCGTGTCTTTAAAGTCTCAGAGAGGAAATTCTTTATTAAAGAAAAAATAAGGTGAAGGTAATAAAAGCATTTCATTCTGGTATTTGGTTTGAGAAGAAACCTTATTAAGTTTGGAACAGGACTATGTTATTCATTGAAGAGATCGGAGATACGGTAAGACTTAGGTCTCTCGCCAACAAGTGGAATAATATTTTATCTCAAAGTGAATCTGATAATATCTTTCTGACTTGGGAATGGGTGTTTAACTGGTGGCAGGTATACGGAGCCGGCAAAGAGCTTCGTGTGCTAGTACTGAGGGACCAAGAAGAGGCTATTGTCGCTATAGCCCCTTTTTATGTCCGTACCAAAAAAATCCTCGGAGGCCTTTCTATTAACGAGATCCGATTCCTCGGCACGGGTGAGGATGTGAGCCCGGATTATCTGGACTTTATCATAAAGAAGGGCTTCGAGAATGAGGCAATCAATGCTTTTATACAATATTTAGCTGTTAAGAATGGATGGCATATTGCCAATCTCACAGACATGTTATCGACCTCTTTCAACGTTAAGATATTACAAAAAGTGGCGACAGATAACAGGCTTGTCGTTGAAAGCAGCGAGCGCGCCACTTGCCCGTATATCCAACTTCTGCCTGACTGGGAGGAATATGTTGGTGGTCTGAGCAAAAATATGCGTTACAATATCAAGCGACGGAGGCAGAATCTTGAGAAAACTTTCAAGACCAGATACTTCATGTGGCAAGACATCGGAGGGTTGGAATATGCGATGGAAAGACTATCTTTCCTCCATAATAAAAGGTGGGAGCAAAAAGACGGCAAACATGGTTTTTCCAGTAAGGAATACATTGCATTCCATCAGGCTGTTGCCAGGGAATTTTCCATTAAGGGCTGGCTGCAACTAAGCTGCCTGGAATTAGATGGTAAAATTGCCGGTATCTTATATGATTACCGCTACGGGAACAAGATATATTACTATCAGGGAGGTTTTGATCCTACGCTATACAAATACAGCCTGGGCCTTGTGCTTCGAGCCTATGTGATTCAAAAAGCTATAAAAGATGGAATTAAAGAAATAGATCTCCTGAAGGGGGCCTATGAGCATAAATACAAATGGACGGAATACGATCGACAGACCATAAACCTAACGATTGGCAAGAATAACCTTAGGAGTAAGATCTTTTTCGTTGATTCATTCAGGAAACCTCGAATGAAAGCAGCTATTAAGAAAATAATTCCGGATTTCTTATTGGAAACGATGAAACGCGCAGGGGAAATCAGGCAAAAGTGTGATGAATAAACGTTTGTGAAGAGTGAGCTTGTCACCTGACTCCTATTGATACTGGATTTGCGTTTTTAAAGAAAGAGCTAAATCGCACCTTAACATATGGCTAAGAAAAGACGAATAAGAAATATTGTAAAAGGATTATTATTTTTTTCTTTTTATTATTTGAGATTCTTTGATCTTATTGTCAATTTGTTAGCAAGAGTGCGTCAAGAGCACCCTTGTGTTATTCTGCTATACCATATGATCGTAGACGACAGCTCGAAGTATCTTAATAAAGGGCCAGTGGTCCATCATCGTATAAAGCATTTCAAAAGAGAAATTCCGTACTTTAAAAGAAATTTCCAAATATTGAGCATGGACGAAATAGTTAATCATATAAAATTGGGTAAGGGATTTAGAAGGCCGTCTATTGCAATAACTTTTGACGATGGTTATTTGGACAACTATACACTTGCTTATCCTTTTTTGAGAAAACACGGAGTGCCTGCGACAATTTACTTGACAACGAGCCTTGTTGGAACAATGGATAGAATATGGACGGAAGAGATTGGACTCGCATTCTTGGAGACCCCCAAAGATCATTTCGATTTTCCTGCTCTCTTCGGCGATAAGAGAGTCCCAATAAAGACCAAAGAAGAAAAGGAACAGGCGAATAGCAAGGTGTCAGAAGCGCTTAAACTAAGACCAGATGATGAGCGCAGGGAACTGATACGAAAACTTTTTGAGGCGCTGGAAGTAAGTGAAAAACCTGAGAGGAACTGCAACGATAGGATTATGCTAAATTGGGATGAGATCCAAGAAATGTCAAAGAATGGAATGACAATCGGCAGCCATAGCCATACTCACCCCATCCTTAGCCGGATGCCCATTCAGAGAGCAAAGGACGACATTTCTAATTCGAAGAGGGTTCTTGAAGAAAAACTCGGTATTAAAGTTAAACATTTTTCCTTTCCGAATGGTAGGGAAGAAGATTTTTCGGAAGAACTGAGAGATTATAGCCGGGAGATCGGATTTGAAAGCATTTGCTCTGTCATCTATGGCACGAACGATGCTTCAGAAGGCAATGCGTTTACCCTCAAGAGAGTGGGTGCAATCAATCCCGTATCGATGCTAGCCGGCGAACTGATAAGACTGTTTTGCAAAAGGACAACTGCTTCTCAACATACCAACGGAATGTGCAAAAGAGAAAATGCGAAGTTTTCTACTGCAATGTAGAAGCGCTCCAACACTAAATACCTTGATATCTCAATAACACAATTATTTAAAAGTCCATGGAAAGGAGACCGAACTTGGCAGAATATTCCCATAGTCCAACGGGTGAAGGATTTCAATTACCGAGTCAGGAAGACTATTTAAAGGAATTCGGTCGTCTGGAGGAAGTAGTCAATCACCAGAGAAATTTGAAACGAGAGATTGTTGTCGTCATGGGGCTTGGATTTGTGGGCGCAGTGATGGCGGCAGTGGTCGCTGACGCTCAGGATGGTAAGGGAAATCCGATCAAGTTTGTAATTGGTATGCAACGCCCAAGCCCTCGAAGCTTTTGGAAAATACCTCTTATCAACCGTGGATTATCCCCGATGAGTACCGAAGATCCTGAAGTTGCTTTAATGATCAACCGATGTGTCAATGAGAAAAGGACGCTTACTGCTACGTTCACCTATGACGCCTTAAAATTTGCAGATGTGGTGATTATAGATGTCCAGTGTGACTACTTAAAGGAATCCCTCGGCGATGTGAGGAATGGACAGGCGGAAATGAAAGCTTTGGAGGAGTCGTTCGAAATCATCGCATCTCATATTTCCCCTAACACACTCGTCTTAATTGAAACAACCGTGGCACCTGGAACAACAGAACAAATTGCCTATCCCATCATGCGAAAAGTATTTAGAAAGCGTGGTATTAACACAGATCCGCTTTTAGCTCATAGCTTCGAGAGGGTAATGCCAGGAAAGAATTACGTGGCAAGCATCCGTGATTTCTGGAGGGTTTGCAGTGGAATCAACGAAGAGGCCAAATCAAGAGTGATTAAATTTTTAACAGAGGTAATCAATACCGAAAAGTATCCTCTCACTGTTCTCGACCGGCCTATTGAATCAGAGACGGCGAAAATAGTAGAAAATAGCTTTCGAGCTACGATCTTGGCATTCCTCGATGAGTGGAGCCATTTTGCAGAGCGAAATGGTGTGGATTTAATTAAGGTGATCAACTCCATTAAAGTTCGGCCTACACATAGTAACATGATATTCCCCGGCCCTGGTATTGGAGGCTACTGCCTTCCAAAAGACGGAGGTCTGGGGGTTTGGGCATACCGCCACATCCATGGGTTCGAGGATGATATTTTCAAGATCACAACGGCTGCCATTGACATTAATGATACCAGATCTCTTCATGTGGCTCAGCTGGCACGTGATGCCCTACGAAATATGGGCCGGCCGATTGCTTCTGCTGAAATTTTAGTCTTAGGAGCTTCCTATCGCGAAGATGTGGGAGATACCCGATACAGTGGCTCTGAGTTGATCGTGCGGCGTCTCACTGAGATGGGTACAGAAATAAGGGTTCATGACCCCTATGTACTTCACTGGTGGGAGTTTGAAAAACAGGATGAGTACCCTGCGTCTTCACATAGTTTAAAAAGATTTTTCCGCGGTCAGGAAAGACTGAAGGACCTCCGGGTTGAGCAAAGTCTTGAGACAGCGCTACAGGGGGTAGATGCAGTTATTCTTGCCGTAAGGCACAAACATTACTTGAATCTTGATCCGGACGAAGTCGTGAAAAGTTCTGGCGGGCCGATAGCCGTGATTGACTGTTTCGGTATCCTCGACGATGAAAGGATAAGACGCTACTTCGAACTCGGATGTGAGGTTAAGGGGTTAGGTCGCGGTCACGTAAAACGCATTAAAGACCATGTGCAAGAAGCAAGAGAGCGAATGCTGCTGAAAATGAGCGGAGAAACGGTTACGGGAGCAGAAACGGCATTTAGAAAGGCAAACCCTTGACAATCCGTCAAAGAGGGCGGCCTACCCAAGTGGTAAGGGAACGGATTGCAACTCCGTTTTGCCTGGTTCAACTCCAGGGGCCGCCTCCAAAAAACCATAACTGGAACTGATGCATGATCAGTTTCATTATCAAAAGCAGTCCGAAGATGTGAACAAAGTTTGATCGCGTCGCTGCTTAAGGGGAGAGAGGAATGTATCGAGTGGCTGAGAACGTGGTCGATTTAGTGGGTGATACTCCCATGGTAAGAATCAACCATATCGTTCCAAACAAGAAGGTGAGGGTCTATGCAAAGCTAGAGCGGTATAACCCAGCAGGTTCCGTCAAAGACCGGATAGCAAAATATATGATTGAGTATGGAGAGAAGGAAGGTTTCCTCACGAAAGACAAGATTGTCATTGAGCCTACCAGTGGAAATACTGGAATTGCCTTGGCTATGGTCTGCGCTGTGAAAGGCTATCGATTGGAATTAGTCATGCCGGAAACCATGAGCATGGAGAGAAGAAAAATCCTCACTGCCTATGGAGCGAAGATTATTTTAAGTGAGGGTCCCCAAGGAATGGATGGGGCGATTGATTTGGCAAAGGAGATCGCTCAGGACGCAAAATATTACATGCCATACCAGTTCAAGAATAAATATAATGTGCTCAGCCATTATGAGACCACGGGCGAAGAGATCTGGAAGGCGACTAAAGGAAAAGTAAGGATGTTTGTCGGAGGATTGGGAACCACAGGGACACTCATGGGGATTTCCAAACGGCTGAAGGAAAACAATCCTGATATCAAAATCGTTGGTGTGGAGCCCTATCCAGACTCAAAAATTCAAGGGTTGAAGAACCTCGCTTCTCAATATGTGCCCGAGATCTATGATCCCAGCCGGTTGGATGAGAAGATTAATGTGTCGGATGAAGACGCATTTGAAATGGCAAGGGCCCTCACCGTACGAGAAGGGATTTTCTGTGGAATCAGTTCCGGTGCGGCGATGTGGGGGACCTTACAAAAGGCGGTGGAGTTGGATCACGGTGTGATCGTGACTCTCTTCCCGGATGGTGGAGAGAAATATGTGAGTACCCCTCTCTATGAACCCAGCAAATGCTTCGAATGTTTAAAGAAGCATCGAATCCCAACTTGCATGACAGAGGAGTACATCACAGCTTTGGAATGTCTGGTAAAGAACGGTGATGGTTCGGGAAACGCTTGAGGGTTCCCGTGTTGAGCAAAGCCTTGAGAAAGCATTTAGGAAGGCAAACCTTTGACAATCAGTCTAAGAGGGCGGCCTACCCAAGTGGTAAGGGAACGGATTGCAACTCCGTTTTACCTGGTTCGACTCCAGGGGCCGCCTCCATGTTTTTTAAGCCTAGGGATAGACTCCTTGATAAACCTAATTCAATAAAGTGAGTAGATTCATGTTTATCATAGTCACAATTTCAATAAGAAGGCTCTCATTTAAGCATAGAAGGGGATTAAAGTGCTTATAGATTCTGTCGTGGATGCAGTCGGAAATGTGCCTCTGATTCAATTGAAGAAGATGTCTTCCGGAAATGTTTTTGCCAAGGCTGAATTCCTGAATCCCGGGGGAAGTATAAAGGACCGCGTAGCCAAGCATATCATTGAATCGGCAGAAAAGGCAGGGAAACTTAAACCTGAAATGATCATTATAGAAGCGACCTCTGGGAATACGGGAATTGGATTAAGTTTATTAGGCGTGCAGAAGGGATATCGGGTCATCTGTGTGATGCC
>Ga0209253_10005583_pt1 | contig 10913 bp, 9 predicted proteins | sample FrelakmetBRP12BR_FD_187145 | JGI IMG/M metagenome (GOLD analysis project Ga0209253, IMG submission 187145) | Freshwater lake sediment microbial communities from the University of Notre Dame, USA, for methane emissions studies - BRP12 BR (SPAdes)... | ecosystem: Environmental > Aquatic >... | reverse complement strand
CAAAAAATATATATGGTTTCAAGGTAGACAACTCTATACCTATTCGCTTCTGTACAACAGGATCGAAAATCGGAATTCCTGGCTCGAATTTGCCAAGGCAGGCTATGATTTTCTCATCCACCATGCATATGCCGGGAACGGAAGGTGGAACTTCGAGCTTACCCGTGAAGGTAGGGTTATAACCGGCACGAATTCAATCTATTCGGATTACCATGTAGCCCAAGGACTTGCAGAGTATTTGCTTGCTACGGGATGCACAGATGAGCATGGGATGAGAATGCTTGAGGAAACTTTCTCTTCCATCGAAAGAAACACGATGGATCCAGAATTTAAGGACATCTTTGAAAACACCTGGAGTCCTTCACTTATCTGGCATGATATGCACCTTACAGCGCTTAATACCGCTTTCATAACGGGACAAACCCTGGGTCGCGAAAGGGTGAGGGCTTTTGAGGACTACTGTCTTGACAAGATACTCAAATGGTTCCTAAGGGATGAGGAAATGCTTGTTTTTGAGGCGGTTACCCGTGAAAACAAGCTTGACATGTCACCTGTTGGTTTATTCATCAATCCTGGACACTCTCTTGAGTCCATGTGGTTTTGCCTGGAAATGGGAAGGCTTCATGAGAACCCAGCAGTTGTAAAGCGGGCACTGCAGGGGGTTGACTGGACATACCGTGTGAGCTGGGACAGCGTTTACGGTGGAATATTCTCATATCTGGATGCCGCAGGCCGGACTCCGGAACCGTTTGATTGGCACAAAGAAACGAATACTGCCTGGGACGACAAGATATGGTGGGTCAACTGCGAGTCTCTCTGTTGCTTTGCTCTCTCTTATGCCGCCTCGCTGGATACGAAGTATTTAGCGATGTTTGAAAAGCAATACGACTTCTGTATGAAATACTTCTACGACCAGAAATATGGAGAATGGTATGAGCGGCTTTACAGGGACGGCTCTGTAAAAGTTGCGGACAAGGGTACCAAGTGGAAATGCGCATATCACCTGGTGCGTTCACTGGTTCAAATAATCACCACTTTTGATAGGATCAAATAGCCAATGAATTTTCTAGAACGCATTAATGCCACCCTGCATAATGAAATGCCCGATTGGGTCCCTTTTGCGCCCTATGACAATCTCGTCCCGCGAGGCAGTTTCGAGCGCGAATTGCGCAACCGCGGCATGGGATTGTGCAAGCGAATATCAACTATTTTGGCGTCCATGCCCAATGTATCCATCGAACAGCGCATGGATGGAAATGCTGACCTTATCATTTATCACACGCCCGAAGGGGATGTGCACACCCGCAGCAAGGGTGGGCTGGGCAGAATTAACGATGCTCAGGTTGTGGAAATCGAAGGCATGATCAAGGAAGCCAGCGATTACGATCCTGTGATTTTCATGCTGGAAGATACAGTGTTCCACATCGATAACAGTGTTTACTACGATAATGTGCGCGATTTGGGCACCGACGGCATTGTGCGAGATTTTGCACTGGATTACGAGGCAGCACCCTACGGCGCTGTCCGCAGATATTTTGGAGAAATCAACAGCCTGGATCGCTGGGTTTATGCGCAGATGGATTATCCCGACCATTTTGCAGCGCTTCTGGATGCACAAACTCGCAGGGACGAAAGGAGATTGGCACTGGTGGTTGATTCGCCAGCGGAATTCCTCGGCTTGGGGTGGCTCGAAGGCATCTGGAGCCCAGCGCATTTCAAAAAATACGAATTACCATTTTATCAAAAGTGGGTTCCTTATTTGCAGTCCAGAGGCAAGATTTGTGCACTGCACTGCGATGCCACCAAGAGTATGAAGGGATACAAAGACTTGATCGCCCAAGTTGGTTTCAAAGTAATCGAGGCGTTCACCCCCCCTCCTGTGGGCGAACTTTCCTTAGCTCAGGTTCGTCAGGCTTGGGGGAACGATACCGTGATCTGGATAAATTTCCCCGAAACGATTTTCTATTCGGGATATGAGGCCACCAAACAGTATACGATTGATTTGCTGCACAGCGACCCGCCAGGTAACCTCCTCGTCATCAGCTTCACCGAAATGGGACTTTGGGGTGCATTGAATGATGAAACTGAGAGATTATTCAAAACAGGTACTCAGGCAATAATGGATGCAATCGAAGAATACGGAAAAGTGCCCATTAGCGTAAGACTATGAGTCACCCAAAAAAATTCGACATTCTCACCTTTGGCGACATGTGCGTCGACCTGATCGTGACTGGCGACGATGTCGTTCCGCAGTTCGGCCAGATTGAAAAACTAGTAGGGGACTATGAGTTGGAAATGGGTGGTTCCTGTAATATCTTCGCCTGCCAGTCTGCCAAGCTGGGGCTGCGGGTGGGTATTATGGGTAGGGTCGGTGATGATGATTTTGGCAGGCTGGTCTTACGACGGTTAGTCGAGAGCGGGGTGGATGTACAGCACGTAATTGTTGATCCTGCCCTGAAAACTGGTTTAGGCATAGCCCTCTGCCAGGGAAATGATCGGGCCATCCTGACCTATCTGGGTTCACTCAACGCTGTTTTCCCAGAGCAGATCAGCGATGATTTGCTGCGTTCGGCCCGCCATCTGCACCATGGAAGTTTTTTTCTTCAAACCAATCTTCTCCCAGCAATTCCGGGCATATTTGCACGCGCGCGATCCTTCGGCCTGAGCACATCTCTGGATACCAACTGGGATCCGCTAGAAAAATGGAATAGTACTCTCCAACAGACCCTCCCGCAGACGGATATATTCCTGCCCAACCAACAGGAAGCCATGTTTATCAGTCGGACTGCCAATGTGGATGAGGCCGTCCGGGTTTTTCAGGGGATGGGTGTCGCCATTACCGCCGTCAAGCAGGGCGAAAAGGGCGCGATGGTCCTTTCAGAGGGCGAGCGCCATACCTGTGTCCTGCCCGTCAGTACTGGCGGAGACAGTGTCGGCGCAGGCGACAGCTTCGACGCTGGTTTCCTGGCTGGCTGGCTGCGAGGCCTGCCTCTTGATCAATGTCTGCGAATAGCCTGTTATTGTGGCAAGGAGGTTTCTTCCCAGAGCGGGGGTATACGAAGCCAACCAAATTGGGCAACTGTCGTCGAGTTGGCTGGAATAAAGACCCAATCATCATGATTTACATACTCCCACAGTCTAGCTTTGCCGCTCAGCAGAACCTAACATATTGATCGATACTCTCTGTGAGTGAAAATGCAAACTCGGGGTGACCATGGATAAGCTCAATTCCCGCCAAAGACTTCTCAGAGCCATCGCGCACCAGGATGTTGATTACATCCCCTGCAGCTTCATGAGTTTTTCGATCCTGCGCAACAGACACAGGCAGGATCTCTTTGAGGCGGCTTTGGCTGAACTGGAAATGGGGTTAGATCCGATGCTGTTCATCCCCACACTCTCCCGCTGGCAACGCCGCGATCACCCAGATTTGAGAGGCTTGCCGGTCCGATTTCATCCTGATGTAAAAACGAGAACCTGGCGAGATGGTGACCTGCTCACTGGTAGATTATTCAAGGAATATGAGACCCCTGCCGGAAAACTGAGCACCAGTGTGCGCCTATCCAGTGATTGGCCGCATGGGGAATTCATCCCTTTTATTGACGATTATCAAATTCCACGGGCTGACAAACCGCTGGTGACCTCCCCATCTGATTTGGAAGCGCTGCAATACCTCCTGATCCCGCCGAAAGAGGCAGATGTGAACGCCTTTGGAGTAGAAGCCTCTATAGCCCGGTCTTTCGTTGACCAGAATGGGGTGCTGCTAGCCGGCGGATGGGGGGTGGGTATGGATATGGCCAACTGGTTGTGCGGCATGGAAAACTTGATGATCTTGATGCATGAACAACCTCAATTTGTCAGCCAGGTTTTGGAAATAATCCACCAGTGGAACATGCAGCGCATGGAAATAGTGCTTTCAGCGGATATTGATCTGTACATCAGGCGTGCGTGGTATGAAGGTTGTGATTTTGTGATCCCAAAGTTTTTTCAGCACGAGGTTCTGCCCCGACTAAAAGCAGAGGCCGCACTAGCCCATGAACGGGGTGTCAAATTCGGGTATATTTGCTCCAGCGGCACCAAACCCATGTTAGATTTCTATAACGAAACTGGCATTGACGTATTGATCGGAATCGACCCGATTCAAGGAACTTACACCGCAATGCCGCTGATGAAGGCGAAAATAGGAGAACGCGTCTGTCTGTGGGGCGGCGTTTCGGCGGCTGTAACGGTGGAACGTGGTAGTGAAGCAGAGATACGCACCGCGGTGCGGCACGCCCTGGAAACGCTCGGGCCCGAGGGTATGATTTTATCGCCGGTGGACAATTTCACCGTAGATGAACCCAGTACCTGGAATAATATTGATATCTTCATCGATGAATGGAAAGCTCAGCGCGAGTTCCGTATCGCGAATCCTCGTTCTCAAGCAAAAGGTCTCAATCCCGACCGTCCACGAATATGACGGCCGTGGTAAATAATACTTTCTAACCAAAAGGAGATAAGCATGAAAAAGTTGATATACGTTCTTGTAATAGCAAGCCTGTTGCTTGCCGCGTGCGGAGGCGGCGCGAAACCTGCCGCAACGGAAGCGCCCGCTGGCGGCGAACCTGCTGTAACGGAAGCGCCCGCTGGCGGCGAAGAACCCGTCGAAATCACGTTCACGATGTGGGGCGCGCCCGAAGAGCTGGCGGTGTGGCAAACAGTGGTGGACGATTTCCACAAAGCTAACCCAAACATCACCGTGAAGGTGGATGTATCGGATTGGGATTCGTACTGGACGAAGTTGAACACGTTGGTGGCGGGCGGAACTCCGCCAGACGTGTTCGCAATGGATGCCCCGCTCTTCCTGGACTGGCAGAGCCGCGGGGCATTACTCAACCTCCAATCGTACATTGACGCCAACCCCGGCTTCCTGGACGGTTTTTACTCGCAGACGTTGACCGCATACAAGACTGTTGATGGTTACTACGGCCTGCCGCGCGATTTCCAGACCATCGTGCTGTTCTACAATAAGGATATGTTCGACGCCGCTGGCCTTGACTACCCTACTTCCGATTGGACATACGATGATTTGCTCGCTGCTGCAAAAAAATTGACGATTGACAAGGATAACGACGGCAAGATCGATCAGTACGGATTCTGGTCAGATACATGGGATATGGAATTGCTGTGGAGCGAAGCCATTTGGGCGAATGGTGGCGACATCATCAGTGCCGACCATTCGAATACGTTGATCGGCGAGGGTGGTGCGCGCGATGCGTGGGCTTATATTGATAGCCTGTACAAGGAAGGTGTGATGCCCACCCCGACCACTTCGGGCGAATTTGGCGGTGACCTTTTCCAATCAGGAATGGCTGCCATGACCACCATCGGCCACTGGGCGGTGCCTGGCTACGTTCAGGCGGGGATCAACTTCGATGTGGTACCCATGCCGAAGGGTCCCGCAGGACAGGCCACCAGCGTGAACAGCGCCGGCTTTGTGGTCTCGAAGGATTCCAAACATGCGGATGCAGCCTTCGAGTTCATCAAGTATGCATTGAGCGAGGCGGGGCAGACCAAACTTGCAGAGTTGGGATTCGCCATCCCTGTGCTCAAGTCGGTTGCAGAGAGTGACGCATACCTCAAACAGCCTGGCAACTTGAACCAGCGTGTCTTCACAGACTCGGTCGCCTTTGCACATATGAAGCCAGTCTTCAAAGGTTACGAAGAATGGGCGGGCGTGGTGGGTGATGGACTGATCCCCGTCTTTGATGGCGAAGCAGAATTGAACGCGACGCTTGATGAGGTTGTTTCGGCTGCGGACGAAGTGCTGGCTGCAAATAAGTAGTTTGACCCTCACCCTGGCCCCTCTCCCTCGGTGGTCGAGTGGGTGGCGAGATTCCGATATGGCCTTCGGCCAACTCAACCACCGCCACCATACCGAAACCAGGGAGAGGGAACTCTCTTTCCCCAAGGGGGAAAGGGTTGGTGATGAGGGCAGGAGCGTATATGGAATACGGCATCAAACCCCTTGGGCGCGAAAAGTTATATCTCTGGCTCATGCTCCTGCCAACGATGATCGGCTTGCTCTTTGGAACGATCGGTTCCTTATTAGCGACGCTCGGGTTAAGCCTCTTCGATTGGGATTTGATCAATCCACCCACCTGGGCAGGAGTTTCGAATTATGTTGCTTTATTCCAGAACAAGGATTACATTGAAGCGTTTGTAAACACCCTCAAATTTGCCGCGCTATACGTGCCGGGGGTGGTCATCATCTCGCTTTTATTGGCAGTTCTGCTCAACCGCAAGATTCGCGGGGTGGGGTTTTTCCGGACCGTTTATTTCTTACCGGCCGTTACTTCCGCAGTAGCCACTGCCTTGGTCTGGAATATGATCTATGGTAAAGAGACGGGGATTCTCAACTTCATGTTGGAAAGCCTCGGCTTTCCGCCCGTTTGCTGGCTATGTACGGATAATGCCATGATGTCAGTAATCATCGTCAACATCTGGGGGGCAATTGGCGAGGGCATGATCATCTTCCTGGCAGGTCTTACCGCCATCCCGCGTGATTATTACGAAGCCGCGGCGATGGACGGGGCAAATGATTATCAACAATTTTTCCGGATCACGCTACCGCTTGTGACTCCGAGCATTTTCTTTCAAACCTTGATTTCTGCTATCAATGCTTTCCAGGCTTACGACTATATTTACATGCTGACACGCCGCGGTCAGGGTGATAGCAGTGTGCCTGTGGTTGTCTATTCGATCTATCGCAATGCCTTTCACTTCTTCCGCATGGGCGATGCCAGTGCCCAGGCCATCCAACTTGCATTGTTAGTGGCAATCTTTATGGCCGTTCTGTTCTGGTGGGAACGCCATTACGTGGTGTACGAATAGGAGCCGGCGATGTCCAAGTCCAGTACAAAAACCAGCCTCGACATCCTTGCTTATTCTGCGCTCATCCTAGGCGCATTGACCATGCTCGTCCCTTTCCTTTGGATGGTCTCGGTTTCCCTGCGAGTGCCTGCCGAACAGTTCTCGCGTAACATTATTCCCAATCCGCTCACACTGCAAAATTATGTGGACCTCTTCGAAGACTTGCCCGATCAAGCCTTTTTCTACCTCACCTACAACAGTTTCAAACTTTCTATTCTCATCGTTATCGGTCAAGTTCTTACCTGTGCCATGGCTGCCTTTGTATTTGCCATTGTCAAATTCAAGGGGCGCGATCTTCTTTTCGCCCTCCTGCTCGCCACGCTGATGATTCCTCCGCAGGTTTCGCTCATTCCAAATTTCATCATCTTTAAATATCTCGGTTGGATCGGGACTCAACTACCACTCATCATCCCTGCTTTTTGGGGAGGCGCGTTTGGAACATTCCTGCTGCGACAATATTTCCTAACGATCCCGCGCGACCTTGTTGATGCCGCCCGTATGGACGGGGCTTCCCTCTTCAATATTTTCTGGCGCGTTTACATGCCGCTTTCCAAACCCGCCGTCGCCGCGCTGGCAATTTTTTCGTTCAAAGATGCGTGGAACGACCTGCTTCATCCGCTGGTTTACCTGCCTACGGATATGCACAAGACCACGCTCACTGTTGGGCTGGCTTTCTTCCAGCAGCAACTCCAGATGGGCGGTAAATTCACGGTTTTAATGGCGGGCGCGTTTCTGTCCATTGTACCGTTGCTGATCATCTTCTTCATCGCACAAAAACAATTCATTGAAGGCATTGCACTAAGTGGTGTGAAAAGATAATACCCTGACATTTGAAACTGGAGAACTTTTCTATGACTAAAATCACCTTCATTGGCGCGGGCAGTTTGGGCTTTACGGGCGAACTCGTGCGCGACATCCTCACGTTCCCCTTGTTGGAGGATGCTACGATCTCGTTGATGGACATCGACGCAGAGCGGCTCGAATGGGCCCAAAAAGGGGTGGAAAAACTGGTTGCAGGGGGGAATCACCCCGCAAAAGTGGAAGCAACCCTGGAACGGATCGAAGCGCTTAAAGGCGCGGATGTGGTCCTCACCACCATCCTGGCCGGTACCACCGAAGTCTGGCGGCACGATATCGAAATCCCAAAGCAATACGGCGTGGATATCAACGTTGGCGATACGCGCGGCCCGAGCGGCATCTTCCGCTTCCTGCGCACCATCAACCCGCTGATGGATATCGTGCGTGACATAGAAAAATATTGCCCAAATGCCGTCCTGCTCAACTACACCAACCCAATGGCTATGCTGGTGTCTGCCATTCAAAAGCAGACTTTCATTCAGGTGACGGGGTTGTGCCATTCCGTGCAGGGCACGGCCATGATGCTGGCTGATTGGATTGGGGCTCCCTACGATGATATCGATTACCTGTGCGCTGGCATCAACCACCAGGCCTGGTACCTCGAATACAAATGGAAAGGCAAGGATGCTTACCCCCTCATTTATAAAGCCGTCACTGAGCGCCCCGAAGTGTACAACGAAGAGCCGGTGCGTAACGAAATGTACCTGGCGCTGGGCTATTACGTCACCGAGTCGAGCGGGCACAACTCTGAGTACAACTGGTGGTTCCGCAAGCGTCCCGACTTGATCGAAAAATACTGCACGCATGGCACCGGCTGGAATCCCGGCGAGTATGCCTATATATTGAAAGAATATCAACACAATGAAGCCACCTGGAAAGACCAGGTAAAAACAGAACTTGCCCGTCCCCTCACGGCGGAACACCTGCAGAGGGGAAAGGAATATGCCGCTTACATCATCAACGCCCTCCAGGGCGGACAGCCATTCAAGTTCAACGGCAATGTTCAAAACACACATCTCATCACCAACCTGCCTGAAGGCGCGTGTGTCGAGGTCCCTGTTCTGGTAGACCGTGCCGGTTTCCATCCCATGCACGTCGGTGCGCTCCCACCCGAATGTGCCCTGCTCACCCAGCTTTCCAGCGGCATAGAAGAGATGACCATCCAGGCCGCACTGGAAGGCGACCCAACTATGATCTACCGGGCCATCTGCCACGACCCGTTGACCGCATCCGTGCTCTCGCTAGCCGAAATCCGACAAATGACGAACGAACTCTTCGCCCAGCACAAAGATTACCTGCCGCAATTCAAGCATTACCAAGTGTGAACTACCACCCGCTTCAGGGGGTGGTAGTTCACCTGGTATTCGACCGGCGTTCCGATCCGATTGATGCCAGACAGGTCCATGCGCCTTGAATAAGCTGCTATCCTCGATCAAAGCACAACTGTCAAACTCCGGGCTCAAGGCGCTGGCCCAAACTCCGATAAAGGCGATAAGGCCCTGCAGGGTTGGGTAGAGGCTTTTAAAGCGCCGTGAGAGGGTCGTTCGGTGAGACACTTGCCTAAAACTCAACTGCTCCGCTTCGTCAGGGTGATTTTCGAGCCAGCGATGTTGGGTTTTGAAGGCCGTCATACGCCAAACCATCATAGTTGTAAGCTGTTTAGCCGTCGGATGATTAGCATAGATGATTTCTAATCCCAGTTCCGATTCCATTAGCTCAAGCCTTCCAAAAACAACGGTCTGTAAAACTGCGTAACTCCGCTATCGTGGATTACAGGCCTGAGCATAATCATCCAGTATATTCTGGATTTTGGCAAGCAAAATATTCTCTGGGGTCAACTTACCTGTTTGGATTGCCATTGTGTACACATCTGGTACATATTGTTTCAACAACGTCGCGGGCAAGGGATTTTGATTAAGTTTCTTCATCATTTTCTCAAAAGCTTGTTGAACCATTGGAATAGTCCAGTAATAACGGATTCGGTCACTCAAGCTGTATTTGCGCTTGAAAGCTTTTTCCCTATCATCCCCATGATAATACTTGACCCAATGTTCCGGCTGTTCTACCATGATATCGTCCAACAATGAAATGATGTTCGAGCGTTCATGTGACGGGAGCAGTTCATTTTCAATCAAGGCCAATGCAAAGACTGCTTCACGGAAAGCAAAGGTTAAGGCTGGGCCGACCTTGAGAATGGCAAAATGGTCTTGAACCAAATCTCCCAGTGCTTGACGCGACTGATAATCCGTCGAATGCGCCTCGTAGACCAATGGTTGCGTTTCGATAAAAAGGGAGAGTTCTCTTGCGGCGTCGGGTTGGTATGGCAACACAAAATCATCCCCAAATTCCACACCCGGTTGCACAACGACCGCAATGACCCGTTCCCAGGCAGACTGTAATCCCACACTGTAAAAAGCCTCGCGTGTGATCTCGATAGTATGCCGCGCGTCTTCAGCCCTTGTCACGCTGACGCCCTCCCCGTGCTCCGTTGCCCCACCTGGGATAGGGACCTCCGTCCCGATCACGTAGCGCAAATTCTCATGGCCCGCTCTCTCGGCTATCCTTGCTAATCTGGCTGCCCGTTTAGCTGAGACTTCCACATCCAACGCGCCTTCGGGATCATCTGCAAGGCGCATGCTGCAATCTAAATGAATTTTGACAAAGCCCGCCTCAACATAATCGCGAATCAGCGCCTCCGCTTTTCCCATAGCAACATCTGTAGGTTCATCCTGCCAAACTGATGGTCCAAGATGGTCACCGCCCAAGGTAATATTTTCAAAGGGAAAATTATTTTCTTTCGCAATCTCGCGCACATAGCGGACAAAGTCTCCCGGCGTCATACCTGTATAGCCACCGAATTGGTTGACCTGGTTGCAAGTGGCTTCAATCAAAGGTCGTTCAAAAACCTTTAAGGTCTGTTTCAATACATACGGATGAGCGGAGCAAATTGAAGTGACTCCCCTGGCTTCGTCCCGTTTTTGGGCTACCAGGATCTCATCAAGATACATATTTCATTGCCTCTTCCAGCGTAGGTTGCGCCTCTGTCCCACCTGCTTTTTGCGTGGATAACGCGCCGCAGACACAGGCCAAACGCAAAGATTTTGCCAGCTCCCAGTTGTGCAAATAACCATAGAGAAAACCGGCGT
>Ga0209253_10005582_pt1 | contig 10914 bp, 9 predicted proteins | sample FrelakmetBRP12BR_FD_187145 | JGI IMG/M metagenome (GOLD analysis project Ga0209253, IMG submission 187145) | Freshwater lake sediment microbial communities from the University of Notre Dame, USA, for methane emissions studies - BRP12 BR (SPAdes)... | ecosystem: Environmental > Aquatic >... | reverse complement strand
GAAGGAAGTCTTCAACCAGATGCTCCAGAACGCCCGGATCGCCTGCGAAGATAAGCTCGGGCTCTGTCAGGATACAGGATTAGCCGTGTTTTCTGTAGAAATCGGCGAGGATGTCGATCTCAACAAGGATGACGGGCTGGGCAGCCTTCGCGAAGCCATTTTCGAAGGCACGCGCTTGGGATACGCCGAGGGATATCTTCGGAAATCCGTCGTCGAGGACCCCATCCGGAGAAAGAATACCGGAACGAATACGCCTGCCTACATTCACTGGGAGATTGTTCCCGGAAACGCCTTCAAGTTGACCTTCATCGCCAAAGGCGGTGGCGCGGAAAACATGAGCGCAGTCCGAATGTTCGCGCCGGCGGCCGGACAGGAAGGGATCGAGGATTTTGTGGTGGAGACGGCAGATAAGGGCGGCTCCAACCCCTGTCCGCCGATCATTGTCGGCGTGGGCGTAGGTGGCAACTTTGAGTATGCAGCCTGGCTGGCCAAAAAAGCGCTCCTCAGGCGGCCTCTTGGCTCCCACAACCCTGACCCATTCTACGCTGATATGGAGCGCCGGCTGCTCGAGAGAATCAATAAGCTGGGCATCGGTCCCCAGGGCATGGGTGGAAGGATCACAGCCTTAGCTGTCCAGGTCGAATCATTCCCCTGCCATATCGCGTCGATGCCGGCAGCCGTGAACATCCAGTGCCATTCCCATAGGGTTATGGGGTTTGAGCTTTAAACGGAATCCGTGGCAATCAGAAGCAGTCATGGCGAGGCCTCTTGGCCGTGGCTATCTCATAGGAGATTGCTTCGCAAAGGCTCGCAATGACTTCGCCCGATTGCTTCGCTAAGGCTGGCAACGACTTCGTCGGATTGCTTCGTCACGCCACTCCTCGCCATGACCATTCAGTGGGGGTTTGCTATAATATATCGTCAGGTTTGCATAAGTTAGGAGAATGACATGCTTGAGATTAGGTTCCATGGCAGAGGCGGCCAGGGGACTGTGGTCGCTTCCAAAGTGCTGGCCGACGCCCTCGCTAAAGAAGGCAACTATGTCCAGGCTTATCCAGAATTTGGCGTGGAGAGGCGCGGGGCGCCGGTCTTTGCCTTCATCCGCATCGACAATAAGCCCATCTACGATAAAAGCCGTATCTATGCGCCGGACCATGTAGTCGTCGTGGATCCAACTCTCGTTGACGCGATCGACGTGACCGAAGGATTGAAGGAAGCCGGCATCATCATCATCAACAGCGATAAGCGGCCGGAAGAATTCAAGATCCCCAAAACATATCGCGTGACGACGATCAATGCCACGGGAATTGCGGTCAAGCACAAGCTGGGCACTCTGGCCGCGCCCATCGTTAATACGGCCATCGTCGGCGCCGTCATCAAGATTTTGAATCTGACCAAGGAGGAGTCCCTGCTCCAGGCCATCCGGGAGGGAATCCCCACGAAGCCGGAGGACAACGTCGCCGCGGCCAAGGAAGCTTATGAACTCGCCGAGAAAGCGCTTTAGTCTCGGGCAAGGATTCGGAATCATGAAAAATAAGAAGAAAGCGGAAAAAATCATCTTTCGTTCGGAAAAGGACGTCCCGCTTATGCCGATGTCGCTCGGCTCCATGCTCTTCAACAAGACCGGAGCCTGGCGCAATATCCGCCCGGTCGTCGATCTTTCAAACTGCATCCAGTGCGGTATCTGCTGGAAGTTTTGCCCCGATGTGGCCATCTCTATTGAGAATGAGTTCCCGGTTGTGGACTATGATTACTGCAAAGGCTGCGGCATCTGCGCTGAGGAATGCCCGTCCAAGTGCATCGCCATGGTGGAGGAGGAGAGATGAAAAAAGTCATCATGGGAAACCACGCCCTCTCCTATGGCGCCATGATCTCGCGCTCCCAAGTCATTGCCGCCTACCCGATTACGCCCCAGACCCAGGTTGTAGAGCTGCTCTCGGAAATGTGCGCCAGCAAAACGCTGGACGCCAAGTTTATCAAGGTGGAATCCGAGCACTCCGCCATGGCCGCTTGCATCGCCGCCTCTATTGCCGGCGCGAGGACGTTCACGGCGACCTCGGCCCAGGGATTGACACTCATGCATGAGCTCCTCCACTGGGCTTCAGGAGGGCGATTGCCAGTGGTTATGGGAAATATCAACCGCGCCATGGCCCCGGGTTGGAGCATCTGGACAGACCAGAACGATAGCCTCTCGCAGCGCGACACGGGCTGGATCCAGTTTTACTGCGCCTCAAACCAAGAGGTGCTGGACACCGTCATTCAAGCCTTTAAGGTTTCAGAGCGCCTCCTTATTCCAAGCATGGTGATCCTTGACGCCTTCGCCCTTTCCCATACCTATGAGGTCGTAGACATCCCCGACCAGGAAAAGGTGGATGCTTATCTCCCTCCTTTCCATCCGGTTGTGCGGCTCACACCTTCTGAACCCCATGCCTTCGGCGGCCTGACCTCGCCAGAACACTATTTTGAATTTCGTTACAAACTCCAGGTCGATATGGAGAAAGCGCCGGCGCTTATTGAGGAGACCGGCCGGGAATACGAAAAAATATTTGGCCGGCACCTTGGGCTGGTCGAAGATTACGAGTGCGATGATGCCGACCTCATCCTCATCACCTCGGGGACGGCCGGTTATACGGCGCGCGTGGCGGTGGACCAGTTGCGCCAAGAAGGAGTCAAGGCTGGGAACCTGAGGATCAAGGTCTTTAGGCCTTTTCCTTTTGAGAAAGTGCGCCAAATCGCCGGCAAAGCGAAAAAGGTCGCTGTCGTTGACCGAAACATTTCCTACGGCCATCACGGCATTTTCTACCAAGAAGTCAAATCCGCCCTTTACGGATTCGACCACAACCCGCCCATTTTCGGGTTCATCACCGGGTTGGGAGGACGCGATATTACGCCCGAGACCTTCAAAGAAATTGCCCATCTGACCATGGCCAGAGATAAGGCGGAAGAGGAAATCAGCTGGATAGGAGTGAAAAGATGAAAAAAGAGAAGACGATGAAGCTGAGCCTCCCCGAAGAAGAATTGATGTGCTCGGGCCACTTGGCCTGCCAGGGATGCGGCGCCACTCTGGCTATGCGGTATGTTCTCAAAGCGCTAGGTCAGAAGACCGCCCTCTGCATTCCGGCCTGCTGCTGGTCGGTTATCGATGGCCCCGTCCCCTACTCTAGCCTTGACGTCCCTATTTTTCACTGTGCCTTTGAGACGGCGGCCGCGTCGGCCTCGGGCTTAAAGGCGGGGCTCGAGATGGTGGGAGATAAGGAAACGACGGTCGTGGCCTGGGCGGGCGACGGGGGGACGTTCGACATCGGCCTCCAGGCCTTATCAGGAGCGGCTGAGCGCAATGATGATATTATTTATGTTTGCTATGATAATGAAGCCTACATGAATACGGGGATCCAGCGGAGTTCGGCGACTCCGTATGGAGCCTGGACGACGACCACTCCGGTGAAGCATTTCAAGAACAGGCCGAAAAAGGACATCGACGCCATCATGGCCGCGCACCGGATTCCCTATATCGCGACAGCTAACACCAGCTACCCAGAAGACCTCTACAAGAAAATGAAGAAGGCCAAGGACATCAGGGGAACACGGTTCTTCCACATCTATGCTCCCTGCCCCACCGGATGGAAAGCCCGGCCCGAGGACACCGTTAAGTTCGGACGGATGGTCGTCCAGAACTGCCTCTTTCCCCTGTTTGAGATCGAAAACGGGGAAAAATACACGCTCAATATCAGGCCCCGGGAGAAGAAACCCATCGCGGATTACCTCAGGCTTCAGGGACGTTTCCGCCATTTGAAGGAAGAAGACATTCAATATATGCAGGCGGAAGCCGACCATAATTGGGAGCGGCTCCTTAAAAAGTGCGAAGCGAAGTGAATATGGGTTTTGTCACGGCAGTAGAAAAAAATCTCGATTATTCCTATAATTTAAATCTACTTTGTTGTTCGGCTCGGCGAGACCGGGCAGCACAAGAATCGTATTGACGAGGAGATGCGGATGAAAAAAGTCCTGGCGTTGGCCTTGCCGGTGGCATTTCTACTCTTCTTGGGAGCTGCCCTTCCCCGGTGCGGGCATTCCCAAAGCAACTTCCCCAAGGCACCTGATTTCAAAGTGATGGACATCAACGGGAAATCGATTTCCCTATCCGACTACGAGGGAAAAGTCCTTTTCCTGAATTTCTGGGCGACGTGGTGCCCTCCGTGCCGTGCCGAAATCCCTGATTTTGTCGAAGTGTACGGGCGGGAAAAAACCAAGGGCCTCGAGATCCTCGGAATTTCGCTCGATACGAAACCCAAGGATGTCGTCGTCGCCTTTGTAGAAAAACTCAAGATCAACTACCCCGTAGTGCTCGAAACAAGAAGCGCCACTGAAAAAATCGTATTGGATTACGAGATGGGGAATGCTATCCCCGTGACCATCGTCATCGACAAGAAGGGCCGGGTCCGGGCCAAACAGGTTGGGCAGCTGGACCGGGGGACGCTCCTCGAGTATTTCAATCAACTGAAGGCGGAGTGATTTCAGGCAGGGCGAAAGCCGACTCAACGATCCATAAAACTGACTGGTTTTCCAACCCGTCCTAGCGGTCGCCCGTCAGGACCTGTTCCATCCGAACAAGGAGTTTTTCTTTCTTGACAAAACCCACCAGCCGCTGGGCCTTGGCCTCAGACCCGTCCGGGTTCAAGAGGACCAGGGTGGGTACACCTTTGATCTGATATCTCCTTTTCAATCGTTCTGTCTCCAGGTTCTTCGAGGATGTCAGGTCTGCCTTGAGCATGACAAATTTCCGGGACATCTCCACGACCTCAGGCTGCGAAAACGTGAGCCTATCCAGCTCCCTGCAGGGGATACACCAATCGGCGTAGAAATCAACCAAGACGGGGATGGACCGCGCCGCCGCTTGCTTTAAATCCCGCTCGGAGTAGGGTGACCATCGAATTCCTGCTGCCGCGTTCTCAGGATTGGCAGCTATCTTGGCTTCGCGGAGGCTATCTTGGATGTACGTTTGAAGACCTTGAATGGCCAAGATCAAGGACGCGGCCAAAAACAGAATGCCAACCAGTTGCCTGAGAACGGGAAACAACTTTCCCCCAATCTTAGTCGGCTCAATCCAGGCCACATAGATACCGCCGACAAACAGGACGAGCGCCAGGGTCAAGTTGTAGGCCAGAGCGTGCGGGAAAAGCAGCCTAAGAAAATAGACGGCCATGCTCAGGAGGACGAACCCGAAAATCGTCCGAACCCAGACCATCCAGGCGCCGGAGCGCGGCAGGCGGTCAAAACTGCCGGTAAAAATGGCCAGGAAGAGAAAGGGCAGCCCAAGCCCCAGGGCCAGCACAAAAAACATCAAAAAACCGAGCAGGGCCTGGCCGCGGCTGCCAACATAGGTCAACAGCCCAAGGACGAACGGGCCGATACAGGGAGCGGCCACCAGTCCCACTGTCAATCCCATCAGCATCGTCCCAAGATAGCCCTTCTGAGTGCCCCCAGCCAGCCTATTCAAGAAAGAGGGGAGGCGAAATTCATAGAGGTTGAACATGCTGAGCGCCAGGGCCACCATGACGGCGGCCACGCCGATGAGGACGACCGGATTCTGCAGAGCGCCGCCGAAGAGGCTGCCGGTCAAGGCGGCAATGACACCTAGAGTTGAATAAGTGACGGCCATCCCTATGACATAAAGGACAGCATGGATGACGATTCTCCCCTTTTTTCCCTGGGCTTGTCCTCCAAAATACCCGATGGTAATGGGAATCAACGGGTAGACACACGGGGTCAAGTTCAATGCCAGGCCGCCCAGAAATACTAATATGAAGGTCAGGAAAAGCCCACGCTTTTCTACGGTCGAGGCAAAGGTCCCTTCGGCCGGGGCCTCCGCCGCAAGCGTCTCTGTTTTCATCGGCCCGGCCGCGGCAAAAACTTCAGCGTTGATGGGGGAAATCGTCTCCCCTTCTCGGGCAACAGGGAAGGTCTGCCGGAAGTCCAATTCTGCAGGGGGCAGGCAGGCTTTGTCGTCGCAGGCCTGGCATTCCAGGCGTCCGGTGACGGCCAGTTCCTTCTCCCTAAAATTCTTAGGCAGCGTCACCGTAGAAAAGACCCGGATTGTTCCTTCATACACTACCAGCGGCGTGGCAGAAAAGCCCAGCGTCCTGACCAGAGCAGGAGGAAAATCCGGCTTTCCAAAGACGACGCTTTCCGGACCGGCAAGGCGCAATGTGGTGGGAATTAGGAATTCTTCCCTGGGCTCGATCGAATTGATGTGGTAGCCGTCCCGGATGCGGATTTCCAGAGCAATTCGCTGCTGGACTCCAGGCTGGAATTTGTCTACCGAGCTGATGAGGACTATGGTCACGAACTCATCGCTGCCATGCGCGCCCGGCGGAAAGAGTGCTGCCAGGAAAATAAAGCAGGCGAGAGCTCGGGATCTCCTCATATTTTTATAATTCACTGTCTCAATATTAGGCGCAACGCATTATAACACTGTCATTCAGACGACTCAAACTAAGAGCCAGCGATAAAGGTATTCTGAAAGCGTCGTAGAATTCTTTGAGTGAAGAATGAAGACCTGACCCTACCAGCGGTAAACGACTGCGGCCCAGGTAAAGCCCGCCCCAAAAGCATCCATCACGACAATATTCCCCTTTTTAAGCCTTTTCCCTTCGCCGAGTTCATGAAGGCTTATGGGAATAGAGGCCACCGAGACGTTCCCGTATCTCTGAATATTGACATAGACTTTCTCCTTGGGGACATTGAGCCTTTCGCCGGTGGCATCGATGATCCGTGTGTTGGCCTGATGGGGAATGAACCAGTCAATATCCTCCTTTTTCAGGCCGGCCCTTTTTAACGCCTCTGTTGCTGCTTCGCCCATTCTTTTCACCGCGTTTTTGAAAACCTCATTCCCTTTCATTTGGATGGTGTGAAGGTCGCCGGCCACAGTCTGCAGGGATGCCGGCATTCTGGTTCCACCCGCAGGCAGATAAAGGAGGCTGGCCAAAGACCCATCAGCCCCCCAGTAATGAGAAAGAATTCCCGAGTCGTCCTTGCTTTCTTCAAGCACTGCGGCTCCGGCCGCATCGCCGAAAAGTACGCAGGTGTTGCGGTCTTTCCAATTGGTTATTTTGGTCAAAAGCTCTCCCCCGACAATCAGGATGCGCCTGCTTGTCCCGTTCAGGATCAAGCTTTCTCCCAGAATAAGCCCGTAAAGGAAGCCCGTGCACCCGGCGCTGATGTCGAACGCTGTCACGTGATCAGCCCCAAGTCCATGTTGCACCCAGCAAGCCGTCGATGGAAAAATGGTGTCCGGAGTCGAGGTGGCGACAATGATGAGGTCGATGTCTTTAATGTCGAAATGTCCGTGCCGAAGCGCCCGGCGCGCCGCCTCTATGCAGAGGTCAGAGGTGGCCTGATTCTCTGAAGCCACATGCCTTTCTTTAATCCCTGTCCGAGTGAAGATCCATTCATCCGATGTTTCGACCATTTTTTCGAGGTCGGCGTTGGTCAGAATCTTCTCCGGGGCATAGAATCCCGTGGCCATGATTTTGACTTTTCTCATCTTTTTATCTCGCTCCAAGATTTCTAAAATATTAGCATACATATTATCGCCGGTTTTGCCAAGAGACCGTCCCGAGTGAGCCCCGCTTTGCAAAAGGGAACAAAATTGGTAAAATCGCAGCCGGCAATAAATAATGGCCAAGCCCAGCCTGCTTGCTTCTCTCCTTTCCATTCTTGCCGTCCTCAGCGTGTTCCCCGTTGATGCCTCAGCCCAGCTTGTGCTTGGGCAGTATGAGGAAGAGGCACCGCTCCGGACCTGGAATCTTTTCGGGTTCCAGACAGCCCCCTCGCTCGGCCGGGGCGACACGGCTTTTACTGTTCCGGGCGACGGCTCGGCGGCGCTCGCCAATCCCGCGCTCCTCCTCGACCTCCCCCGCTTCACCGTAACACTTAACGCGACTTCCCTTTTCTCTTCTCTCCATAAATTCTCTATTGTCAACACCGGAGTCCTGAGCACAAACGCAAATCCCTCTCTCGGGCTGAACGCCTTGGACTTTGGCGGGCTGACCTATCAGTTTAAAGGCTGGGCCTTGGCCTTGACTGTGGCACTCATGGAGATATATGACCGGCCGAGCACAAGATACGAGGCGTCTTATAACAAGGTCCTCTACTACACGCTCGATTTCAGCCAGAAAGGCCTCCTGCGGAATACCAACCTTTCCCTGGCGCGCCGGCTGGGCCGTCGCCTGCAAATCGGGGTCGGCCTTAATCTCGTCAGAGGCGAGCTCAAGACGGATCTCGTGGAAACGTATCAGGAAGACGGAATAACTATCAGCGACCACAAATCCCAGGAATTCTCCGGTTTTTATCTAAACGGAGGGATCATCGCCAGGTTCACGGATAAATGGGCTGCCGCTCTCGTATTTCGGAGTCCTTACACCAGGAAATCGCCGAGCAAGAGCCAGTTGGAGTACGCGGCCGCTGCCGGAGACACGGATATAAGAATCACGGCCAGCTCCTCCGATGCCTACAAGCAGCCCCTGGTCATTGGTGCGGGCGTGAGCTATAAATTCAATTCCAACTTCCAGCTTGTCTCTGACCTCTCCTTTTTTAACTGGTCGGCATACAAAATCGAATATTTCGGCGAAGCGATGGAAAGGAATTTTAAGGATACGCTCAAATGGGGACTGGGAGCGGAGTATGCTGTTCATTTGAGGATTTTCAAGGCAGACGGAATCGTTCCGTTGCGAATTGGAGCAGTCTACGACTCTCAGCCGATGAAGAAGCCGGATTCCGCCTATGCCTATTTTTCGGCGGGGACCGGCTTTCACTGGAAAAAGATAGCTCTCGACATAGGGGGTTCCTTCGGCCGGGAGAAAGGCTCGGGGAATTCGCTTGAAGCGCGGAGGATATCGCTTTCTCTGTGTCTCGAGCTTTGATGAACGTACGAGAAAGGAAGATGAAAGCAAGAACCATTATCCTCGCCTTTGTTCTTTTAGCCCTGAGCTCGCTTATTTTACCCGCTTTAGATGAGGACAAGGCCCCCCTTAACATCATCAGTGTGGAGAAAAACAGCAGCCTGGAAAAGAAGCTCCGCAGCATGGACCTTGACCTTCTTTTCGAATGGGAAGGTAGAATTTTCATTCTCGCGAGAGACCCAGACCTGCTGGCCCTGGACAAGCTCAACTTCCCTTACACTTATGAAAACCACAGGTTCCCCCCTCTCCATCAGGACCGCTTCTACGCCCAGACCAATCTTAACGGGGCTTACCACTCTTATAAAGAGCTGGAGACGGACTTACAGGCCCTCGAGCGCTTCTATCCCCAGCTCGCTCGAATTTTCACCATCGGCACAACTCTAGAAAATAGAAAGATTTATGCCCTCAAAATCAGCGCCAATGTCTCCCAGGATGAAAATGAGCCCGAAGTCCTCTTTTTGGGTTGTCACCATGCCCGGGAATGGATCTCGGTCGAGGTCCCCTTCCTCTTGGCCAAACATTTGCTGGAGAATTATGCGTTCAACGCAGACGTCAGGAGGATAGTCAACCAAAGCGAGATCTGGATCGTGCCGATGCTCAACCCGGACGGCCTGGAGTACTCGATTCATTATTACCGCTACTGGAGAAAAAACCGCCGGCTCAACGCCGACGGCAGCTATGGTGTCGACATAAACAGAAACTACGGCTATGCCTGGGGATATGACGACAACGGCTCCAGCCCTGAACCTGCCGCAGACGTCTACCGGGGCAGCGCTCCGTTCTCCGAGCCGGAGACCCGGGCTATCAGGGACTTCGTCCAACAAAAACATTTTCGGGCCATGATCACCTACCACAGCTATTCTCAGGTCATCCTCTACCCTTGGGGATACACAAAAACTCCCCCGCCTAATGAGCCTCTGCTCAACGGCATTGCCGCCAGTATGTCTCAATTGATGAACCCGGTTAATGGGAGGACTTATGGGTATGGAGAGTCAGGAGCCTCCCTCTACCTCACCAACGGCGATGCGACGGACTGGATCTTTAGCGCCTCTGGGATGCCCGCTTACACCGTCGAGCTCCCTCCCGTAGATCAGCTCCAGGGCGGCTTCTTCAACACGGAGACCGATATCGGCCCAATTTTCAACGAGAACTTACCGGCCGCCCTCTATCTTATCGACTGGTCGATCCAAAATTTCCGGCGAGCGCTGCGCCGGCCTCAAGAAAGAGAAGCGAAAGCTCCTATCAACAAAATGGCCAGGTCTTCAAAAAAGCGTTGACAATTCCCCCATTTCAGGCTAAACAAATTGAGCAAACAATCGCCGTCCGAGGAGGGATTTTTGGAGCTGATCGCCGTCCAGGCGACTCCCTCTCTCCAGAGGGAAGGCCTGCCCTACTGGATTTTCTGGTTCCTCCTCTGCGTTATCCTGCTTCTGCTTTTTTTCTTTTTCCTGAGGAACAAACAGCTCCGGATGCGTTTGAGCTCCTTTTTGGCCGGGGCCAAAAGGAGATCGCTCCTCATCCAGCTCAGGATCAAGATCAAAAAAGAGGGGCAAAAAAAGGCTGATCTCCTTAAGAAATTGGGAGCGAAGGCCTGGGATGAGGATATCCCGGTTGAAGGGAGCAGTCACATCCGTGCCAAGCTCGAAGCGCTCTTCGAAAAAAAGAACGTCGGTCAGGCAGAATGGAACAGAGCCTTTGCCGAGCTCGAAAGGCTGCACCAAAAGCTGGCGATTTCGGCACGGGCCCACGAGGAGAGGATCAGCAGTCAAAAAGGCGAGAAGCAGACTTTCGACGACCTGATGAAGAGGAAGAAGGACGAAGAAAAGGCGCTCAAGAAAGCCCTTCAAGGGAGGGAAATGGAGAGGCAAGTGGCCGAGGTCAGGAGGCACAAGGAGGAGATCCAAAAGAGAGTCGACGAATTCGAGGCCGGGATCAAAGAGGTTGAGGTGGAAGG
>Ga0209253_10005581_pt1 | contig 10916 bp, 13 predicted proteins | sample FrelakmetBRP12BR_FD_187145 | JGI IMG/M metagenome (GOLD analysis project Ga0209253, IMG submission 187145) | Freshwater lake sediment microbial communities from the University of Notre Dame, USA, for methane emissions studies - BRP12 BR (SPAdes)... | ecosystem: Environmental > Aquatic >... | reverse complement strand
ATCTTCCAAGTTCTGCTTGCCGCATTTGGGACAGTAGACCATCGGGATATCATGGCCGCAGGGGGTTTTATTTCTTATTGTATGCGGTAGTTGCCTTCCTCGGGCCTTCAGTGAAGAATTGACAAATCATACTTAATGTGGAGTGCAGTTACCAAGGGAAAGAGCATGGCTGAGATGGACAGGTCCTACAAGTGGATCGTACTATTGATGACCTCGATAGGCTCCATGATGGCTCCCTTGGACGGCTCCATCGTCAACGTCTCCCTTCCCACCATCGCGAATGACCTGGACATGGACTATGCCGCGATCATATGGGTGCCGACCGCTTACCTGGTCACCCTAACGGTTCTCCTTCTGATCATAGGCCGTTGGTCCGACATGAGGGGACGGAGGCCTTTCTTTATCTCTGGCTTCGCTATCTTCGTCCTAGGCTCCTTCCTTTGCAGCATTGCTCAGAGCGGAGAGCAGCTCATCGCCTTCAGGATCCTTCAGGCCACTGGCGGCGCGTGCATAGCCGCGACCTCCACCGCCATCGTCACGGACGTCTTCCCCAGCAAGGAGCGGGGCAAGGCACTGGGAATAAACATCATGGCTGTGTACATCGGCAGCGCCATCGGCCCCACCATTGGAGGGTTATTGACCTACACTCTAGGGTGGCGCTCCATCTTCTGGGTCAACATACCCATCGGTGCGCTGGTCATATCCCTGGCCCTTTGGAAGCTCAAAGAGAGCCGGTTGATTATGCGGAAGGAGCGCTTCGACTTTCCTGGGAGCCTTTCCTTCGCCATCGGGCTCATCAGCCTCCTAATCGGCATGACCCTGGGAGAATCGGTCGGTTGGACCTCCCTGTTCATCCTGTCCCTGTTCGCCCTGGCCTTGATCTCCTTCATCGCTTTCGTGGTCATCGAAACGAAGAAAGGGTCGCAGGCCATGTTCGACCTCTCGCTCATCGCCCACAACCGCCTCTTCGCTGCGGCCAACATCGCCGCCCTATTGAACTATACCGCGTTCTTTGGCGTCAGCTTCGTGCTTTCCTTCTACCTGCAAAGGGTGCTCGGCCTATCCTCCTTGCAGACCGGCACCATCCTCCTGGCCACCCCTGCCACCATGGCCATACTCGCTCCGATCGCCGGTTGGGCCTCCGACAGGGTGGGATCGAGGGTCCTCAGCACGGCGGGCATGGTGATAATCGCCGTCGGCCTGCTGCTCCTGAGCGGCCTGGGCCTCGACTCATCGCCGGCCTTGGTCACACTTTACCTTCTCATCTTGGGCGTGGGAATGGGCCTTTTCTCTTCTCCCAACACCAGCGCCATCATGGGGTGCGTGGAGAAGAAGAACCTGGGAGTGGCCTCGGGAATGGTCTCCACCATGAGGACGACCGGTCAGTCCCTAAGCTTGGCCGTGGTAGGGGCGGTCATAGCCACTGTCGCCTCCACCAGCGTTATCTCCTCGCTCTTTTCCGGAGCTAGCCCTTTGGATATAGCCTTAGAGGCACCCGCGTTCGTGCATGGCATGAGCAGCGCTTTCATCGTGTGCGCGGCGATCGCGGCCATAGGGGCGGTGTTCTCCTTCGCCAGAGGACCGAAACAATCGGCGGCTTACGAAAAGCCCAGTAATATCTAGGGCAATCGATTTGTTGGAAACAAAACACTGTCGCGTTTCCGAACTGGGAGGTCATTAAATGTTATGATTTGGATTTTTTGTTGGATTGAAGCTGATAATTATAATAATGCGACTGCCTTAATCCATTGACCGAAAGGTCTAGCGATAACGCATCGAATCGAGGTGACCAATTTGAAGAAGAAGATCAAGAAAGGGTTTGTAAGTAACATCGAGAAGGACGCTAAGAAAAACTCTGATTTCCGCCGCGTTCTATATACTGGAAAGTTCAGCCAACTCGTTCTCATGAGCCTCAAACCTGGTGAGGAGATCGGCGAGGAGACCCATGACGACGTCGACCAGTTCTTCCGCTTCGAGAAGGGCAAAGGAATGGTTGTCATCGATGATGTGGAGCAAGAGGTCAAGGACGGTACCGCGGTCATCGTCCCTTCCGGGGCCAAGCACAACGTGATCAACACCTCAAAGAAGAACGAGCTCAATCTTTACACCATCTACTCGCCGCCTGAGCACCAGGATAAGGTGGTACGCCATACCAAGGCCGAGGCGATGGCCGAAGAGGAGCATTTCGACGGCAAGACCACGGAATGAAGTGTTTTTCCCAAACCAGTAAAACCTTTTCCGTTCTTTCTGGATGAGTTCATACGCTTGAGCGCCTTTCGATCATAAATGTACCAGGATCGCCAAATTATCTTATCTGTTCTCTTCAACCCGCCGTACGGAGGCAAAAACATGAAAGTGGCGAAGAGTATGCTCCTTATTGGGTTGCTTCATGGTGATCAATTCAATCCTCGTTGGACTGCAAAAGGAAGGATTCCAGGCCAGGACCGTCCCGGTGGATAGACTGCCTCAATTGCGAGAGGACATAGAGACACATCTGAGAGCGGGGCAATTGGACAAGAACCTGAATGATGCCTATTTGGGATTCGTATACAATATGCCCGAAGACCTTCCAGAGGCGAAGAGCATCATCGTAATAGCGGTCCCGCAGCCACAGATCAGGATATCTTTCCAATACAAGGGTTCCACCATTCCGATGGTGGTGCCTCCGACCTATGCGAACGGAGCGGCCATCGATGTTAAGGTGAGAGGGATCTTGGAGCGAGGCGCTTCTTCCACATCTAGAAAATTCGTTAAGACGGTCCTGCCCCTGAAGACCCTGGCCACGCGGACTGGACTGGCGCGCTACGGCCGCAATAATATAACTTACGTTCGGAAGCACGGAAGCTTTCACCGCCTGACCGCGTTCTACACCGACCTGGACCTGGAAAGGGACGATTGGCAGGAAAGGGACATGTTACCCCAATGCGAAAAGTGCCGCGCCTGCCTCAACGCCTGCCCGACCAGCGCAATTGGCGAAGACCGCTTTCTATTGCGTGCGGAAAGATGCCTCACCTACTTCAACGAGATGCCCTCTGACCAGCCGTTCCCCTCTTTCATCGATGATCAGACGCATAACTGCATCGTGGGCTGCTTGCGCTGTCAACGCGTCTGCCCCTGCAACCGAGAAGTGATTGAATGGTTCGTGGAGGGGGAGAAATTCTCTGAAATTGACACTGAGTACCTGCTCCAGGGTACCTTCACCGGTGACAGAGCGACGGAAATGGAGAAGAGATTGGCATCTTGCGGCCTGGACCTGACCATCTTCCCCAGAAACCTGGCAGCGCTCCTGCATATATGAATGCATGGAGCCAAGAACTCTCTTCTCCAGTGCAATTGAAGGGCATTCATGCCATTAGAACCATTGGAGGCCTTTTTAGGAAACCCCTCATTGTTCTATGATATGGATACATTTTTTATAATCGTACAGGTTAGCGGTTAGCTAAGGTGGGCATCGTCCGACCAATTAAATAAGGAGGAAAGCGAAATGGCTGACCAAGGAAATCCAAACGCAGGGCAAGAGCCAGCAGATGGTGGGATGGGAGGTGTGATGGTATTATTCCTATACCTTATCGCCTTCTTGTTCTTCTTCATCGGCATCATAATAGGGATATTCTTCCTAATGGGAGATTCCCCTCAGAAGAAAGCGCTGGGAAGGAGCATCATCGTGGTTGCTATCATAGGTGCAGTCTTCTATGCGCTATGCTGGTTCTTCTGGGCCGCATCGTACTGGGCTGCCCACGGCTTCTTCTTCATTGGCTAAAAACGCCAAGAACTGGAAGACCCGAGGTTACGGTAAACCTCTTAAATAAACTTTATTTTCTTTTTCCAAACACTGAAAGAATAGATGTAGCTGTTGGCTGATGGGGGTGACCCTTGACGACGCTCACCAATGCTTACAATGATTTGCTTTGGAATATCGGGTTCGCGATATGCCATCAACTACCGGAGAGGAGCTTTTTCTATGGCGGGATGCAGATGCCAGTATGCGCTCGGGACATGGGCACCTACATAGGTTTCATCGTCGTTCTGGCCTATTGGTTGATCGGCAGGCGGTACATGCGTGCCGGTCGGCCTGATGTCTATGTGTTGGCGGTGGCGGCCATCGGCTGTTCTCTTTATACCCTCGATGCGATTCTTTCATACACGGGCCTGATTGAGACCAGCAACACTATCCGATTGATGACGGGTCTACTGATGGGGTCGTCGTTGGGTCTGTTGTTATTAATGTTACTATCCATCTTCTCCCTCGAAGGGGATGAGCGCACGGTCTTCGGATGGAGGGACCTAATCCCCATATTCGCCATCGTCCTTGCAGTTGGGGTGATCCTTAATTCCTTAGACCTGGGCTTAGTCATGTTCTATATAGTGGAGATGATGGCGATCTTGGGCTTACTGGCATTATTCTTCACCCTGTTCACGGTGCTGATATCCTTCCTCACCAATCGAAAGCTCGCTAGGAGTAGGGACCGAAGGATGATCCTGGTTCTCGCCGCGGTATTGGAGACGGTCTTCCTGATCTCGTCGTGGTTCTTGCATCATGCTTTGTACCTGGCGTATCCACCGCTCTAAAAAGGAATAGCATTTCCACCATATTACAATCAATGACCTGGGCTAGCGTTTGCAGAATTTTTCCTATCGGATTGGTTCTTAATAGTATCTCAACGAAAAAATTCATTTAGGGATGGGTCCCCTACTGCTTTAGGGGGAATCCGATTGAAAGGCGCAATTGTCTTTCTGGTCGTCTTCTTGATAGTGATAGTATTGACCCTAGCAGTTCCAGACTTGCCTCCGGGTAGATATATCTACGACGCGCTGAACGTCCCTGATACTGACTACCCAGTGCTTGGTTACCCGGCCACCACTTTGATCATAGCCATCTTCAATGGGGCGATCTTCGGAGTAATTGCTTGGTTGATCTACTCGCTCACCTTTGGTAGGAAGAAACCAGAGACTAAGGAAAATAAACCAGAAGCACCAGGCGATAAACCGGCCACATGAGCAAGGGTACCTACTAATAGGCTCGACCAAACATGCAAGGTTCAATAGGATTACCTCCGTCGACTTAGGTTGTGTAGGCGAACCGTTGGTTTCAATGGCCCGCTCCCATTTAAACAGATTTCAAATAATTCTACCATTGTGTAGGTTCCGACATGCGCGTCACCCTAATCCAGCCGCCGATGTTCCATCAGAAGGTGCACCTTGCTCCCAATCTGGGGCTGGCATACATTGCCGCTGTGCTCGAACGAGATGGGGTGGAGGTAAGGGTCATCGATGCCGCCGCCGATGATCTGGGATATGATGAGATTCTTGATAAGATCAGGGAGTTAAAGCCACGGATAATCGGTGCAGGTGGCCAGACCCCCGTGAGCTCACGTTCCATCACCATATTCCAGCGTGTTAAAAACGAAATCGACCCGAATATCTTAACGGTTGCTGGTGGGCCCCATTTTACTTTTACCGATAGAGAGTCGGTTGCCAGATTTGCAGCACTTGATGTCGTGGTCCGCGGCGAAGCTGAAGAGACGATGAGACAGCTTTGTCAAAATGTCTCAACCGGAAGAGGTTTGGATGACGTCAAAGGCATAACCTATCGGAATGGCAACGGTGAAATCGTTCAGAATCCCGATCGAGAACCCATCTCCGACCTAGATTCGCTCCCATTCCCCGCATGGCATCTTTTCCCCGTGGAGAAGTACCATTGGGCGGGGAATAAGATGCTCGCCATATCTTCTTCCCGCGGCTGTCCATATAAATGCCCTCACTGCGTGACCTGGAAGGTGCACAAGGGGGCCAGGCGCAGGGACCCAGTCAAAATCGTTGAGGAGATGGCCTGGGTCAAGAAGAATTATCATCATGATACCTTCTTCTTTCAGGATGATGCCTCCTTTCTAAAGCGAGAGCAAATGGAATCGTTCTTGGATGAGCTGGAAAAACGGGATGAGAGGTTTTATTGGTATTATGAGACCAGGGAAGATGTCTTCAATAGCTACCGGGACCTCTGGGGGCGCATGAAAAAGAACGGCCTGTTCAAGATCGTTTTCGGCCTGGAGACCCCGGACCCGGTCCTGCGCGAGAAGTACGGGAAGAAAGGATTCGACAGATCAGCGGTGGAAAGTATGATGGACACGCTCGAAAAGGAGTACGACGTCCTGGTGTCCGTTTACCTTCTCTTCGGGTTGCCAGAGGATACCGTGCAATCAGTGGAGGAGATATTGCAGTACGGGAAGCACCTATACCCGGACCATTGCTCGTTCATCGTGGGCTCTCTGGCGGTTCCCTTCCCTGGGACTGACATGTACAATGAGCTGAGAGATAAGGACATGATAACCAGCTATGACTGGAGCGATTACGGCTTCGACAAGTCCGTGATAAGAACCTCCATACCTCCTGAGAAACTCTCAGAGATATTCAGCGAGTTCTGGGTGGGCACATATGTGAGACCCAAGGTTTTCTTGAAACAGATCCAGTTCTATTTTTCCAGGAACCGCTTCAGAAGGGCGATGGCAAGGCAATATGTCAAGATGGCCAGGGAAATGATCTCTGATGTGAGGAAAATGAAGGGCAAGGAGAAAGAGGATTTTTAACTCTCATCGATGCGTCGGGGCTTTAATTCAAAAGTATTAAGGATTAATCGCGACCAATGATTTCTGATAACGTTGGAAGAGAGTGAATTCAGGGAAGCGGTGTCGCTCTGTCGCGAAGTTCGCAGCAATCTAGAGACGCTATCAAAGGGCGATATCGGCATGCATTCTGAGCAAAAGTGGGTGGTCAGGGACTTCAACATGAGGATGGGGATGGCCATCGACCAAGCATTGGAGGAGCTGGTGCGCCTTGAGAAGACGATCGAAGCAAAAGATCAAGAAGCGATCGCCGCTCATGAACGACCCATCTATGAATTGGTGGACTATTATGACCATCTCATGGACCGAGTCCAGCAACTTGAAAAGAATTCCAAAAAGAGTGTGGAAATCATTCGAACCTGGAGAAATTCAGCAGGTAGATTGGCGCAGTTCGTGTGCCAGGCAGAATGAAATTGAACCCAAGTGATTTGATTTCGACTGATTATAACCAAGGAAAGGATTGATTGAAATCATTGGATGTTTTTTATGTAGGTTAAAGTACGAGTTTGTCGCCAATCATTAGTTCAAAGACCGTCTCGATGAAAGAGGAGAAATTGTGAGCGAACTCAACCCCCAAATGCTTCACACGCGTCATCTGGAAAAGAGCAGCGTCGATTCGTTCTCCTTGCCGCGCCGTTACACACTGACCCATTCAGATCGAACGGGGGAGTTATTTCTGACCGTGGGGAAGCATTTCGATAAGAAGCAGATCTCGGGCATGTACACCCGATTCATGCGAGACGAGGTACTGGCGGAGTGGATCGCCATTATTGATGGTTATGAGCTCCATGTACATTGTCATGTCAGTGGAGGCGTCGTTTTCGGGGGGGCGGGCATGCGCTGCAACATTTTTAGGGGGCACATGAGGTTGGTGCTTGAGGCTATTAGATACGGGGACAGAGCAGTTTTCGATGCTATGCCAGTCCTTGACGCGAGCGTGGTCCTGGTACACTTCAGCTCGACCTCCAAGGAATTCGATAGCATCGAGAATTATGGGACGATGAGCGATTACAGGATTTCCTATTGACCTCGGATAAAAAGAATCTCGGGCTTTTTCCTTTCTTACGATTAGCGTATCTCTGAACTATTGTTTTATTAAACGGGCAAAGTGCGTGAACCCTTATACCTAATCTTCAGGACGACTATTATTAGGTTGAGCGCCAGCCCGGCCGCATTCCAAAGGATGATTGGAAGGTCGTTGAGGACCAGGCCATAACCTAGCCAAAGAGCCATGCCCGCGCCAAGGAGGATAGGCATGAACAACGAGACATCGTCCATTCTTTTGCTCTTGAACCCCTTTACAATCTGAGGAAGAAAGCCAATGGTGGTGAGCAAGCCCGCGAAGAGCCCCAACAAAATATATGAATCCATGGGGGTAAGAAACCATCCATTGGATAATAAACCTGATAGCAAAGGGAACATCTCCGCTTTAGGTCATGTCCCCGTACTGTTCAAGGAAGTCCTCTGGTGATAATAAGGGTCGACTGATCTCATCAAGGAGCGTGCTATCGATTCTTCCTTCTTGAATAAGCTGGTAGCCTGCCTTACTCGCCGCGCCGATTATCTCTTTTCCCTTACCTTCCTTTATCATCATATGAAATGGCAATGCATGCGGCCTGAGCAAGGCGAAAAAGGATTCCGCTTTTGTGTAGAAAGAGAACTTCTGGGCGGCGGCAAGGACCATTTCAAAGTTGTCCAACCCCCAGAAGTAACAGGATGACACCAACACCAGCTTCTTGATTCGGACCTCCTCGCGCAGCTGTGGCACCATCCTTCCTTCGCGCCGCTCCGTTATTCCGTTGAAGAGGGGCATGGTGCGATTCATCAGGTTCTGCATCTCTCCAGGCATTAAGGCGTACACCGGTATGCCCAGCACCCATATCTCCGCCTGGCGCATGCTCTCCAGCACCTTGTCCATATCATCCCTCTGATGGCATATTCCTGGTGTCTTGCTCCAGCATTGGAAATCACCGACGCAGGGTCCAATGCGAAGGGAGCTGCTGTAGAACTGGTCCACCTTGGCTCCAGCCTCCTTCATTCCTTCTAAGAACGGGTTCAGAATCAGCGCGGTGTTCCCTTTGTCCTTTCTATGACTGCTATTGACGGCGAAGACCTTGGTCATATATTGAGCCCCCTTCTGAGAGGATAGTTCTTCGAAACAGAGAAAAACATTTGGATGAACAATCATTGAAAACATCGGCCGCCTCAAAAGTGGGGTTGAAACGGGTATGGCCGAGTTACTTGTCCTCCAACTCATGAGTAGAGAAGCGCTCCTCCTCTGGATCTTGGGGCGGTTTTGGTTCAAAATAACAGGTTCGGTCCGCTTTCTGTCTTTCCTTGGGGTTCATCCTCTCTCCGGTTACCATATAGACCACCCTCTCCCCGATATTGCATGCGTGATCCGCAATCCTCTCCAGATATCTAGCAACGAGAATTATGTGCGTGCCCGCGGTTATCCTCTTTGGGTCCTCGATCATATATGTGAGCACGGCGCGGAAATTCAGGTCGTAGAGGCAATCGATCTCGTCATCGCGCTCGTAAAGCGCTGCCGCCGCCTCCGCGTCCCTGTTGATGAAGTCATCGATGGCATCGGTGACCATTCGCAATACTAGCTGCGCCATATGCGATATGTTCACCGGTTTGGGAAATCCGTTCGGGGAGATATCGTACAATTCCACGATGTCGGATGCGTATCTGCCTATGCGGTCCAGGTCCGTGATGATCCTCAAGCAGGTGGACACTGTCCTCAGGTCCCCGGCTACCGGGGTGTGGAGGGCGATCACGTCCAGGCAGCGTTTCTCGATGACCATTTCCAATTCGTAGATCTGACTATCCAGTTTCTCCACTTCTTTCCGGAACGAAGGGTCCTTGTTAACGATGCAATTGACCGCTTTCTCGATGGCCTCCTTGGCCAATACGGCCATTTGCTGTATCTCCTCGTTCAGCTTGTCCATTTCGGCTTGAAAAACGACTCTCGATGTCATTCTAACCCATCCTCCCTGTTATGTATTGCTCTGTGAGCTTCTCTTTCGGCTTCTCAAATATCTGCTCAGTAATGCCATATTCGATTAGGCTGCCTAGATAGAAATAAGCTGTCTTGTCCGCCACCCTGGCCGCCTGCTGCATGTTGTGCGTCACGATGACGACCGTATAGTCCTTCTTTAGATCGACTAAAAGGTCTTCAATCTTCGCTGTGGCGATTGGGTCCAGGGCCGAGCAGGGCTCATCGAAGAGGATTATTTCAGGTTTCACTGCCAAAGCACGGGCGATGCATAAACGCTGCTGCTGACCTCCAGAGAGGTCGTAGGCCGACTTCTCCAAGCGGTCCTTAACCTCATCCCACAGCGCCGCCCGTTTCAGGCTCCACTCCACGATCTCCTTCAGTTCCTGCCTAGAGGGCTTTTTTGTCTTGGTCGAATCCTTTTTATCAGGTACTCCGTGCAACCTAGGCGCGAAGGCGATATTCTCATAAATGGACTTGGGGAATGGGTTCGGTTTCTGGAAGACCATTCCGATACGCTTGCGAATCTCGACCACGTCGACGTTCTTGTCGTAAATGTTCTGGCCATCGATTATTATCTCCCCAGTCACCTTGCAGATGGTAATCAGATCGTTCATGCGATTGACGCTGCGGATGAAGGTCGACTTTCCGCAACCAGATGGCCCGATGATTGCCGTTATCTCGTTCTTTTCGATGTTGATGTCGACATCCTTGAGGGCATGATTCTGGTCGAACCATACGTTCAATCCTTTAACCTCTATCTGCGAAATGAAATCACCACCGGTATTTCTCTCTGTACCTTTTTCTCAGGAAAATCGCGACTAGGTTCATTAACACCACAACCGCGATGAGCACCAAGGCAGCACCATAGGCATTCGGATATGGATCTATGAGGGGGGGATCGACCCTTGTCTGTATCCCCATGAGATAGATGTAATAGGGAAGCGCCTGGAACGGGGACAGCAGCGAGTTAGGGATCAGCGCCGTGGCCGCCACGCCGGTCACCAGGATCGGAGCGGCCTCGCCGCCGGCTCTCGACAATGACAGTATCGTGCCAGTGAGGATGCCCGAGGCGGAATAAGGAAGGGTATGATGTCTTACAGTCTGCCATTTCGTCGCTCCTAGAGCGATGGAGGCTTCCCTGAGGCTGCTAGGGACGGCCTCGAGCGCCTCTCTCGTAGCGACCATGACTATCGGTAGCACCAGCAAGCTCAAAGTCAGACCAGCTGCTATGAGGCTTAGACCAAGGTGCAAGGCGTAGACCAGCAGGCCCACTCCTAACAGCCCATAAACAA
>Ga0209253_10005580_pt1 | contig 10916 bp, 10 predicted proteins | sample FrelakmetBRP12BR_FD_187145 | JGI IMG/M metagenome (GOLD analysis project Ga0209253, IMG submission 187145) | Freshwater lake sediment microbial communities from the University of Notre Dame, USA, for methane emissions studies - BRP12 BR (SPAdes)... | ecosystem: Environmental > Aquatic >... | reverse complement strand
GGCCCCGCCGGTCGCCGCGCGCCCGGCCGGCCCCAGGCCGGCCGCTCCCGCCCCGCCGCCGCGTCCGGCCGCGACCCACGCCTCCCCTCGCCCGGGTGCCTCCCGTCCCGCGGCGCCCGCCGCCCCTCCCGCACCCACGGTGGAGTCGCTGCGGGCCATGCTGAAGCAGGTCCGGGACGGGGACCACTTCCAGGTACTCGGCGTGATCCGCGAGGCCGAGCCGGCGCGCATCAAGACCGCCTACTTCCAGCTCGCCCGGACCTATCATCCGGACGCCGCCCGGGAGGGCGAGTCGGACGAGGCGAAGCAGCTCAGGGCCGACGTCTTCGCCCGCATCGGTGCCGCCTGGGCCGTCCTGGAGGACGACACGCGCCGCGCGGCGTACCTCGAGGAGCTGAAGAGCGGTGGGGCCACCGAGGTGGACATCTCGGTGATCTTCCGCTCCGAGGAGGTCTTCCGGACGGTGGAGCCGCTGGTGAAGGCCCGCAGCTACGCCGAGGCGCTCAAGCGGGTGAACGAGGCCATCGCAATGTACGCCGAGGAGCCGGAGTACCACGTGTGGAAGGCGTGGATCGAGTTCCTGATCGCTCCGGACGGGCAGAAGAAGGCGCAGCGCATGATGAGCGACCGGGCCATCGAGGCGGCGCTCAGGAAGAGCCCGAAGTGCAAGCCCGGCTACCGGTTCCTCGGGCTCATGGCGAAGCTCACCGGCGACATCGGTGCCGCCGAGCGCCAGCTCAAGAGGGGCCTCGCCGAGCTGCCGGACGATGCGGAGCTCCTGCAGGAGCTCCGCTACCTCAAGAAATGACTCTCCCGGCGACCCGGACCGATGACCGGCTCGCGACCGAACCCGAGACCCACCGCCTGAACCGAAGGTGAGACCGTGCCCGCACAGAGCAGTCCCAGGAAGCGCTCCCTGATGCCGTCCTCGCCGCTGCGCCGCGCGCTCCGTGCCGCGGGCCATCACCTCTCGCCCATCGTGCAGGTGGGCAAGGCGGGCGTCTCCGACGGCGTGCTGCGCCAGCTCGACCAGGCGCTCATCGACCACGAGCTGGTGAAGGTCAAGATCGGTGCCGAGACCCCGGAGGGCCGCTTCGAGGCCGCCGGGGCGCTCGGTGCCGGCACCTCGGCGCTGGTGGCCCAGGTCCTGGGCCGGACCCTGCTCGTCTACCGGCGCCACCCGGTGAGGCCGCGCTTCGAGCCGGCACCGGTGGCCACGCGCCCCGCAGCGCCTGCGCCCGCGCCTGCGGCGCGGGGCCCGTCGGGCGCGGCGTCCCTACGGCGACGCGAGGCGGCGCGGCGGAGGGGCGAGGCGCCGGTGCGCCAGGGGAAGGCCGGCTTCCGGCCGGGCCGCCCGGCCGTCGAGAGGGGCGCCGCCCCGCGCCGGGGCAGGCCCGCCTTCGGGCTCGGGCAGGCACCGATGGAGAGGGGCGAGAAGCCTGCGCCGCGCTGGCGAGGTGGGGCGCTGGCTCCGCGGGCGGCGGGAAGGCCGACCGGACGGCCCATGGGAAGGCCCACGGAAAAGCCCACGGGACGGCCCACGGGAAGGCCCACGGGAAGGCCCACGGGAAGGCCCACGGGAAGGCCCACGGGGAGGCCCACGGGAAGGCCCGGCGGCAGGCCTGCGGGCCGCGGAGGGGGACGGCCGGCGCCGGGCCGCCGGGGCCGGGACTAGGCGGGCGGCCGCGCCGGAGCACCGCCGGCGTCCGCCGGACCGGGGACCGCCGACGAGGCGGGCCTACTGCAGGTCGCCGTCGCGCTCCCTGTCGTAGGGGGGCTGCACGTGCTTCTCGAAGTAGCGGCGGGCCTCCTCGAGGTCCTCCTCGTCGGCCACGCCCTTCTCGAGCAGCACCGTCTCCGCGACGTCGGCGCGCAGCGAGGTCCGGGACGCCTCCACCTCCACCTCCTCGAGGCGCGCCAGGAGCGCCCGCACCTGCTCCGACAGCAGCTGCAGCTCCGCCGTCTGGGCGCGAAGGGCGCGGGCCGCCACCACCGAGAGGGACACCGCGAGGGCCAGCAGCGCGGCGAGGAGGAAGCTCGTCATGAGGCGGCCATCCTAGTGTCCCGGGAGGGTGCCATCAAGGAGGACCTGCGGCACGCTGCACGCAGCGCTTGTCGGCGGCGCCATCCGGGGATATCGGTGGCGTTCATGCCGGCGCGCCCCAACATGACGCTCGCGGTGAAGCGCCTCATCCGCGACGTGGCCGTGCGGATGCCCGAGTTCGCGCACGTCAAGGCCTCGCGGGTGCTGGTGGTCGCCGGGGAGGCGCGCCGGGCCTCGCGCGCCACCATCCGGCCGGCCCACTTCGAGCACACCCGCGGCCGCGGCGGCGCCGGGGGCCGGCGCAAGCCGCTGGTGAGGATCAAGGGGCGCAAGATCCTCTACATCGTGACGCTGCGGCCGCGCTGGTTCGTGGACTCGACGCCGTCGCAGCGCGTCGCGACCATCCTCCACGAGCTCTACCACGCCAGCCAGCGCTTCGACGGGACGCTGCACCGCGGGCGCGTCCACGCCCGGATGCCGCGCGGCCGCTACGAGCGGCGCATCCGCGCGCTGCGGGACCGCTACCTGGCCGGGGCGCCGGAGACGGTCGTCGCGCCCTTCGCCCACCACGGCGTCGCCAAGGTGCGCATGTGGCTGGAGCGCCCCGGCGGCTATTACCGCGTGGGCGCCTACGCCGGCCGGCGCACCTACACCGAGCGGCAGCTCTTCCACGGGCTGATGCCGATGCGGACTCCCGGCGAGGGATCCGTCGGCCTCCGCCGCGCGCCGACGCGCCGGCCCACCGCCGCCGCCCGCGCTGCGCTTGCCCCCGGGCCCGGGTAGAAGCTAGAGGTTGGGGCTTCGCATCGGCTCCAGAGGGGAGGACCCAGCCCATGGGCATGAAGGTGGCCATTCTCACCGGCGGCGGCGACTGCCCCGGCCTGAACGCCGTGATCCGCGCGGTGGTGCGCCGCGGCGAGCGGTACGACTTCGAGTTCGTGGGCGTTCGGGACGGCTGGCGCGGGCTGCTCGAGAACGACCACTTCCGCGTCACCCGCCAGAACACGTCGGGCATCCTCCAGCTCGGGGGCACCATCCTCGGCACCTCGCGGACCAACCCCTTCAAGCGCCCGGACGGCCCGCAGGTCGTCCTGGACACGCTGCAGCGGAACCACATCGGCGCGGTCGTGGCCGTCGGCGGCGAGGACACCCTGGGCGTGGCCAAGCGCTTCCACGAGCTGGGCATGAAGGTCGTGGGCGTGCCGAAGACCATCGACAACGACCTCTCCGGCACCGACTACACCTTCGGCTTCGACACCGCCGTCACCACCGCCACCGAGGCCATCGACCGGCTCCACTCCACCGCCGAGGCCCACAGCCGGGTCATCGTCTGCGAGGTCATGGGGCGACATGCCGGCCACATCGCCCTCCACTCCGGCATCGCCGGCGGGGCCGACGTGGTGCTGGTGCCGGAGAGGCCCATCGAGCTGCGCGAGGTGTGCCGGCACATCCGCGCCCGCCAGAAGCGCGGCCGCCATTTCTCCATCGTGGTGGTGGCCGAGGGCGCCAAGATGGAGCAGAGCAAGGAGGCCACGGTCTCGAACGAGCTCGACGAGTTCGGGCACGTGCGCCTCGGCGGCATCGGCAACTACCTGGCGAAGGAGATCGAGCGCGAGACCGGCATCGAGACCCGGGTCACCGTGCTCGGCCACCTCCAGCGCGGCGGCACGCCCACCCCGCGCGACCGGGTGCTGGCCACGCGCTACGGCGTGATGGCCTGCGACCTCGTCCACCAGGGGAAGTTCGGGACCATGGTGGCGCTCCGCGGGGACGACATCGTCGCCGTGCCGCTCGCCGAGGCGACGAAGGAGCTCCACCTCATCGACCCCAGGCTCTACGAGATCGCCGAGGTCTTCTTCGGCTGATGCGGAGGCAGGTCCGACTTCCCGACGGCGCCGTCGGCCGCCTCGACCGGGCGCTCGCCGACGCGCTCGGCCTCGGGCGTGCCGCGGTGAAGGAGGCCTTCCGCCAGGGTCGCGTGCGGGCCGACGGGCGCCGCGCCCGCGCCAGCGATCCGGCGCGGGCGCGGCTCGTGGTGGACCTCGAGGTGGAGGGACCGGCCGGGCCTCCGGCCCCGCAGCCGGAAGCGCCGCTCCGGATCCTCGCCGAGGCGCCGCGCTGGCTCGTCGCCGACAAGCCGGCCGGGGTCGCCACCCATCCGCTCCGCCCCGGGGAGGCAGGGACCCTGGCGAACGCGGTCGCCGCCCGGTACCCGGAGTGCGCAGCGGCCTCCCGCGACCCGCGCGAGGGAGGGGCGGTCCACCGCCTCGACGCCGACACCAGCGGGTGCGTCCTCTTCGCCCGGGACCGCGAGGCGTGGGAGGCGCTCCGGGAGCGGCTCGCCCGGCGAGACGTGGAGAAGGCCTACCTGGCGCTCGTGACCGGGCGGGTCGCCGCCGGAGGCGTCTGCTCGGTGCCGCTCGCCCAGCGCCGCGGGCGCTCGGTGCCGGTACCGGACGACGAGGCTGCGGCCCGCCTCCCGGGCCGGGCCGGTGCGCCGCGGCCGGCGGAGACGCGGTTCGAGCCGGTCCGGGCCTTCGATCGGCACACGCTCCTCGAGGTGCGCATCCGCACCGGAGCCATGCACCAGATCCGGGCCCACCTGGCCTTGCTCGGCCACCCCGTGGCCGGAGACACGGTCTACGGCGGCGAGGCGGCGGCGCTCCCGGGGCTCGGGCGGCACTTCCTCCACGCCTGGAAGCTCGGGTTCGAGCGCCCCGAGGGCGGGCGCGCCGAGGTGGAGAGCCCGCTCCCGCCCGAGCTGGCTGCGGCGCTGGACCGGCTCGCGCCGCGGTGAAGGACTACTGGGGCGCGGGCGGCGCCGGCGCGGCGCTCTCCTCCATCACCATGGGCGGGTCGGTCATCATGCCGATGGTGTTCACGCCCGCCTTGTGGGACTCGTCGAGGACCTTCACGGCGAACTCGTAGCGGGTGCCATCCTGGGCGTTGAAGAAGAGGACCTTGGAGAGGTGTCCCTCGAAGACCGGCCTGAGCTTCGCCATCGCCTCCTCGACCGTCAGGTCCTGCCTGTTGAGCAGCACGCGCCCGCTCTTCAGCGCGGTGAGGACGATCTGGTCCGGGGGCACCGCGTCCGGCGGCACGATCTGGGTGTTCGGCGGCTCGTACTCCGGCACGCGCATGTACATCTGCTTCTCGGCGAGCGGCGTCAGCACCATGAAGATGATGAGCAGCACCAGCACCACGTCGATGAGCGGCGTGACGTTGATGTCGGTGACCGGGCGCTTCACCCCGAGCTGCATTCCCATGGCTACCTGGCCCCCTTCACGTCGCCCTCGTCCTTCAGCTGGGTTGCCGCCAGCGAGACCCCCATCACCCGGGTCTTGGTGACCTCGAGGATGATCTCGCGGATCACCTTGTAGTCCGCCTCCCGATCGGCCTTGAACATGATGGGCGCGCCGGGGAGCCTCTGCATCTCGGCCTCCAGCGCCGGGGCCAGGTCCTCCTTCTTCACCTCGGTCTTCTCGATGAAGGACTTCCCGTCGCGGGTGACGGAGAGGATGATCGGGTCACCGCCGGACTTCAGCTCGGAGACCAGCTTGGCCTCGGGCAGCGTCACGGCCTTCCCCCGCTGCAGGAGCGGGGTGATGACCATGAAGATGATCAGCAGCACCAGCACCACGTCGACGAGCGGCGTGACGTTGATGTCGCTCTTGACGCTCTTGCTGCCGACGTCCATCGACATGACGCGAGTCCTCTGCTCCGGCCCGGGACGGGCCTAGCGCCCTTCCTTCATGAAGAAGTCGAGCAGCTCGCTCGAGGAATCGCTGATGTCGACCTGGATCTCCTCGACGCGGTTGGTGAAGTAGTTGAAGAACATCACCGCGGGGATGGCGACCAGGAGGCCGAAGGCGGTGGTCACCAGCGCCTCGGCGATGCCGGCGGAGACCGAGCCGAGACCACCGGAGCCGGTGGCGGCCATCGCCTGGAAGGCGGTGATGATGCCGGCCACCGTGCCGAGCAGGCCCACGAACGGGGCGGTCGAGCCGATGGTGGCGAGCGAGCCCAGGCCGCGGCGCAGGTCGGTGACGGTGCGCAGCGAGCTGCGGTCGATGGCGCGGTTCACCGCGGCGATGACGTCGAAGTCGCCGAGGTCGCGCGGCCCCGGGGTCTTGAGGGCTGCGACGTCCTGCTCGTACTCGGAGACGGCCAGGCCGAGGACCTTGGGGAGGTAGCCGGACTTCATCGCCTTGGAGCGGGCCAGCTCGACGGCCTCCTTGAACTTGCCGGCCGGGAGCAGCTGCTGCAGCTCGAGGGCGAACTTGCGCGAGGCGGCACTGGCGCGCGAGTAGGTGACCAGGCGCTCCACCGCCACCGCCAGCGACCAGACGCTCATGATGGCGAGGACGATGGCGATGAACTTCGCGAACGGGCCCATGGAGCGCCACATGCTCATGAGGTCGAACGACATGGCGGGTTCGGCGGCCTGCTGCACGAGCATCTGGATGGCGTCGAGCACGGAAAGGGACATCTGCGTTTCTCCTGATGGATGAGACCGTGAGACGAGAGGGGTGGCCTACTGGAAGCGGAAGGGCTGGATCACCCAGATGGCGGTGGGGCGGCCCTGGGCGTCGCTGCCCGGGGTCCACTCGCAGGAGGTGATGGCCCGCTTGATGGCGTCGCCGATGCGCGGGTCGGGGATGGCGCTCATGATCTGGATGCTGCCGACGGCGCCGTTGGAGTAGACCGCGAACTTCACGGTGACCGGGCCGGTGACCATGTCGAGCAGCTGCGGCGGGACCTTCATGTTCTCGGCGAGGCAGGCCCGGTCGGCGAGCTGTGGCGGCTTGAAGCCGGTGGTCATGTACCGCGGGGCCTCTTCCACCGTCCGCTGGGTGGGGGCCTGGCCGCCGACCACCCCGCCGATCACGCCGGTCCCGTCGCCCTCGCCGTAGTCGTACTCCTCCTCCGGCTCGTTGGGATCGGGGGGCTTCATCTCGTCCTCGACGGTCTTGGGCTGGATCATCGCCATGGGAGGCGCCTTCTTCAGCTCCGTCTTGGGACGGTCCTGGGGCGGCTTCTTGGCGGCCGGGGGCGGTGGCGGAGCCGGCGGCCTGGGAGCCGCCGCCTTCACGAACTTCACCTCGACCACGGGCTCGGATTTCACCGCGGCCCGGATCCGCTCGCCGGCCACGACGAGGAAGGCCACGAACAGGATCTGGGCGACCGTGGAGCCGGCGAGAAACGCGCCGCGCCTGGCCACGCGCCTGCCACCCTGGGTCTTCGTCACATCGTCGAACACGCCGAGCCCTCGTTTGACGTGAGAATCAGCCCGGAAGGGGAGAGCGAAAGCGGCTGTCTAGCCCCCGCTCCGCGGCTTGTCAACCCCAACCCCGGGTCCGGGGTCGAGGCCCGGTGCCGGCTCCCTGCGGCGGAGCCGACCGGTTCCGTTCCACGCGGAGCGAAGAGGGCCCTCGGCGCCGCTTGATCCAGATCGTGGCCTCGATCGCCTCGCCCGCCTCCGCCCTCGCGGCCGCGGAACCTCGATCCCGCAGCGTTTCCGCAACGCTCGCACCGGCCGGCGATGGCGGCGCGAGGAGCGAATCTTGTTCAACAGGCGGTAACCCGTTGACATTCCCGACACCGGTGCGTAGAAATCGCACCCTTAGACGTACCGAAGCGGCATTCAAGGGCGGCCTTTCGTCGAATCACGCACGCGTCACCATCCGGCTTCAGCTTCGTCGCATCTCTCCAGGGAGGAAGTCATGAGGAAGAAGTTGCTGAACCTCCTGCGGCTCGTTCCGATCGCGCTGCTCGTCTGCGCCGGGGTCGCGTCCGCACAATCGAGCGGTGTCATCACCGGCGTCGTGACCGACGCATCCTCCGGCAAGCCCGTCGTCGGCGCCGTCATCGTCGCCACCAGCCCCGCCGTCCAGGGCGAGAAGACCGCCCTGACCGATCAGGATGGAAAGTTCACCATCTCCGACCTGCCGGCCGGCAACTACCGCCTGGCGGCGCAGCTCGGCGGCTTCAAGCCCGCGGAGCGCTCCGACCTCGCCGTCAAGGCCGACACCACGCTGCGCGCCAACCTCTCGGTGATTCCCGAGGCCGTGCAGATGGAGGAGGTGGTGGTCACGGGCAGCCGCGTGCGCCGCCTGGACCTCGCCGCTTCCGCGCCGGTGCTGGTGGTGAACCGCGAGCAGCTCGTCGACAGCGGCAAGGCCACCGTCGGCGAATTCCTCCAGACCCTTCCGCAGCAGCAGAACGGCATCAACAACCAGGTGAACAACGGCGGCGACGGCACGTGGAACGTCGACCTGCGCGGCCTCGGAGCCGACCGGACCCTGGTGCTCCTGAACGGGCGCCGCATGGTGCCCGGCGGCACGGGCGCCAACTCGGCCGTCGACCTGAACTCCATCCCCTTCGCGGCCATCGACCGGATCGAGGTGCTCGCCGACGGCGCCTCGGCCGTGTACGGGTCGGACGCCATCGCCGGCGTCGTCAACCTCATCACCCGCAAGGGCTACGCCGGCACCGGAGCCACCGCCCAGTACGGCGTCTCCAGCCACGGCGACGGCCAGCAGTGGGACCTCAACGTCAACTCGGGCGTCGCCGGCGACACCGGCAGCGTCTTCTTCAACGTGGGCTACTTCTGGCAGCAGGAGATCATGGCAGGCGGTCGCGACTGGTCCACCAACGCGCTCAGCTACGACTACACGACGAACGAGGCCACCCCGCTCGGCAGCGGCACCATCCCGAACGGTCGCTTCCGCCTCCCGAACGCGGTGCCGGGCGCGACGGAGAACGCCTTCGTGACCAGCCTCCGCAACACCTTCCCGACCGCGACCACTTTCATCTGGCAGCCCGCCGGAACGGCGGGGACGGTGTGCACCACCGTGGGCGGCAACCCGTCCTGCTGGCGCCCGTACGTGGCCTCGGGGGCCGTGAACGACACCTACAACTACAACCCCGTGAACTACCTCGTCACCCCTGCGCAGCGCATCTCGCTCTTCACGGCAGGTGACCAGAAGCTCGGCACCGACCAGTACTCGCCCCGGTTCTACTTCGACGGCCTCTTCACCAACCGCGTGGCGAATACGCTGATCGCGCCCGTCCCGGTGCCCCTCGCCAACTGGGAGGTGACCATCTCCCCGCTGAACCCCTACAACCCGACCGGCCTGACGATCGTCGACGCCCGCAAGCGCTTCACGGAGGCGGGCGGCCGCGCGCAGACGTACGAGACCGACACCTTCCGGTTCGCCATCGGCATGGACGGCAAGCTCCCCCTCCCGAGCTGGATCTGGGACACCTCGCTCACCTTCGGCCGCACCACCGCCATCACCACCCAGGAGGGGTCGCTGGTGGTCTCGAAGCTCGCCAACGCCGCGGGCCCCGGCTTCGGGGACCCCTCGGCGGGGTACCAGTGCGGCAACCCGGCCAACCCCATCCCCGGCTGCGTGCCGCTCAACTTCTTCGGCGGCCCCGCCGGCAACTCCCCCGCCGCCGTGAACGCCATCGCCTTCAACGGCACGGAACGGGGCTTCACCCAGCTGACCGACTGGCAGGTGAACTTCAGCGGCGAGGTCTTCAAGATCCCCACCGCGAACCGCTCGTCCTCGCTGGCCGTCGGCAACGAGCTGACCTTCCAGGGGGGCGGCGACGTTCCGAACCCCATCGCCGCGGCCTTCGACTCGACCGACGGCGCCGGCTTCCCGACCAAGGGCTCCTTCTACACCAACCAGACCTACGCCGAGCTCCTCGTTCCCATCGCGAGCGGCATGTTCCTGCTCGACGACGCCGAGGTCAGCGCGGCGGCGCGGTACTCCTGGTACAACACCTTCGGCTCGAACTTCAGCTGGATGCTGGGTGGCCGCTACCGCCCGATCCGGGACGTGACGCTGCGCGGCACCTACGCCACGGGCTTCCGTGCTCCGAGCATCCAGGACCTGTACGGCGGGCTCAGGGAGAACTTCCCGTCGGTCCAGGACCCCTGCGCCGGGCCGTTTGTTCCCCCCGCAGTGGCTCCCCCGAACTGCGGCGCCTACGCCGGCAACGGGGACACCTCCACCCAGCTCAAGGAGATCGTCGGTGGCAACGCCGAAGTGAAGGCCGAGACCTCCAAGAGCTGGACGGCCGGGTTCGTGTTCGAGCCGACCATGGTGAAGAACCTGTCGGTCACCATGGACTACTGGTCCTTCAACGTCGACAACGCCATCAGCTCCGCCGGCATCACCTCCGCGGTGATCCTGAACGGCTGCTACTCTGCCGCAGGCACCTACTGCGATCTGATCCACCGCAGCGACGCCACCGGGTACATCCAGAGCATCGACAGCACCACCGCCAACGTGGGCTCGGACCAGACGGCCGGCATCGACATGGCGGCCAAGTACAGCCTCCCGAGCGACATCGGCCGGTGGGACTTCGGCGCCCTCGCCACCTGGACCAACTACTTCAAGCGCACCTATGCCGACGGCTCGGTGATCAACGGCGTGGGGAACTACGACCTCGGCATGTACCCGCGGTGGAGGGGCAACGCCAGCGTGGGGTGGACCTGGAACGACCTCTTCGCCGGTGCCCGCTGGCGCTTCGTGTCCGCATTCCAGGAGTGCGGCAACTCGGACGGCACCTCCGACGGCGGCCTCTGCGCCGCGAACCCCCAGTACCAGCGCCAGGTCGCCTTCTACAACGTGACCGACCTCTACGTGAGCTACACGCTGAAGACCTCCATCGGCAAGACGCTCTTCGGCGTCGGCGTCAACAACCTGTTCGATGCCAAGCCGGCGGTCGTCTACAGCGCCTTCGCCAACTCGGCGGACCCGTCGCTGTACGACTGGGTGGGCCAGTACTTCTACTTCCGGATCGGACAGTCGATCTAGGGTAGCGATGTGACGGGGCGGGCGGGCGCTCGTCGCCT
>Ga0209253_10005579_pt1 | contig 10917 bp, 11 predicted proteins | sample FrelakmetBRP12BR_FD_187145 | JGI IMG/M metagenome (GOLD analysis project Ga0209253, IMG submission 187145) | Freshwater lake sediment microbial communities from the University of Notre Dame, USA, for methane emissions studies - BRP12 BR (SPAdes)... | ecosystem: Environmental > Aquatic >... | reverse complement strand
CGGAGGCGCCAGACCGCCTTTTCAACGTCGGTACGATCGAGTTGATCCGGGACTTCGCCTGCGAGCAATCGTTTTTCATCTACACGAGCCTGAATCGATTGCGGTTTCACGGATCCAGAGGCGGCCGCCGTGGCGGCGATGACAACGAGGCGGGGGTTGCCGAGGCGCGCGCGCGCGTCAGGCAATTGCCCGCATGGGATCTCGGTTACCCGTTGTTCGACGCAGTCGTGGGACTTCATGCGTTCCTGACGAGGGAACCACCGAAGCGCGTCATTCTCAGTCGCCAGGCTGGAGTGGATTTTGTTGAGAATGAAACAGGTCTTCTGGTGCATCGCGATTCCGAGGAAACCGCACTCAAATCGCTCCTCGTCGCGTTTTTTCCCGAGAGCAGCGCGAGACCTCCATCATTCGAAGAGACCATAACGTCGCAGCTTTTGGTGTCGCCTTGGACACCAGTTCTCGACACCGCGGCGCATCGGGGCAGTCAAACCGACTGCCCTCATCACGCGGGCAACGGAATGCCGGAAGACCCCGACAGACGCGGACACGACGCCTGTGATCGCGGTGACGGCCATCGACTCATGTCGAAGGATCCCGGGGCCTTGTTCCGCAGCGTGAACGGGCGCGGAGTCGTTTGGGAGATACCACTCGCGCTTAACGAGCAGTGGTGGGCATTGGCCATTGCGGAGGCAGAAATGACTTCGATGCCATGCGGAGGCCACTGACTCGGACGACTGCGATTGCCATGATCGTCGATAGCGGCCTAATGCCGCGACGAGTTCCCGGCGATCCTGGTCCCATTCGCCGAACGGCGGCCGGCGCAGCGGATACTGGCTCACGCTCATGCCGCCGGCGGCTTTGACATCCCCAAGCAGGGTGGCGTCATCGGACAGTGTTGGCCGAGATAGGATTGGACTCTTGATCCGTAGGATCCGCGGTTCGCATCCTCGTGTTCCTACCGTCCATAGGGAGGCCCTGGCGATCCGCTAATCCCTTCCTTCTTCCTCCGGCGGCGTAGCAACCTTGGATGCCGATCAGCGAGCCGGGCCCCCGCCCGGCCCCATGCCCCCGCCCGGCCCCATGCCGCAGCCACCTGCCCCCATGCCGCAGCCGCTTGGCCCCATGCCACCACCGGGACCCAACCCGCCTCCTCTCGCTGGTGGCTCATCGGGAAGGGTCACACCGCGCGCCGCGGCTCGCTCCTTCATGCGGTCGTGGTGTTCCTTTCGAACTTTCTCCCGCTCCTCGGCATTTTTGGCGCTGCGCATTTTGGCGCGATGTTCCGCACGCTCCTGTTCCGTCATGAGTTGGCTGCCGTAGATCTGCTCGCGTTTTTGGACTTGCTCCTGGGTACGTTCCTGGTCTGCGGCCAGCGCGAACCCTGTGGTCAGCGCAAGGATGCTGAACAAGGCGGACACCATCAACGGTTGTTTCATCATGGTCGACTCCCGATCAATGTGGATTGCTGCGATGAAGGCCACCGCGGCCGCTGCAACCCGTTCAGCGGCCACGCCGGAACTGCTCGGAGCTATTCGTCGGCACGCCCGCTCGCGCTGCCGTGAGCTTCCCGGCTCGGAAAATGCAAGTCCAACTCGCGGAAGTTACGAATGCAGCAACACAGTGTACGGCGCGCGCCTTAACGCAGCCTTAACGGATCGAGTCCATCGGAGCAGTTCAAAGCAGAACGACGTCGAACTGCTCCTGGGTGTAACCCGTCTCGGCCTGCAGTGAGATCGGCTTGCCGATGAAATCGGACAGCATCGCCAGGGCCTGGGACTCCTCGTCCAGGAACAGGTCGATCACCGCCGTCGCGGCGATGACGCGGTATTCCCGCGCGTTGAACTGGCGCGCTTCCCGCAGCAGCTCGCGCAGGATCTCATAACAGACGGTTCGCGCCGTCTTCACCTCGCCGCGCCCGCCGCAAGTCGGACAAGGCTCGCACAGCACGTGGGCGAGCGACTCGCGGGTGCGCTTGCGCGTCATCTCCACCAGCCCCAGGGCGGTGAAGCCGGACACCGACATGCGGGTGTGGTCGCGCGCCAACGCCCTCTGGAACTCGCTCAGCACCGCCTGGCGGTGCTCCTCGTTCTCCATGTCGATGAAATCGATGATGATGATGCCGCCAAGGTTGCGCAACCGCAGTTGCCGCGCGATCACCTGAGCCGCCTCGAGATTGGTCTTGAAAATGGTGTCGTCGAAGTTGCGCGCGCCGACGTAGCCGCCGGTGTTGACGTCGATGGTGGTCATCGCCTCGGTCTGGTCGATGATCAGATAGCCGCCCGACTTGAGCTCGACGCGCCGGGCAAGCGCTTTCTGGATCTCGTCCTCGACGCCGTGCAGGTCGAACAGCGGCCGCTCGCCCGTGTAGTGCTCCAGCAGAGGCGCCACCTGCGGCATGTACTCGCTGGCGAAGGCATGCAGCTTGTTGTAGTTCTCCCTCGAGTCGATGACGATGCGCACGGTATCGCGGGTAACGAGATCCCGCAGCGTGCGTTGACCAAGGTGCAGGTCCTCATAGAGGAGCGCTGGCGGGGCCGCTGTGCGCGCCGCGAAGCGAACCTCGGACCAGATCTTGCGCAGGTAAGCGATATCGCTCCCCAGTTCCTCGTCGGTCGCCTTTTCCGCCACGGTGCGGACGATGAAACCGCCGCTCTCCTCGGCCGGCACGAGCTGCGCGAGCTTCTCCCGCAACGCCGCCCGGTCGCCTTCGTTCTCGATCCGCTGCGAGATGCCGATGTGCTTCTCCTGCGGGAGGTAGACGAGCAGCCGCCCCGCGATACTGGTCTGGGTGGTCAAGCGCGCGCCCTTGCTGCCGATGGGATCCTTGAGCACCTGCACCACCAGATTCTGCCCCTCGCCGATGAGCCGCTCTATGGCCTTGCCGGTCTCGCCGGTCTGCCGCGCCTCCCAGACGTCGGCGATGTGCAGGAACGCAGTGCGCTCGAACCCGATGTCGACGAACGCTGACTGCATGCCGGGCAACACGCGCACGACGCGCCCGAGGTAGACACTGCCGACCAGCCCGCGGCTGGCGGTGCGTTCAATATGCAGCTCCTGGACGACGCCCTGCTGAAGCAACGCAACCCGCGTCTCCTGCGGCGTGAAATTGATGAGAAATTCGTCGCTCATCCCGTTACTGGGGAACAATCAAGGGACATGAAAAGGGGCCGGCAGGACGTTGATCCATCGCGCGCCGCACACCTGATGCCTCGCTCTCAACACACGGAATAACCAAAGCGCCGCAGCAGATCGGCCGCTTCGAACAACGGCAGGCCCATGATTCCGCTATAGGAGCCGCGGATTTCCTCGATGAATACCGCGGCTCGCCCTTGAATGCCATAGGCGCCCGCTTTGTCGAGCGGCTCGCCGCTCGCCACGTAACGACGGACTTCGTCGGCCGATACGTCACGGAATCGCACTTCGCTGACGTTGAGCGCCTCCTCCAGCCGTTGAGCATCGGCCACTGCCACCGCCGTCAGTACCCTGTGCCAGCGTCCAGACAGCATCGTCAGCATTTCCGATGCGTGTTCCGCGCCGGACGGCTTGCCCAAAATCTCGCCTCCTACCTCGACGACGGTGTCGGCCGCCAGCACCACCTGCGGAAAAAGCCGCCGCATCGGAATCAGACGAGCGCCGAACAGCGCCTTGGCCCGCGCCACCCCCCTCGCATATCCCTCCGGCGTATCGCCCGGGAGCACGGCCTCGTTCGTCTCGGGATCCTCACGCGGCGGACCGCGAAAGAGCAGAACGTCGAAATCGACATGGATCTGCCGCAACAGCTCGCGCCGGCGCGGACTGCGTGAAGCGAGGTAGATTCTGATCGGCACGCTCATTCGCGATGGTACGGATGATTCGCAAGCACGGTCCACGCCCGGTAAAGCGCTTCGGCGAGCACGACCCGGGCGAGCGCGTGGGGCAATGTCAGGCTGGACAGGCGCAGGATCTCGGCCGCGCATCCTTTCAGCGCCGGGTCAAGCCCGTCGGGCCCGCCAACCAGGAATGCAACGTCGGACCCTCCGGCTCGCCAATTCTCCAGGCGCACAGCCAGATCTCGCGTGGAAACGTCGCGGCCTCGTTCGTCCAGCGCCACGACACGCGCCCCGCGCGGTATCGCAGCCGCCAATCGGGCGCCCTCCGCCGCGACCAGAACCTCCACCTTATGTCCTCGGCGCGGCTCCGCCTTGATTTCCGTCAGCTCCAGGGCCAACTCCCGAGGCATCCGGCGTTCGAACTCGTGGAACGCGTCGTCGGCCCAGCGCGGCATGCGCGTGCCCACCGCGAGAACAAGCAAGCGCACCGTGATCCTGCCGCCGACCCGTCACGGCGCTGGCGCCGTCTTGCTTCGGCGCGAGGGCTTCGCGCGCCACAACTCCTCGAGGTTGTAATAGGCGCGCACGGCCGGCTGCATGATATGAACGACGATGTCGCCCAGATCGACCAGGATCCACTCGCCGCTCTCCTCGCCTTCGACTCCGATCACCACGCCGCCCTTCTCCTTCACCCGTTCGTGGACATTGCGCGCCAGCGCCTTGGTCTGACGCGCCGAATCCGCGCTGGCGATGACGATACGGTCGAACAAGGAGGTCAACCTGGTGGTGTTGATGACCTCGATATCTCGCGCCTTGATATCCTCCAGCGCGCTGACCACTATCTTCTGCAGTTTTCTAACGTCCATCTCGGTAGAGCTGATGTCGGTCAATATAATCGAGAACGGAGTCGGGGAGCAAATAACGAACGCTGCGCGCCGCGGCAAGTTGGGCGCGGATGGCCGAAGCGGAGATATCGAGCGATGTCATCTCGAACTCGACGATCGCGCCCGCCGCGCCCGCACCCGAAAGATCCGGTTTCGTCAAGCGGCGCCGCAGGTATTCTTGCGCGAGCGGCGGCTTGAGCGGCACGTCGCCGCGCGCGAAACCGGGACGGCCGGCGACGCCGATATGCGCGTAATCGAACAGTTCCTGCCAGCGCCGCCACGCCGGCAGACCAAGAAACGCGTCGGCGCCCAGCAGCAAAACGAGCGGGACCCGCGACCCGAGGCGGCGGCGCAGTCGCTCCAATGTGAGGATGGTGTAACTTGGTCCGTCCGCGTTCACTTCGGCGTCGTCCAGCGCGAAAGCGGCGTTGCCCGCGATGGCAAGGCGCACCATCTCCAGGCGGTGTTGCGGCGGTGTCGCGGGCGGCGCGCGATGAGGGGGCCGTCCGGCGGGAATGAGCACGACGGCAGCCAGATGGAGCCCTTGGCGGGCATCCTCGGCGAGCCGCAGGTGCGCATAATGGACCGGGTCGAACGTCCCGCCCAGAACGCCGACGGCGCCGGTGTCATTCGGCCCGGTCATCGACCGCGTCGGCGACGAAAACATCCCGGTAGCTCACGTAGAAGCTGCCGAACAGCGTGGGGGCAAACAGGAACAGCAGTGGCGCCGTCAGCAACGCGGCCAGGAAACGAGGCGTCTGCGGGGCGAACACCGCCGCGATCGCCAGCACCGCGCCCGGCACGGCGATGCTCACGCCGGCAACGCCTAGGCCATAGACCAGGAATGCCGGCCAGTTGCGCCAGCAGGCCACGAAGCTGAAAAACAGCGACTTCGCCACGGAGCAGCCATTCCACGCCGCGAGCATGGGCGCGAACCAGAAAGCCATGAGAAGCGGGATCATAAGCACCAGCGCGATCTGCACCGCCATCAGCAACTGCGAATTGCCGAGGGTCTCGGCGTCCATGGGCTTGCCTTCGCGCATGATGCGCGACAGTTCGCCATCGTCGAGCAGCATGGTCAGCGCAAGGATCCCGAGCGTGGCGCCGAGGTAGATGCCCCCCAGCGCGACCAACACACGCGTGTTTTGCTGGAACCCCGACACGAGCACGCCGAAGCTGACCGGGGCGCGGCGATCCAGCGCGCGGCAGCCGTTCATCACCCCCATCGATAGCGCCGGCATGCAGATCGACGCGGCCGCCGGTCCCACCAGCGGCACGAGGTCAATCAAGAAAAGCAGGAACAGGTAGCCGAAGACCAGGAAGGTCATCAGCGGCGGATTGCGGCGGAACAGACGGAACCCCTCGACGATCCACCGCCAGCCGCGCGCCGCCGGCAGCTTCAGCGCTTGCACGGCGGTGCGCGGCGCCCGGTTCGCCTAGTCAAAGATGTCCGCATAGGACGCGTAGACGGAACCGGCCATGACCGGCAGAACGACGAGCAGACCCAGGCCCATGGGGAGCATCGCCAGGAGCAGGGCCGCGAATGCCAGGACGCCGAAGACGAAAAGGGGAATGATATTGTGCAGACAGGCGGCGAAGCTGGCTTTCATCGCATTGACGGGCGAGGCGTCGCGAAAGACAACGATCCCTGGTGCGAACCACAGCGCCATCGCCAACGGCGCGGAAAGCGCGAGGAACACCAGCATGCCCAATGCGATGCTCCCGGCGACCACACCGGCGCCCGCGATTTGCCCGATGAGCAGCCCGGAAACGGACCCCCCGGCCACGATCACGAAGGCGATTAGCGCAATGGCGAGATTCGCGACGAGCGAATACAAACCCAACACAACAAGCGGCTGGGTCTTCTGCTTGAACCCGACGAAGAGGTGCTCGAACTTCAACTCACCGCCCCGGGCCAGTTCCCGGCAGCCGATCAGGATGCCGCCGGAAAAGACCGGATACAGAAGGCTGATGGCGATGCTTCCGAAGACGCCGAGGGCGGACAACGCAACGAAAACGATCAGGACCACGACCGTGACGGCGATCCACATGGCCGGGTTCTTGACGAATAGCGTCCAGCCCTCCCGCAACCATTCCACGCCGCGGCCCGCCCCAACGCTTCGGCTGTCGCCCGCCCGTGGCGACGTCGGGACCAGGAAGGGATTCTGTTCAGGCATGCGGCGATCGGGCAACGCATCCACTGCCTGCGTGAACGGCGCTCAGCTGTCCCTCAAGGGGGACATGGTGCGGGTGATGGGCGTTCGCTTCCCCGCTTCCTGCCGCCCTCCCGGCAGGAGCGATCAAAAACCCGTGAGTCGCCACCGGACTTTCACGTCAAAAACTCTGGATCACCCATAGGGGCACGCGAAGACCAGAATCCAGGGATTCCTGGCGGGACATCAAGCCATCCCCCCGTTCGTCTATCAAAAAATAGGGAGTGCCGTGCGGTGGGGTCACTTTCACCATGTAGAGCTTGCCGTTGAGGCGGTATTCCTGGATAACGTCTTCCCCCTGTTTGCGGATCGTGACCTGGGGCTCGAACGGCGTATCCGCCACTCCGGGCGGTGGGGGAGGCGGCTCCGGCACGGGCTGCAAGTCGGGTGGGGGGCTCACCTGGGCTGCGGCGGAGGCGGTGAAAACCGCGAAAACGATAGCAAAAAGGCTGCGCATGAATAATCGCGACATGGTCCCGATTCTACGCGAGTCTCACGGATTGAGCATCAGTTCATGCTCCCCGGAGCAGCGGTACAAAGCCGCGCGTTTCATAGTGTTTGGAAATGGCATCGACCACCTCCTCCGGTTCGTTCCCGACCTGGACGAGATCCATGTCGCCAGGCGAGATCATCGCCGCGGCGATGAGGCCGTCGCGGAACCAATCGACCCGGCCGGACGGATGCGGTTGAGGCGCTCGGTCGCCTCCACGAATTCTGCCATAATGCCTAAAACGCGCCACGATTCGCGCGCGGCATAAGGGCGCGCGATGGCGCCCGGGTCTATCTGGCCGGGAAGATTTTCCCTTGGCTGTCATGGCGAATCCTGATTAAAGATCGCATGCTGACATTACTGCTGGTCGACGGGTCGTCGTACTTGTATCGCGCTTTTCACGCGCTGCCTGACCTGCGCAACAAGGCTGGCGAGCCGACCGGTGCGATTTATGGCGTGCTGAACATGCTTCGTCGGCTGAAGAGCGACTTCGAGGCCGACTATCTCGCCTGCGTTTTCGACGCCAAGGGCAAGACCTTCCGCGACGATCTCTACCCCCGCTACAAGGCGAACCGACCCGCCATGCCGGATGATCTCGCCTGTCAGATCGAGCCCCTGCATGAGGCCATCGTCGCGCTCGGCTGGCCACTGCTGGCCATCGAAGGGGTCGAGGCGGACGATGTCATCGGCACGCTGGTGCGCCAGGCGGCGGAAACCGGTATGCACTGCGTCATTTCGACCGGCGACAAGGACCTGGCGCAACTGGTGACGGCCCGCGTCAAGCTTGTCAACACGATGAGTAATGAAACGCTCGACGAGGCCGGCGTGGTGGCCAAGTTCGGCGTGGCGCCGGCGCGCATCGTCGATTACTTCGCCCTGGTCGGCGACGCCGTGGATAACGTCCCCGGCGTGGAAAAGGTCGGACCCAAGACAGCGGCCAAATGGATCAGCCAGTACGGAACGCTGGACGAAGTGATCGCTCACGCCGACGAGATCGGCGGCGTAGTCGGCCAGAATCTGCACCGGGCGAAGGAATTTCTGCCGCTCGGCCGCCGGTTGCTCACGGTGGTGTGCGACCTGCGCCTGCCGGTGCGCGTGAGCGACCTGGCGCCGCGTCCGCCCGACAGGGAGCGCTTGATCGAACTGTTCTCGCGCCTGCAGTTCAAGGGCTGGCTGAAGGAGGTGCAGGATTCGCGGCCAGCGCCCGGCGCTGGCGATCGCATCCGAGTCAGTCCGCCAGGACAGGTGGGAGCGGGCTCCGCCGCGATGGAAGCGTCGGCGTCCAGGGCCGCAGCGACGCACCGCTCCGGCTACCAAACAATTCTTGTCTGGGAGCAGTTCGCGAATTGGTTGCATCGCGTCGAAGCCGCCGATCTTGTCGCGTTGGACACCGAAACGACCAGCCTCGATCCGCTGGAAGCCCGGCTGGTGGGCATCTCGTTCACCGTTGCAGCCGGCGAAGCCGTCTACCTGCCGCTCGCGCATCGCTACCCGGGGGCACCGGCGCAACTGCCGTTCGACGAGGTCCTGGCGCGGCTCAAGCCGTGGCTGGAAGCCGCCGCGGCGCGCAAACTCGGACAGAACCTCAAGTACGACAAACACGTGTTCGCCAACCATGGGGTCGCGTTGAACGGCATCGCCCACGACACGCTGCTGCAATCCTACGTGCTGGAAAGCGACAAGGGCCACGACCTCGATCAGTTGGCCGAGCGGCACCTGGGAATCAGGACAATCAGCTATTCCGAGGTGGCTGGGAAAGGCGCGGCCCAGATCGGATTCGAGGAGGTGGAAATCGAGCGCGCCGCCGAGTACGCGGCCGAAGACGCCGACATCGCGCTGCGCCTGCACGAGGCGCTCCACCCCCAACTCGTTCAGGACGAAAAACTCGAACGGCTCTACCGCGAGATCGAGTTGCCGGTGATGGAAGTGTTATTCATCATGGAACGCCACGGGGTGTTGATCGACGCGGTACAGCTCGAGCGGCTCAGCGACGAACTGGCCGGACGCATGCTGGAGCTGGAGGGACAGGCGCACGCCGCGGCGCGGCAAGCGTTCAACATCAACTCGCCGAAGCAGATCCAGGAAATCCTGTTCGCGCGCGAAAAACTGCCTGTGCTCAAGAAAACCCCGTCGGGTGCGCCCTCCACCGATGAGGAGGTGCTGGCGCAGCTTGCGCTGGACTACCCGCTGCCCAAATTCATTCTGGATTACCGGCAGCTTGCCAAGCTCAAGAGCACCTACACCGACAAGCTGCCGCGCATGGTGAACCGGCGCACCGGCCGCGTGCATACGAACTTCTCGCAGGCCACCGCGGTCACCGGCCGGCTGGCCAGCTCCGAGCCCAACCTGCAGAACATCCCGATCCGCACCCAGGAAGGCCGCCGCATCCGCGCCTGCTTCATTGCCCCTCCCGGACACGCCATTGTCTCGGCCGATTACTCGCAGATCGAGTTGCGCATCATGGCGCATCTGTCCAGCGATGCGCGCTTGTTGGAGGCGTTCGCGCAGGGCGAGGACATTCATCGCGCCACCGCGGCCGAGGTTTTTGGCGTCGCGCCAGGAGAGGTCAGCGGCGAACAGCGGCGTTACGCCAAAGTCATCAATTTCGGATTGATCTATGGCATGTCGGCCTTCGGCCTGGCGCGCGAGCTAGGTCTCGAGCGCGGCGCCGCGCAATCGTTCATCGACCGCTACTTCGCGCGCTATCCCGGCGTGGCGAGCTTCATGGAACAGACGCGACAAATGGCGCGCAGCCGCGGTTATGTCGAGACCCTGTTCGGGCGCCGCATGTGGGCCACCGACATTCGCAGCGGCAACAGTGCCCGCCGCCAGGGCGCCGAGCGCGCCGCCATCAACGCCCCGATGCAGGGCAGCGCCGCCGATCTCGTCAAGCTGGCGATGATCGCCGTGCAGCGCTGGCTGGAGACCGAGCGGCTGCGTTCGAAGCTCGTCCTGCAGGTGCATGACGAGTTGGTGCTGGAGGTCCCGGACGACGAACTGCCCACCGTGCGGCATGAACTGCCGCAACTCATGGGACAGGTGGCGCGGTTGAGCGTCGCGCTGGTGGTCGATGTCGGCGTCGGGGCGAATTGGGACGAGGCGCATTGAAGAGCGCTGCTCCTGCTGATCAACGACGTTCCTCGAGATCCAGTCCCCTCATGCTGCGCCGCGTGCGCGCCACTGATCAGCTTCCGCGATCAGCTTGCGGGCCCGATCCATATAAGTGTGCTCGCTCATCACGCGCAGGTGCGCCGCTTCCGCGATGGCCCGCGTTTCCTCGAAACAGCGCAGGTAATGATCGATGCGAGCCACGCAGTGGTCCAGGTCCTGGAACTCAGCCCATTCGCGGGTCACGTCGAAATCGTCCGACGCATGCCGGCGGGGATCGCTCAGCAGAAAGCCACCGCGGGCCGGCACGCCGTAGCAGCGTTCCGGCAGTCCCCAGCTCAACGTGCCGCCGTGGTCGCAGGACGAACGGTAGTTCAGGTTGATGATGCTGCGCTGGATGATCTCTATCTGTT
>Ga0209253_10005578_pt1 | contig 10919 bp, 9 predicted proteins | sample FrelakmetBRP12BR_FD_187145 | JGI IMG/M metagenome (GOLD analysis project Ga0209253, IMG submission 187145) | Freshwater lake sediment microbial communities from the University of Notre Dame, USA, for methane emissions studies - BRP12 BR (SPAdes)... | ecosystem: Environmental > Aquatic >... | reverse complement strand
TGAAGGAGGCGCTGGCGATGAAGGAGCGGCTCGTGTTCATGGACTTCATCACCGACCAGACGGAGAACGTGTTCCCGATGGTGCCGGGCGGCAAGGGGCTGACCGAAATGATCCTGGCGGAGGAGCTATGAGCGCCGCCGGGCTGTTCCAAGGACGTCCATGCGAGCGGGGCGAAGCCCAGGCGCGCAGCGCGCGTCCGCGTGCATGGATGGCGGCCGACATGACGCAGCTGCAACTCGCGCGTTGGTCCAATGAGGCCGCGGCTCGCCCCCCTGGGGGGGGAAATCGCGAAGCGATTTCGGGGGGGAAACTTCAATGAGACATATCCTGTCCATACTCGTCGAGAACGAGGCCGGGGCGCTGTCGCGGGTTTCGGGGCTGTTTTCCGCGCGCGGCTACAACATCGAGTCGCTGACGGTGGCGCCGACCGAGGATCCGACGATGTCGCGGATGACGATCGTCACCGTGGGGTCCGACGACGTCGTCGAGCAGATCACGAAGCAGCTGAACAAGCTCGTCGAGGTCGTGAAGGTCGTCGACCTGACCGAGGGCAACCACATCGAGCGCGAGCTGATGCTGGTGAAGGTGCGCGCGTCCGGCAAGGACCGCGAGGAGATGAAGCGGCTCGCCGACATCTTCCGCGGCCGCATCCTCGATGTCACCGACAAGAGCTACACGATCGAATTGACCGGCACCGGCGTCAAGCTCGACGCGTTCCTGCAGTCGATCGAGCCGGGCGTGATCCTCGAGACCGTCCGCACCGGCGCCTCCGGCATCGGCCGCGGCGAGCGGGTCTTGCGCGTTTGAGTCGACACCAAAGCAACCCTTTCACCACAGAGATCACAGAGAGCACAGAGCAAACCTGGTGCAGTGTTGAATTTCTCTGTGCTCTCTGTGATCTCTGTGGTTCAAGATCTTGAATTTTCAATTGCAGGGATGAAAACCATGATGAAGGTCTACTACGAAAAAGACGCCGACCTGTCGCTGATCAAGGGCAAGAAGGTGACGATCGTCGGCTACGGCTCGCAGGGTCACGCGCACGCGCAGAACCTCAACGACTCCGGCGTCAAGGTGACAGTGGGCCTCCGCAAGGGCGGCGCGTCGTGGGACAAGGCGAAGAAGGCGGGCCTCAAGGTCGCCGAGGTCGCCGACGCCGTGAAGAGCGCCGACGTCGTGATGATGCTGATGCCCGACGAGAGCATCGGCGCCGTCTACCGGGACGACGTCGAGCCCAACATGAAGAAGGGTGCGATGCTCGCGTTCGCGCACGGCTTCAACATCCACTACGGGCAGGTGCAGCCGCGCGCCGACCTGGACGTCGTGATGATCGCGCCGAAGGCGCCGGGCCACACGGTGCGCTCGACGTACGCGGCCGGCGGCGGCGTGCCGATGCTGATCGCCGTCCACCAGGACGCGTCGAAGAAGGCGCGCGACGTCGCGCTGTCGTATGCGGCGGCCATCGGCGGCACGCGCGCGGGCGTCATCGAGACGAACTTCCGCGAGGAGACCGAGACCGACCTCTTCGGCGAGCAGGCCGTGCTGTGCGGCGGCACCGTCGAACTGATCAAGGCGGGCTACGAGACGCTGGTCGAGGCGGGCTACGCGCCGGAGATGGCGTACTTCGAGTGCCTGCACGAGCTGAAGCTCATCGTCGACCTGATCTACGAAGGCGGGATCGGCAACATGAACTACTCGATCTCGAACAACGCCGAATACGGAGAGTACGTGAGCGGGCCGAAGATCGTCACGGCCGAGACGAAGAAGGCGATGAAGGACATGCTCACGCGCATCCAGACCGGCGAGTACGCGAAGGACTTCATCCTCGAGAACCGCGCCGGCGCGCCGACGCTGCTGTCGCGCCGCCGCATCACCGCGCAGCATTCGATCGAGGTCGTCGGCGAGAAGCTGCGCTCGATGATGCCGTGGATCAGGAAGAACAAGCTGGTCGACCAGGCGAAGAACTGACGCCGGGGTCAGACCCGCGGGGGTCAGACCCTTCTGCTGCTGATTGAGGCGCAGGCATCCACCGGTCTGGAGTGCCACGCGAAGCTGACGAGGGTCTGACCCTTGTGTGACCGAAGCGCAGGCAGTTCGAAACCCGGCCTTCTCTCCGCGCATCGCGGCGAGAAGGCCGGAGCCAGGAGGCACGATGCTGCGAGACTCCGGTGGTGACGCGAAGAACGTACCTGTGGCCAAGGGTTGCAAGGGTCAGACCCCTTTCAACCGGTTCGAAGCATCGAAGGGTCTGACCCTGTGCAGGTGCGCGGCATTGAAGGGTCTGACCCCGTGCAGGCGCGTGGTACCGAAGGGCCTGGACCATCAAAGCGGGTGGGTGGGGATGATCGTGCTGCTGCTGGCGCTCGCGATCGTCGCATGGCTGTCGAAGGACGCACTGAAGCAATACGCGTTCATGGCGCCCGCGACGACCAACGTCAAGACGGAGGCCGCTTCGCCGGGCGAGCGCGCGCGTGCGCCGGGCGCGGTCGACGCGAGCGGCGCGACCGTCGAGTCCGCGGCCCCGACGCCGACGGCCCCTGTCGATCGCGCGCGCGGCGTCGAGAGCACGATCAAGCGGCAGGAAGGGCAGCGCGGCGGCGGCTACTAGCCCGCCGCACCGCGTGCGCGCGGCGCGGGGCGTCTCCGTCCTGGGCGGTAGGGCATAATTCGGAATTGGCTTCCGCCATTCGCGTGCCGCATGCCTGACGACTATCCGCACCCTTACATCGCCCGCGAGGGCTGGCCGTTCCTTGCGATCGCCATCGTCGTCGCGGCGCTGCTGACGGGCTGGGGCGCGGGCATCCTCGCGCTGCTCGCGTGGGTCGTCGTCGCGTTCATCGCGCAGTTCTTCCGCGACCCCGCGCGCAAGATCCCGCAGGCGGGCAACGCGGTGCTGTCGCCGGCGGACGGCCGCATCGTCAAGGTCGAGCAGGCGCGCGATCCCTACCTCGACCGCGACGCGCTGAAGATCAGCGTGTTCATGAACGTGTTCAACGTCCATTCGAACCGCAGCCCGGTCGACGGCACGGTCGTCAACCGGTGGTACCACGCCGGCAGCTTCCTCAATGCCGCGCTCGACAAGGCGTCGCTCGAGAACGAGCGCAACGCGCTGCACCTGCGGACCGCGGCAGGACAGGACGTCACGTGCGTGCAGATCGCCGGGCTCATCGCGCGGCGCATCCTGTGCTATGTCGACCCCGGCGCGCAGGTGAAGCGCGGACAGCGTTACGGCTTCATTCGTTTCGGCTCGCGCGTGGACGTCTACCTCGACCCGGCGTGCAAGCCGAAGGTCGCGGTCGGCGACGTCGTCGCCGCCACCGAGACGATCCTGGCCGAGTTCCCCTGACGGCGACCCCGCACGCAGGCCCATGCTCGACTACGACCAGGAACGCGCGATGCTGAAGAACCGCATCCGCCGGCGCGGGATCTACATCCTGCCCAACCTGTTCACGACGGCCGCGCTGTTCGCGGGGTTCTACGCGATCGTGCAGGCGATGAATCTCAACTTCGACCAGGCGGCGATCGCGATCTTCGTCGCGATGGTGCTGGACAGCCTGGACGGCCGCGTCGCGCGGCTCACGAAGACGCAGAGCGCGTTCGGCGCGGAGTACGACAGCCTCGCCGACATGGTGTCGTTCGGCGCTGCACCCGCGCTCGTGATGTACGAGTGGGTGCTGCGCGACATGGGCAAGCTGGGCTGGATCGCCGCGTTCGTGTACTGCGCGGGCGCCGCATTGCGCCTCGCGCGCTTCAACACGATGCTCGACGTGGCCGACAAGCGCTGGTTCACGGGCATCCCGAGCCCTGCGGCGGCGGCGCTGGTCGCGGGCTGCGTCTGGATCGTCGACGACTACAACATCGAACCCGAGTCGATCCGCTGGTGGGCGTGGTTCATCACGGTGTTCGCGGGCCTGACCATGGTGAGCAACCTCAAGTATTACAGCTTCAAGTCGATCAACCTGCGCAAGAGCGTGCCGTTCGTCGCCGTGCTCTGCACCGTCGTGTTCCTCGCGCTGCTGGCCTACCAGCCGCCGCTCGTGCTGTTCGGCGGGTTCGTCGGCTACGCGATCTCCGGGTATGTAGTGTCGGGATGGCGGCTTGCGCGCAGAGGACGCACCGGGAGGGTGAATTGAATCCGGGCGGCGCGGGCGCGCCCCGCATCGCGGTGCTCGTGCCCTGCTACAACGAGGCGCTGACCGTCGCGAAGGTCATCGCGGACTTTTCCGCCGCGCTGCCGGGTGCCGTCGTCTACGTCTACGACAACCGTTCGAGCGACGGCACCGGGGACATCGCGCGCGCCGCGGGCGCCATCGTGCGCCGCGAAGAGAGGCCGGGCAAGGGTGGCGTTATGCGGCGCATGTTCGCCGAGGTGGATGCCGACATCTACATCGTGACCGACGGCGACGCGACGTACGACGCGTCGCGCGCGCCGGAGATGGTCGAGCGCCTCGTGCGCGACGATCTCGACGTCGTGACTGGGATCCGCGACCACGAGGACCGCGACGCCGCGTATCGCCGCGGCCACCAGTGGGGCAACCGGATGTTCAACGGCCTGCTGGGGCTCCTGTTCGGCGAGCGCCCCAAGGACATGTTCTCCGGCTATCGCGTGATGTCGCGCCGGTTCGTGAAGTCGTTTCCCGCCGAGGCGCGGGGCTTCGAGATCGAAACGGAACTCACGGTGCACGCGCTGGACCTGCGCGTCCCGACCGCCGAAGTCGTCACGCGCTACTTCGAGCGGCCCGAAGGCTCGGCGAGCAAGCTGTCGACGTACCGCGATGGGCTGCGCATCCTCGGCACGATGGCGCGCCTCTTCCGCGACGTGCGCCCACTGCCGTTCTTCTGCGGTTTCGCGCTGCTGTTCGCCGTCGCGGGGCTCGCGTTCGGCGCGGAGGTCGTCGTCGAGTACTTCGCGACCGGCCTCGTGCCGCGGTTGCCCACGGCCGTGCTCGCGACGGGCCTGATGCTGCTCGCGTCGCTGTCCCTCGTGTGCGGTTTGATCCTCGACAGCGTGGCGCGCGGCCGGCGCGAAACGAAGCGGCTTGCGTATCTCGCGGCGGGGGCCGCGCGCGGCTAGCGGTCAAGTATCTGGAATTCGTTTCAGCGTTCGTTGCGGGTGCGCAACGCCGCATAAAGGGGCCACGCATAAAGGGGCCAGGCTCAATTCCTGTTGCGTCCGCGGATAGTCGCAGTGGTTGAGAGAATTGAGCCTGGCCCCTTTATGTGGCCCCTTTATGCTACCCGCCGCAGCCCGGACCGTCGCGGCGGCCGCGAAACGTCGCCAGCAGGAACACGACCTTGCCGTCGGCCTGGCGATAGGATTCCACTGCCGGTGCGTCCCAGTTCAACGTGCGCTGCCACGCGTCGATGCGCGCCGCGCGATCCTCGTTGACGACCGCGACGACGACGTCGCGGTCCGCGCACAGCATGCGCCGCGCGGCCTCGTGGTTCTCGAGCGAGTCCATGCCGATGCGGCCGCCGGTGAGGAACGCGACCGGCATCGACAGGCCCCAGTCCGGAAAGTACGCGAACGGCCTCCGCTCGCGCGCGAGCAGGTCGGCGGCGAGGCGGTTGATCGCGTCGGAATAGAGCCCGGCGCCGCGGACTTCCTGCAGGCGGAGGGACTCCTTTACCTGGCCGCCGACGTTGAGCGCGACCAGCGCGGCGATCGGCAGCGCGACCATGGCCGTCGCCGTGCGCCCGACGCGCGGCGTGCGCGCGAGCGCGATCAATCCCAGAGCGAACGCGCCGTACGCGAGCGGCTGCAGCACCATGAAGTGATGGCCGGACAGCCGCGTGCCGAAGAACAGCGCGACCGCGACGAACGACACGCCGCAGGCGACAAGCACGCGCAGCAGGACCGGCGCCGGGCGCTGCCACTCGGCGCGCAGCCACAGGAGGAGCGGCGCACCGAGTAGCAGCGCCATCTTGAATCCGCTGCCCGGAACCTCCCCGTGCTCGCCGAAGATCAGCGTGTGGTGAAACGAGTTCCGGAACACCGATGCGATGGTTGCCGCCACGTGCGCGAAGCGCGCGGCGAGGTCGGGCTGCTCGCTGAATGCGTTGAGCGCGCGCTGTGTTTGCTGGAAGTAGTCCCACGCCTGTGCGACGCCGCCCAGGCTGGCTGTGGTCAGCGCGTACCCCATCGGGTAGGCCACCCCGCCCAGCGCGGCACCCGCGGCGGCGATCAGCAATCCGCGCCCGCGCCGGGCGCCCGCCGGCGTCCACCAGAGGGCGGCCATCACCACCGCCGGCAGGAAGAACGCGTAGATGAAGTACCCGACGACGGCGAGGCCGTAGAGCCAGCCGGCGAAGAACAGCCAGCGGTTGCGCGCCGCGGAGTCCGCCGCGCGCTGCAGCGCGTACAGCGACAGGAACAGGAACGCCGCCGGCGCGAGCGTGATGTAGCTCTGCGTGCGGAACGCATACGTGAAGCCGGGATCGAGCGCGAGCGCGCCGCAGGCGAGCGCCGCCTGCCACGGCTTCGCGCCGCCGCGCGCTAGAAGCGCGTACAGCGAAGCGAGGACCGCGAAGCCGAAGAGCGCATGCGCGATGCGCAGTCCAGTCACCGTGGTGCCGAAGAGCGCAAAGACGGGGAGGCCGAACCACGTCGTCAGCGAGCCGTGGTAGAACGCGATGAGGATCGGCGCGCGCCCGAACAGGTAGTTGCCGGGCAGCAGCCACGCGCCGATCGGCTCGGTCCCCCGATGCAGCAGGCGGACCGCGAGGTAGTCGGGATTCACCGCATCCATGTACACGCCGGGCAGCGTGATGTTCTGCGCGACGACCGCCGCGTACGCGAGCGCAACCAGCGCAAACGTCGTCCAGGTGCGCAGCACTCCGGCGGCCGCGTCAGCCCGCGCCGCCACGCTTGTGTGATCCCCCCGAACGGCGCTGCGCGCCGCTCCCCCCAGGGGGCGGTCGCCTTGGGGCGGCCCTGCGGCGCTTGAATGTTCCCCCCGAACGGCGCTGCGCGCCGCTCCCCCCAGGGGGCGGTCGCCTTGGGGCGGCCCTCCGGCGCTCAACGCCGGTCGCCCCAGTTGGGCGGGATGCGGAACAGCAGGCAGAGCTGGATCGGGCTCGTGCGCATGTTGGTGACCACGTCGCGGCAGGTTTCGGTGAGACGCAGCAAGTCGTGCGCGAGCAGCGTGTCCACGCCCGTGTTCACCGGGTAGGTGAGCGAATAGAGCGGGCCCTTGTGCTCCTTGATCGTCCGCGCGATCGTCTTCGCGAGCAGGTTCTTGCGCTCCGGGTCGTTGATGTTGTTCTGCAGGCCGAGGAACCGCGCGTCGGCTGGGAAGAACGGCAGCACGTACGACATCGGGCCGTCGGACGTCAGCAGCACCAGCGCGTCCTTCTCGACCGGCGGCACGCGCACGTCGAACCAGCGGTCCTTGAATTCGAGGCGCCACCAGTCGGGCGCGCTGGTGGTCGTCGTCAGCGCCAGCATAAGCACGAACGCGGCGGGCAGCGCACGGCCCGGGCGCATCAGGTGCAGCAGCAGGCCGACCAGCAGCGCGCCGGTCAGCATCTCGAGCGGCACCAGGTACCGGTAAATCGAATGCTGCGCGGTCCAGAGCAGGAAGGACAGTGCCCAGAACACGCCGACGACGCGCCATGCGTCCGCGGTGACGGGGAAGGTGGCGGCGACCGCGCTCCCGCGCGGCGCGCCGCCTGCTCCGAGGCGCCGCGCGATCCATGCGGCGCCCGCGGCAAGCGCCAGCACGTAGAGCAACGGCAGCCGCGCGTCGACGTATTCCGTCTCGGTCACGTAGAACGCCTTGGGCGCCGCGACCGTAAGCGGAAACCGGATCCACTCGCGGAACGTGTGCGGCCCGTACGCGCGGCCGATCACCTCGTCGAAGTCCCACCACGGCGACTTGATCCACATGTTGCCGTAGGGAAAGACCGGGTTGCCGAACGTCGACCACAGCTCCCACATCCACGCGCCGCCCGAGATCAGCGTGCCCGCAAGCACCGCGACGCCGAACACGAACGCCTCGCGGAACCCGCGCAGAAGTGCACGCCACGGCGTCGCGCTGCGCAGCCACAGCGCGATGCACAGCGCGAACGCGAACGTGCCGAACGTCAGCTTGAGGCCGGTCGCGAGCCCGCAAAGCAACCCGGCGGCGACGAGCGCGACCCGTGACAGCGGCGCGCCCGGCGCGGCGACGAGGGCGTGCACGAGCACCCAGATCCCGGCGAGCGTCAGCGCCGCACCCGGCCACTCGTTCATCGTGGTGCCGAGCGTGCCCACGCCCATCGCCGACGTCACGCTGATGACGAACGCGAGGACCGACGCGATGACGCGGTCGCGCGGCGGTAGGTCGGCGAACAGCAGCGGGAAGATCTTCAGCAGCACGAACGCCGCGATCCCCGCAGGCACGGCGAGCGCGAACGCAATGGCGCGCGGATCCCAGCCGGCGCTCACCATCAGGTAGAACGGGATGTCGGGGATCGGGCTGTGGAAGGTCTGCAGCTGCGCGGCGACGAGGTCGTACGCGTAGCCTCGCCGCCCTTGCAGCCACGCCCATGGATTGTAGAAATGGTAGTTCTGCAGGTCCCAGTTGGCGTCCTGGCCGCGGCGCACCGAAAGGGCGCCGACGATGCCGACGCACGCGACGAGGAGCGCGAAATCGACGAGGCGCGGCCACAGCTTGCGTGCGGCGGCCGGAACGGTGGCGGTAGCGGAATCCAACGCGGGAATGGATGGTCGTGCGGCGGGTGGGCGGCGCGATTATGCCATCGCCGGCCCCGTTTCCGACGGCCCTCTTGCGGCATCGCGTCAATTAGGTTATCGTGTTCTGATGAGCAGCCGATTCCACACCGCCAGCAGCGCTCCGACGCATCGCGCGTCGACTCTCGCGCTCGCCCTCGGCGGCCTGCTGCTGCTGCGCCCCGCGCGCACATAAAACCCCACCCCCCACAATTCGAGCCGTACGCGTGCCATCCAGCAAGACCGGATGGCGAAGTCTCATGTCCGGCGCCGCCGCACATCCGCGCCAGCACCAGGAAACGACGATGAACATCGACCCGTCCGTGAAGTACCGACCGTTTGCCCCGATCGCCCTCCACGACCGCACGTGGCCGTCGCGCGTGATCACGCGACCACCCGTCTGGTGCAGCGTCGACCTGCGCGACGGGAACCAGGCGCTGATCGAGCCGATGGACGCCGAGCGCAAGCTGCGGATGTTCCGGCTGCTCGTGAAGATGGGCTACAAGGAAATCGAGATCGGCTTCCCGGCGGCGTCGCAGACCGACTTCGACTTCGTCCGCCTGCTGATCGACGACCACCTCATCCCCGAGGACGTGAACGTGCAGGTGCTCACGCAGGCGCGCGCGCCGATGATCGAGCGCACGTTCGAGGCGCTGCAGGGCGCCCGCCGTGCGATTGTCCACTTGTACAACTCGACGTCGACCACGCAGCGGCGCATCGTGTTCGGCCTGGACCGCGCGGGCATCCGGCAGATCGCCGTCGACGGCGCGCGCGTGATGCAGGCGTGCGCGGCGAAGTGGCCGGGCACCGAGTGGACGTTCCAGTACTCGCCCGAGAGCTTCACCGGCACCGAGCTCGACTTCGCGAAGGATATGTGCGACGCGGTGCTCGACGTCTGGCAGCCGACACCCGAGCGCAAGGTGATCGTCAACCTGCCGTCGACGGTCGAGATGACCACGCCCAACGTCTACGCTGACCAGATCGAGTGGATGAGCCGGAACCTGAAGCGCCGCGACAGCCTCGTGCTGTCCGTGCACCCGCACAACGACCGCGGCTGCGGCGTTGCGGCAGCCGAGCTCGCGCTGATGGCCGGCGCCGAACGGGTCGAGGGGTGCCTGTTCGGCAACGGCGAGCGCACGGGCAACGTCTGCCTAGTCACGCTCGGGCTCAACCTGATGACGCAGGGCGTCGATCCCGGCATCGACTTCTCCGACATCGGCGAGGTCATCCGCACCGTCGAATATTGCAACCAACTGCCGGTCCATCCGCGCCATCCGTACGGTGGCGAACTCGTGTTCACCGCCTTCTCGGGCTCGCATCAGGACGCGATCAAGAAAGGGCTCGCCGCGCGCGCGACGGACCTCGAGCGCGGCAACGCCGTGTGGGACGTGCCGTACCTGCCGATCGACCCCGCGGATCTCGGCCGCACCTATGAGGCCGTCATCCGCGTGAACAGCCAGTCGGGCAAGGGCGGCATTGCGTACCTGCTCGAACGCGACTACGGACTTGCGCTGCCGCGGCTGCTGCAGATCGAATTCGCGCAGGTGATTCAGGCGATCACGGACGCGTCCGGCAAGGAGCTGTCGTCGACCGAGATCCACGAGGCGTTCGAGCGCGAGTACCTGGCGGCGACGAAGCCCATCGCGTTCGTCGGGCACCGTGCGCAGCACAGCGGCATCGACGGCAGCGTCGAGCACCTGACGGCGCGCCTTGTCGTCGACGGCGTCGAGCGGTCGGTGCACGGCGCCGGCAACGGCCCGGTCGACGCGTTCGTCGCGGCGCTGCGCACGGGACTTGGCCTCCCGATCCACGTGATCAACTATCACGAGCACGCGATCGGCGCGGGCGAGGACGCGATGGCGGTCGCGTACGTGCAGCTGCGCGTCGGCGCGGATCGCACGGTCTACGGCGTCGGCCGCGATGCCAACATCGTGACCGCGACGCTGCGTGCGCTGACGAGCGCGGTCAATCGCGCCATCGGCGGGGGCGCGCTGGCGCTGCCCGCCGCACAGACCGCGGCCGCCTGACGGCGGTCGTTCCGCGGCGCTGTGCGGCGCGCGCCGGCGCGCATCTCGCGCATGCGCCGAGTTTCGCGCGCATTCGGGCGCCCAGGCCCCGCGCCGGCCTGGTGCGCGGTTTGTGTCGCACGCCGCGAATGCTGTCAGGCGCTGGACATTGACCTCCCTCTCCCCGCGTGCGGGGAGAGGGT
>Ga0209253_10005577_pt1 | contig 10921 bp, 4 predicted proteins | sample FrelakmetBRP12BR_FD_187145 | JGI IMG/M metagenome (GOLD analysis project Ga0209253, IMG submission 187145) | Freshwater lake sediment microbial communities from the University of Notre Dame, USA, for methane emissions studies - BRP12 BR (SPAdes)... | ecosystem: Environmental > Aquatic >... | reverse complement strand
GGATTCTACCGGTGGATCGACGCCGGCTATTCGAGGGCCCTCGCCTTCTCCCTCCGCCACCGGGTCGGGGTCGCCCTGCTCTCGCTGGCCGTCATGCTGGCGGCGATCCCCATGTACCGCGTGATCCGGCAGGATTACCTGCCGGGGAACGTGGACGAGGGGGAATTCAACGTGATGGTGACAGCCCCCCAGGGGACGAGCCTCGCGAGCATGGACGCGATCATGAGCGCGATCGCCGGCGAGGTGCGCTCCGTGCCCGGCGTGCGGCTGACGCTCGCTACGGCGGGAGGGGGTTTCATCGGCGGGGTGAGCGAAGGGCGGGCGTACGTCCAGCTCGCCCCCCACGAGGAGCGCGTCTTCTCCGTCTCCCGGCTGGCGCGGGGGATCTTCCGCGGCGACCCGCTCGCTGCGTTCCGCGGGAACCGGTCCCAGGCCGAGGTGATGCAGGAGGTCCGCAAAAAGGTCCGGAAATTCCGGGACCTGCGGATCGCGGTCCGCAACCTGGCGGGGTTCAACATCGGCGGTGGGAACTTCGACGTCGACTTCGTCATCCGGGGGCCGGAGCTTTCGGCGCTATCGATGTACGCCGAGCGTCTGCGGGACCGGTCCGAGGCGCTCGGGCTGCTGGACGCCGACACGACCCTCAAGCTCGACAAGCCGGAGCTGCGCGTGCAGATCGACCGGGCGCGCGCAGCGGATCTGCGGGTCGACCCCGAGCGGGTCGGGACCGCGGTCCGCCTGATGGTCGGCGGGGACGAGGAGGTGTCCCGGTTCAACGACCCCGCCGTCAACGAGGATTACAAGGTCCAGCTGCGGCTCCGGGAGGAGGACCGCGCGGATCCCGAGACCATCGGAAGGTTGTTCGTGGAACGGGACGGCGGGGGGATGGCGCAGATCGCGAGCGTCGCGCGGATCGAGCGGGTGCCCAGCGCCTCGCGGATCGACCGGCTCGACCGGCAGCGGGAGATCCGCCTCCGGGGCGCCGTCGCGCCGGGGTTCGCGCTGGCGGACCGCCTGGAGGCGTTGCGGGCCGAGGTGGCCCGGATGAACCTGCCGGCCGGCTACACGACGCGCGTCTCCGGCCGGGGGCGGGAGCTGGAGCGGACGTTCACCGAGTTCCTCTGGGCGTTCGCGCTGTCGATCGTCTTCATGTACATGATCCTCGCCTCCCAGTTCGAGAACCTGGTCCACCCGTTCACGATCCTGCTCTCCATCCCGCTCTCGGTGCCGTTCGCGCTCCTGTCGATCTGGCTCGCCGGCAACACCCTGAACCTGTACTCGGCCCTCGGGATCCTCGTCCTGTTCGGCGTGGTGAAGAAGAACGCCATCCTCCAGATCGACCACATGAACAGCCTGCGGGCGGAGGGGGTGGACCGGGAGGCGGCGATCCTGCAGGGGAACCGGGACCGCCTCCGTCCGATCCTCATGACCACGCTCACGTTCGTGGCCGGCATGATCCCGCTCGCCGTCGGCTCCGGCCCGGGATCCGAGGAGCGGCGGGTGATCGCGGTGGTCGTGATCGGCGGGCAGACGCTCTCGCTCCTGCTCACGCTGCTGGCCACCCCGGTCGTCTACTCCCTCCTCGACGACCTGGGCTTCACCTTCCTGCGCCGGGGCGCGGCCGTTCCCGCCGGGGAGCACGGGGTCTCCGCCGACGCGGCTTCCGGCGGAAGCCGCGGGGAAGGGAAGCGGTAGCGGGAACCCGTCCTACGGCCCGGGGATGTACTCCACGTGCGTCGGGTCGTACATCTGCGATTTGACATACCCCGGCAGATCGTCCGGCCGTTTCATGGCCGTCAGGCCGCCCCGGAAGGCCACCTCCGCGACGGCGACGGCGATGGCGGCGGAAACTTCCCGGATGCGGTCCAGGCCCGGGTAGATCCGGCCCTTCGCGTAATCCTCCGCCGTGACCATCTTCGCCAGCGTCTTCGCAGCCACGAAGAACATCTCGTCCGTGACCCGGGTTGCCTCGCTGGCGATCACTCCGAGGCCGACGCCGGGGAATATGTACGCGTTGTTCCCCTGCCCCGGCACGAACGTCTTCCCCTTGTACGTGACCGTCGGGAAAGGGCTGCCGCTGGCGAAGATCGCGCGCCCGTCCGTCCACGTGTACGCCTCCTCCGCCGTGCACTCCGATTTCGAGGTCGGGTTGGAGAGGGCGAAGATGACCGGGCGCTGGTTCATCCGGGCCATCGCCTCGACGACGGGCCGGGTGAACGTGCGCGGCATGCCGGAGACGCCGATGAGGGCGGTGGGCTTCACCGCCTCGACGGCCTGCAGGAAGTCGCCGAGGAACGCGTGGTCGTGCGCATACGGCAGCTTGTGGTGAACGAGGTCCGTCCGGCTCCGGACGACGAGCCCCTTGGAGTCCAAGAACCAGCATTTGCGCCGCGCGTCCGCCTCCGCCATGCCCTCCGCCATCAGCCCGGTGACGACCAGGTCCCCGATGCCGATGCCGGCCTCGCCGGCCCCCAGGAACAGGAACCTGTGGTCGGACAGCCGGTTGCCGGTGATGCCCAGGGCGGAGTAGAGCCCGGCCAGGGTGACCCCGGCCGTGCCCTGGATGTCGTCGTCGAAGGTGCAGGCGCGGTCCCGGTACTCGTGCAGCAGCCGGAAGGCGTTCGCGTTCCCGAAATCCTCGAGCTGGATGCACGCCTTCGGGAAGATTTCCTGGACGCCGGTCACGAACTCCTCCACCAGTTCGTCGTACGCCTCGCCGCGCAGGCGCTTCTCCGGGATGCCGATGTACAGCGGGTCCGAAAGGAGCGTCTCGTTGTTGGTCCCGCAGTCCAGCGTGATGGGGAGGCATTGCGCCGGGTGGATCCCCGCGCAGGCGGTGTAGAGGGAGAGCTTCCCCACCGGGATGCCCATGCCGTTCGCGCCGAGGTCGCCCAGGCCGAGGATGCGCTCCCCGTCGGTCACGACGATGATCCGGACGTCGCGGTACGGCCAGTTCCTCAGGATCTCCCGGACCCGGCCGCGGTCCTTGAAGGAGATGTAGAGCCCGCGCGGCCGGCGGAAGATGTGGCCGAACTCGATGCACCCCTGGCCCACCGTCGGGGTGTAGATGATGGGCATCATCTCGTCGAGGTGGTCCATGACCACCCGGTAGAACAGGTTTTCCTGCCGGTCCTGCAAAGCGACCAGGAAGATGTACTTCTCGATGTCGGTCGCCTTGCGGTGGAGGTTCTCCATCACGCGCATCACCTGCCGATCCTGCGTCCCGACGCGCGCGGGCAGGAGGCCGCGAAGCCCCAGCGCGTCGCGTTCGCTCTCGGTAAAGGCGGTCCCCTTGTTGAGGATCGGGTCGTGAAGGATGTCGACCCCTCGCTTGCCATTCAGGTGAAGCTGGATCTGCAGTTCGAACGACATGGGCCCCTCCCGGGTGTTGGATCGACGATCATAGAGTAGTTTTGTCGACTGCGGGATGCAACGGAATCCTTGGCGACCGAGTAGAAGGGTTGCCGGAGGGCTTGCCGTCGGGGCCGATTCGGGGGAAAATCCCTTCAAGTCGAATTCACCCCCTCTCAAGGAGACCCCTCATGTCGTACGCCGCGGACTTCGAGAAAGCCCTCCAGGTCGGACGCCCCCCCAACATCAAGGCTCTTTTCCCGAACTCGCGGGCGCTGATCGTCAGCGGGAAGGCCGTCGACCGGGCGATGCGGACCAAGGGGAAGGCCATCGCGATGGCGGCCAACGGCCGCAACTACTTCGTCATCCGGGGGGCGCTGCGGGCCGCCCAGAGGGCCAACGCACCCGTGATCATCGAGATCGCCAAGTCGGAAGGGGGGCAGAAGGCGTACTGCGCCGTCAACTACTGGAACATGGCGCGCGTCGTCGACGCCCTCTGCAACGAGATGGGGATCACCGTCCCCGTCGCCATCCACGCGGACCATTACGGCATCAAGAACGACAAGGACCTCGACGCGGCGAAGGTGGAGATCCCCACCATGTTCGAGGCGGGCATCACCTCGATCGCCATCGACGCCTCCCACCAGCCCGACGACAGGAACCTCCTCGCGAGCATCGCCATCAACCCGTTCATCCCGAAGTGGGCGGGGCTTGAGACCGAGGTCGGGGAGATCAAGGGGGCGTCCGGCCTCTCGACGGTCGGCGAGGCGCTGTTCCTCATCCGGGGCCTGAATGCCCGTGAGATCTTCCCCGACTGGATCGCCCTGAACAACGGGACCACCCACGGGATCGAGGCGTCCGACGCCGGCATCCAGGTGGGCCTGACCGCCGACATCCACGCGGCCCTGGTTCCCTTCAAGGTCAGCGGGGCCCAGCACGGCACCTCGGGGAACAGCTCCGAGCGGCTCCGCGAGATCGCGAACAGGACCCAGACGACCAAGGCGAACGTGGCCACCGCCCTGCAGATGATCTCCTGGGGGCTCGAGGTCAACGACTACGGAAACGCCCAGCTCGACCCGGAGGGGCGCTTCATCAAGCGGAAGGGCGAGGGGGCGACCGAGGAGATGTGGGCCGCGATGGTCGCGTACGCGGACGGAAAGGGGTGGAAGAAGGGGGACTACAAGAGCCTGAACCTCCCCTTCGAGAATCAGCTACTCGCGCAGCCCGCGCCGGTCCGCGAGCGGATGAGCCAGGGGGTCGAGGAGTTCGCCTTCAAGATGATGACCACGGTCTTCAACGCGCAGGACACCGCGCCCCTCGCCCTGGAGGCGATCCTCAAGGCGGGTTCCTTCGACCTCGGCCCCAAGGCGGGCCGGGTGGAGGATCCGGCGGAGTGGACCGAGGGGAAGATCGTCGAGCGGGCGAAGACGCTGAACAGCGACAAGGGCGCCAAGGGCGATTTCGACGATTAGGCCCGCCGCTCCCGGCGGTCCCGTTTTCCAACGCCCCCGGCGGGCTCTTGCCCGTCGGGGGCGCTCTCGTTTCCCGGCCCGTCTTCCGGCAAGCAGTCTTCCTGGTTGCTCCGTCTCCATTCCCGGCGGCATGGCATCGCGCGGAATGATACGGGGGAGGTAAAGTTTTCCCCTGTGAATTCCGATCATTCCTTTACAAAAGGGCCGTGCGCTGCCCGGGGAATGCCCGGGGAGGGCCTTGACAGGAGGAAGGAGGGAAGAACGATGCATCGAGGTGGTCCGCCCGGTTTCCGAAGTTCGGGATTCCGACTGGCGATCTTTCTGGTTTTCCTGTGGGCGTTCGCGCTGGCGACGGTTGCCGGGGCGGACGACCTGGCCGAGATCCGGCAGAGGGGGACGATCCGGCACCTCGGGATTCCCTATGCGAACTTCGTGACCGGCAGCGGCGACGGCTTCGACGTGGAGCTGATCCGCCTCTTCGCGGAGCACCTGGGGTTGCGATACCAGTACGTCGAAACGGACTGGAAGCGGGTGGTGGGCGACCTGTCCGGAAGAACCGTCCGGGTCGTCGGGGACGATGTCGAGGTGACGGGGACCGCGCCGATCCGCGGGGACCTCGTTTCCAACGGATACACGATGCTCCCGTGGCGGGAGAAGGTGGTGGCGTTCTCCGAGCCCACCTTCCCCACGCAGGTCTGGCTCATCGCGCGCTCGGACTTCCCGATGAAGCCGATCCAGCCCAGCGGGGAGATCGAACGGGACATCGAGGCGGTGAAAAGCGTGTTGAAGGGCCGCACCCTCCTGGGGGTCGCCAACTCCTGCCTGGACCCGGGCTTGTACAACATCACGGCGCCGGCAACCCGGATCCGGCTCTTCGAGGGACGACTCGACGACGTGGCTCCCGCCGTGATCAAGGGGGTGGCCGAGCTCGCGCTGCTCGATTTGCCGGACTCCCTCATCTCGATGCAGAAGTGGCCCGGGAAGACCAAGGTCATCGGCCCCGTGTCCCCCCCCCAGCGGATGGCCACCGCGTTCCGGAAGGAGTCCCCGGAGCTGCGGCGGGCGTTCAACGAGTTCCTGAAGCTGTGCCAGCGGGACGGGACCTACATGCGCCTTGTGCGGAAATATTACCCTTACGCGGCGGATTACTCCCCGGCCTTCTTCCGGGATTCGATGGCACAGCGGTAGGCAGATGGGGGAGACGGGCCATATCCGGTCCAGGCTCGCCTCCATCCCGGCGCTCTCCCGGCTGGGAGGCAGGGGGATCCTGGTCACCTTCGCGACGGGAATCGCCCTGGTCGGGTTGGTCGGGGTCCTGCTCTTCAAGACGTACCGGTTTTCCGTCGACCTGCGGCAGAAGGCCCTGGAGCACGCCACCCAGGAGTCCCGGATCCAGGCGATCTCCCTGGGGCACTTCTTCGCGGGGGCGAGGGACGAGCTGAAGAAGCTCGGGCAGGCGAACGAGCTCCGGGCCTACTACGAAAGCCAGGCCCTCGGGATGAGCTGGGAGTACGGGCTCGGCATCAGCCTGGAGTCGGTCCGGAACCGGTTCGAATCCGTTATCGAGGGGTACCGGGCTGGGGGCCGGCCAGTCTACTCCCGCATCGTCCTGTCCGACCGGCAGGGCCGGGTGCTGATCCACTCCTCGGCCGATGGCGTGCCGATGCCTCCCGTGGACGATTTCGCCCCGTCCGTCCCCCTCGCCGACGGGGAGGTGTCGTTCCACTCCACCCGGGACGGCCGGGGGATCGCGGTGTATCTCCGCCTCTCCTTCAAGGGAGCTCACCAGGGATGGCTCGTGGCGTGGATCGATCCCGCGATCCTGCGTGACAAGCAACTCCCCGAAGACGTTCACAACCGACACGGCTGGCTCCTTCTGGAATCCGCTTCCGGGGGCGCGCAAAGGGTCCTGTTCCCCACGGCCGGGCCCCTCCCCGACCTTTCCTCCCTCCAGGGGGAGCCCGCGGGGAGGGCGTTCCTCGCCCCGTCGGCCTTCCCGGACGACGCGGGGGGAGATATGGTCGCCGTGCGGACACCCGTCCCCGGAACCCCCTTCAGCCGGGTAGACCTGTTCGGAGGGCAGGAAGCGGTGGGTCCCGACAGGCCGGAGCGCCTGATCTACGGGCTGGTCGCCATCTCGGTTGTGCTCCTGGGCGGGCTGGCGCTCGCCATCGTCTCGCACTCCCGCTCCATGCTCCTTTCGGCCCGGCTGGAGGAGTCCCGCTCCCGGGAAGCCCTGATCGAGGAGAAGAACCTGCAGCTGGAGAACGAGGTGGCGGAGAGGGCCCGGGCCGTGTCGGCTCTCCAGGACAGCGAGGAGAGGTTCCGTTCCCTGATCTCGAACGTCCAGGACGTCATCACGGTGATCGACCGCTCCGCGAAAATCACCTACGTCAGCCCCGCCTGCGCCCATGCGCTCGGGTACGCTGCGGAGGAAATGGTCGGGAAATTCGGCCTTCAATTCCTGCACCCGGACGACGCTCCAAGGGCCGCCCGGGCCATGGATGACCGGGAATGGTCTCCGGAGGTTCCCCACCGGACGGACTACCGGTTCGTCACGCGGGACGGCCGGATCCGGATCTTCGAAACCATCGGGCAGAATCGGCTGCAGGACCCGCTGATCCAGGGGTTCGTCCTCACCTTCCGCGACGTGACCGAGCGCCGCCGGGTGGAGGAGGCCAACACCCTGCTCAGCACGGCGGTCGAGCAGGCCGGCGAATCCATCATGATCACGGATACCTCGGGGACGATCCTCTACGTCAACCCCGCCTTCGAGAAGGTCACGGGGTACTCCCGGGACGAGGCGATCGGGAACAACCCGAGGATCCTGCGAAGCGGGACCCACGACCGGGACCATTACCAGCGCATGTGGAACACGCTAGCTTCCGGCGGGGTGTGGAGCGGATCCTTCCTCAACTACCGCAAGGACGGCACCCTCTTCGAGGAGTCGGCCGTCATCTCCCCGGTGCGGGACGGGGAGGGCCGGATCGTCCGGTACGTGGCCGTCAAGCGCGACATGACGAGGGAGCACGAGCTCGCCGAGCAGCTCCGGCAGTCCCAGAAGATGGAGGCGGTCGGGAAGCTGGCCGGCGGGATCGCCCACGACTTCAACAACCTGCTGACCGCCATCAACGGCTACGCCGACATGCTCATCTCCCGCGCCCCCCCCGAGAGCCCGGTGCGCCGGGACGCAATGGAGATCCTGTCGGCCGGCGAGCGGGCGGCAGCCCTCACCCGCCAACTCCTGGCGTTCAGCCGCCGGCAGGTCCTCCAGCCCAAGGTTCTGGACCTCGACAAGGTGGTCGGGGGGATGCAGAGCCTGCTTCAGCGGGTGATCGGGGAGGACATCGCCCTCGAGATTCACGGTGTCGAGGGGCTTTGGCAGACCCGCGCCGACCCGGGCCAGCTGGAGCAGGTGATCATGAACCTCGTGGTGAACGCCCGGGACGCCATGCCCCGGGGCGGGCGCGTCGTGGTCGAGACGGCGAACCGGCAGCTGGACGCCGAGTATGTCCGGAGCCGGCCCGTGGTCCGGCCGGGCCCCTACGTGGAGATCTCGGTCTCGGACACGGGGGATGGGATGACGCCCGAGACCCAGGCCCGGATCTTCGAGCCGTTCTTCTCGACGAAGGGCCCCGGGAAGGGAACGGGACTCGGCCTGTCCACCGTCTACGGCATCGTGAAGCAGAGCCAGGGGTACATCTGGGTGTACAGCGAGTTGGGGAAAGGCACCGTCTTCAAGATCTACCTCCCGAAGGTCGAAGGGGAGGCCCGGATCGACAGGGTGGAACCGAAGGAGTCCGAACCCCCGAACGAGGGGGCCGAGACGGTCCTGCTGGCGGAGGACGAGAGCATGGTCCGGGAATTGGCCCGCGTGGTCCTCGAGAGCAAGGGGTACCGGGTGATCGAGGCTTCCGACGGCAACGAGGCCCTGCGGACGTGTCGCGGCTACGACGGCCCGATCCACCTGCTGCTGACCGACGTCGTGATGCCGAGGATGGGCGGCGTGGACCTGGCCGAGCAGGTAGTCGCCGCGCGCCCCGACATGCGCATCCTGTTCATGTCCGGGTACGCCGAGAACGCGATCGTCTCCCAGGGGATCCTGAAGCCGGGTGCCTCCTTCATCTCGAAGCCGTTCCGGCCGTCGCTCCTCGCCTCCAAGGTGCGTGAGGTGCTGGACGCGTAAGGGGGGGGGAGGCCCGTCGGGCGGGTCACCGCCTCCCGGGCTGCGCCATCCCCCCGGCGAGTTCCCCGCCGGCTACACGTGGCATTGCGCGCAGAGGTAGCCGGAACCCGTTCTCGGAAGCCGCAGGTCCGGGTACCCCAGGGTGGTCGCGGGGGTGTTCGGCAACGTCGTCCCGTGCGGGCTGTGGCACGTGCTGCAGGTGAAGCGGTACTTTATGGGGCCGTTGTTCATGTACCCGTTCGTGAAGTCCCGAACCCCATCCGGGAAGTCCGGGAAGAAGGGCAGCGGGGACGCGGCGCTGCTGAAGGTTGCGGGGTCCGAGGTCCCGGAGCCGGGGTACCTGTACCGGGAAGGGCCCGAGAGCCCGACCACCGCGGCATACCAATCCACCATGTTGTCGGTGCTGATGATGTCGCCGGCCACGTGGCCGTGGAACCCGGGGAAGTTCAACACGTTGTCCTTGGTGTAGTCCAGTCCGTTGACGGTGTAGATCTTCAGTTTCGTCGGGGTCAGGGTGTAGAGACCCGTGGCGCCGTCCCGCTTGATGATCTTGTCCTTGGACTGGCTTCCCACCACCTTCGCCACGTGGCACGCCTTGTTGCAGAAACCGATCTCGTCATCGGCGTCGGCGAAAACGTTGGGCGAGGCGTTGTCGATGCGGGCCCGGTACGGCCGGTTCTCGTTCGGCGAGGCGATGAAACGGCCCGTGTAGCTCCCCGTGTTGTCGGCCGGGTAGACGCCGAACCGGGTCGGGGTCTCCGGCGCGGAACCGCGGTTCGCCGGATTGCCGCGGACGAGGCGGGCGTTTCCCGACCCGTGGGACGCGTGGCAGTAAACGCACCCGACCGGCGGGTTCTGCGCGCGGTGGCGGCCGTTGGAGACGGCCGCGGGATCCACGACCGCCCGGCGGGAATTCAGCGGCGAAATGCCACCGAGCGTGATCCCCGATTCGGAACCGTGGCAACGCAGGCACCAGTCGTCGTAGTCCCGGATGGAGGAGATATTGGCCGCCGAGGTCGGCAGGATGTTCCCGTTGGGGACCGCAAGCTCGAGGATCCCGTTCCCGTGGTTGGCCGGGGGAGCGTTGGGCTGGAACTCGAAGTGGCACTTGAGGCACTCGTCGCTCGTCCGGACCGGACCGGAGGCGTAATGGCACGCGAGGCAGTTCTCGCCGCCGTAAAGGAGCGTATTGTCCGCGGTGGTCATGCCCCGCAAGGGGTGGCTCGAGCGGTCGTCGGAATTCCCCGGGCCGGGGCCCTGAATCCCCCGGTCGAAGTACTGCCCGACGTCGGGGCCCGGCAGGAGGGAGGTGACGACCGTGGCGGATGCTTCGGCGGATTCGGGTCCCTCGGCTTCGCCGGAGGCGACGGTAGTCACGACGTAATAGCGCGTATCCCCCGCCTGCAGCCCGCGCTGGATATACGGACTCGTCACGTTGTCGATCCGGTTGCCGGTGCTCTTCGTGACCCCGGGGGAGGGGGACCAGTACAGGTTGTACGATTTCGCGCCGCTCACGGGAGACCAGGTTATGGTTATGCTCCCGGCGTGCGCCGCGGCCGCGACGTCCCGGGGAGCGCTGTTCGTGGCGATCCGGGCAGTGCCGATCACCGGCTTGTCCCCGCTCGCCTGGTCCCCCCACTGCGTTACCAGGGAAGCGATTCCCGAGGACGGCTTGACGTACCACGTCCCGTTGGAAGGCCTCCACACCGCGAAATCCGTCTTCCCGTCGCCGTCGTAGTCTCCCGGTACGGGGATGTCGCCGGCGGAATAATCCCCCCACTGCGTTACCGGGGAAGCGATTCCCGAGGACGGTTTGACGTACCACGTCCCGTTGGAAGGCCTCCACACCGCGAAATCCGTCTTCCCGTCGCCGTCGTAGTCTCCCGGTACGGGGATGTCGCCGGCGGGGGAA